>Ga0224509_10000109_pt1 | contig 20605 bp, 21 predicted proteins | sample SF_Jan12_sed_USG_5_FD_170158 | JGI IMG/M metagenome (GOLD analysis project Ga0224509, IMG submission 170158) | Sediment microbial communities from San Francisco Bay, California, United States - SF_Jan12_sed_USGS_24 | ecosystem: Environmental > Aquatic > Marine > Sediment | place: USA... | reverse complement strand
GGAAGACGATACCGTGTGGCTCGTGGGAGAGGACTCAACCCTGGATATTCGCCCGGTAACAACCATCTGGCGGGATACGCAAACGGTGTTTCTCGACCAGGGATTGCACCCCGGAGATAAATTAATCGTCTCGGACCTGGCCGCTCCGGTGGAGGGCATGAAGATTCAAATGCAAGGAGCGGAAACGGCGGAGCCTGCCCGAGGAAATGAAATGGGAAGCGGCTGAGTCTCTCGGGCCTCAGCAGGTGATTGATCCAATATCCGGGCTTGGCAAGCCGTTTGCCGCGGTAGCGGTGGCGGCTTTTAACGTGGGGCAATTGCGGTTCTGGTGATAGATTGAGATTATGAAAGCAGCGGAAAGAGAAAAACGCTCCAGCGGTGCCATCGGTTGGATGGCCGGACACTCGGTCACTGCCAATTTATTGATGGCGGTGCTCCTCGTGGGTGGCTTGATCTTCAGCCAGAAGATCAAAAAGGAAGTATTTCCCGACTTCGAGCTGGATAGGGTGAACATTACCGTTCCCTATCCCGGCGCCAGCCCCGAAGAGATAGAAAGGGGGATTCTGCTTGCCATAGAAGAGGCCATCGTCGACCTGGAAGGGATCAAGAAAGTGGTGAGCACGGCCGACGAAGGCGTCGCTCGAGTAACGGCAGAAATCCATGAGGGCGAAGATATCCAGGCCATCGGCCAGGATATCAAGAACGAGGTGGACCGGATCACCTCGTTTCCCGAAGAGGCGGAAGAGCCCCAAGTTGTGATCGCCAAACGCAAACGATTCGTGGTTTCTCTGGCCCTTTACGGCAATGAAAGCGAGCGGGTGCTCCGGGAGCTGGCTGAAGTGGTGCGGGATCGCCTCCTGCAGGATCCGGCAATCACTCAAGTGGAACTGGTCGGCGTCCGCCCCCTCGAGATCAGCATCGAGATCCCCCAGAACAACCTGCGCAGTTACAACTTGACCCTGGGCGAGGTGGCGCAGAGGATCAGGCAGGCATCGGTGGAGCTTCCAGGAGGTGCCATAAAGAGCGAAAGCGGCGATATTCTGGTACGCATCAAGGACCGGCGGGACTATGGCCGGGAGTTTGCTCACATACCGATTGTTACCACCCAGGATGGGACCCAAATCCTGCTGGAAGACATCGCCAACACTAGGGACGGATTCGCAGAAACCGACAATTTCGCTACCTACAACGGCAAGCAAGCGGTATTGATTGAAGTCTACCGGGTAGGAGATCAGACCCCTACCTCCGTTTCCCAGGCGGTGAGACAGCAACTGGCCATAATCAACAGCCAAGTTTTGCCCAAGGGCGTTGCTCTTGAGAGCCGCTATGATCGATCGGACATCTACCAACAGCGTATGGATTTGCTGCTTACGAACGGGTACCTGGGCCTGGGTCTGGTATTCATTCTTCTGGCCATTTTTCTCGAGGCCCGCCTCGCCTTCTGGGTGAGCCTGGGCATCCCCATATCGTTTCTTGGCTCAATGCTGATACTGGTGGTCTTGGGAGTGAGCATCAATTTGGTATCCATGTTTGCCTTTATCGTCACGCTGGGAATCGTGGTGGATGACGCCATCGTGGTGGGCGAAAACATCTATTACCATCATCAAGCGGGACTCCCCTGGTTTGAAGCGGCGGTCAGCGGTGCGCGGGAAATAGCAATGCCCGTCACCTTCAGCGTGCTGACCAATATGGTGGCTTTCATGCCCATTTTCTTTGTTCCCGGTTTTATGGGCAAAGTCTTCAAGCAGATACCCATTGTGGTGATCAGCGTCTTCGCCATATCTTTGATTGAAAGCTTGTTTATTCTCCCAGCACACCTCGGCCACCGCAAGGAGCGCACCCGTAGTGGGCTTTTTGCCTGGCTTCATAACAGTCAACAGCGATTCAGCCGTTTCTTCAGCCGCATGGTCCAAACCCGCTACGGCCCCTTTCTGGATCTGGCCCTTCACTATCGCTACGTGACCATTTCCATCGGGCTTGCCGTGCTCTTGGTCACCGGAGGGTACATCAAGAGCGGCAGAATGGGCTTTGAGCTCTTTCCCAAAGTGGAGTCCGACTACGCCAAGGTAACGGCGGTGCTTCCTTTCGGCACCGCCTTTCAAAAAACCGCAAAGGTCCAGGAGAAATTGGTATCGGTAGCCCAGAAGGTCGTGGCTCAAAACGGCGGCGACAGACTGTCTGAGGGCATCTTTGCGGTAATCACCGGCAATCAGGCGGAGGTGCGTTTGTATCTGACCCCGCCGGGAGAGCGCCCCATTTCCACCGCCCAGGTGACGGAACTCTGGCGCACAGAGGTGGGAATTATCCCCGGGCTCGAATCAATCAAATTTGAGTCCGACGCCGGGGGACCCGGCAGGGGGGCGGCCCTCTCTGTGGAGCTCAGTCATCGAGATGTCACCGTCCTCCAGCGAGCCAGTGCGGAACTGGCGGAGGCCCTGGCGTTCTATCCAGAGGCAGTGGACATCGATGACGGCTTTTCCCCGGGAAAACATCAGCTCGATTTCCAGATTACCCCCGAAGGTCGAAGTCTGGGGCTCACCTCCCAGGAAGTCGCTCGTCAGGTCCGCCATGCCTACTACGGCGCCGAAGCCCTTCGCCAGCAACGGGGACGGAACGAGATCAAGGTGATGGTGCGCTTGCCTCGAGATGAGCGGACATCCGAGTATAACCTGGAAGAGATGATCCTGCGCACACCTGCAGGATCGGAGATTCCGTTGCGAGAGGCCGTAGACGTCAAGCGCGGCCGGGCCTACACCACCATCGATCGCCGGGACGGTCGCCGGATCGTAACGGTGACAGCCGATGTTCGGCCCAGGAGCAAAACCGGCTTGATCCTGGGGTCAGTGAAATCGGAAACTCTTCCCGATCTGCAGCAGAGATACCCCGGATTGACCTTCACTTTTGAAGGACGGCAGGCAGACCGGCGCGAAAGCACGCAAAGTCTGATGAGGGGCCTGATGATGGCGTTGATAGTCATTTACGCCATGCTGGCCGTGCCCTTCAACAGCTATATCCAGCCGCTCATCATCATGCTTTCTATTCCCTTCGGGATCGTCGGGGCGGTGATCGGTCACCTGCTCATGGGCTTCAGTCTGAGCGTCATGAGCCTGTTTGGCGTTGTCGCCCTGTCCGGGGTGGTGGTCAATGACTCCCTGGTGCTGATAGATTTTGCCAACCGCAAGCACAGAACTGGCCTGGGTAGACACCAGGCAGTTCGTGAGGCTGGCATCCACCGGTTTCGACCGATTCTGCTCACAAGCCTTACCACCTTTGGTGGGCTGGCGCCCATGATTTTCGAAACCTCCCGCCAGGCCAGATTTCTGATTCCCATGGCCGTCTCACTGGGATTCGGCATCATCTTCGCCACCCTGATTACCTTGTTGCTGGTTCCGACCCTTTATCTGATAGTAGAAGACATCAAAAGACTGTTTAGGGCAGACGAGCTGTCGGATCAACCGGTTGCCTGATGGTGTCTCGAGATTTTTCGCCTGGCATTTTCTAAATGCACCCAGATTCCAAAGACCATGCGGAGCTTCGGCTTCGCTTTTTCCATCTTCAATACCTAACGTGCTCACTAGTCTACCAAAAGGGGTAGGAGGGTTGGGCCAAGCTAAGATGTTTGATATTTCAACATCTTAGCTTGGCCCGACCCCATTACACCCATTACAGATGTCACACAGTGGGGGGCCCGTGTTTGGATTCATTCTTATTTCTGCCATCACATTGATGCACATTTACGTCTTCTGGCGCGCCGCCTCGGTGCCCGTTCTTAAACGGTACGTTCCCAGAAAGCTTCTCATCGGGGCAGGACTGGTTCTCTGGGCAGGCTTTTTTTTGGGCCGCGTCTACGGTCACCACGGCACAAGCCCCCTCGCTAAGACCCTGGAGTTGCTCGGCATGAACTGGATGGCCGTGCTATTCCTTCTCTTTGTCTCCCTTCTTGCGATGGACTTCGTCACTGGGTTCGGCTTTCTCGTGCCCAGGCTAGCGCCTTCGTTACGAGGCATAGCGTTGGTTGCCGGTGTGGTGCTTTCGGTGGTCGCACTTGTCCAGGGCCTACGGCCGCCGGTGGTGCAAAACTATGAGGTGTATTTGTCCGGTCTTGCCGATGAAATGGATGGTACGGTGCTCGTAGCCATGTCCGACCTGCACCTTGGCTCGTTGCTCGGCGAGCGGTGGCTGGAAGCGCGCGTCGCCCAGGTGCAGGCGCAGCAACCTGACCTCGTGGTCCTGCTCGGAGATCTCTTCGAAGGGCACGGCAAGCCCCAAAGCGAACTGCTTCCGGTCTTGCGCCGCCTTTCTTCACCTCTCGGGGTCTGGGTTGTTCCTGGCAACCACGAGTTCCACCGTCGTAACAGTACGAGTACATTTCTGCTCGAGGAGGCCGGCTTCCAGTTACTGCGCAACCGCTGGGCCGAAGTTCGACCCGGCCTGGTCATGGCTGGCGTAGACGATCTTACAGCCAGCCGCCGCTCTGGTCAGGGCGGCGATCCCATTTCGAAGGCACTCGCAGGTCGACCTCCGGGTGCAACCATCCTTCTCTCACACACACCGTGGCAGGCCGACAAAGCAGCGACAGCCGGTGTAGGCTTGATGCTTTCTGGCCACACCCACGGAGGGCAAATTTGGCCTTTCGACTATTTGGTCAAACGCATCTACCCGCTGCTTGAAGGCCGGTATGAGGTAGAGGGCATGACGGTCATTGTCTGCCGCGGTACGGGCACTTGGGGACCCCGTATGCGCCTCTGGCGTCCCAGCGAGATTCTCCGGCTGAAGCTGCAAACGGGGAGAAAGCAGGATATAAGTAAATAAGACGAGCTGTAAAAGTGTCAGGTTTGCTCTGGACTCTTGCAGTCATCGAAACCGGTTTGCTTATTGATAATTGTTCATTTCCATAATACCTGGATATCAATAAGTGAAGGAGGCTTCAATTGTTAAAGAGAGTTGGCAGGAATGTCATTGATGACCCTGAGCCGGTTGATGTATAATTCCAGTTGACATAAAAAGCAAAAATAACCAATCCGTGGGGAAGACCCTTATGGGACATCGAAAAGCGTCCTATATAATTGTTCTGTTTCTACTTATGGGTATTTGGACAAACAGTATGATGGGCGAGGTCTGCTTGTGCGGCCAAGCCTGCCGGCATAGCCTGCAAAGCAAGTTAGAGGCAGGAGTAAAGTCCTCATTTCATATGCGTTGTTGTGGGACTAATTGCAATAGCTGCAATATGGAAAAAGGACAAACTCTCAAAGCGACGAATACTTCCACCCCGACTGGTGGTGCGAAAATCCTTGATACAACACACATCATGTTTGTGTTGGTTGATTATCCTAGTACCACTAATGTCCTCAACGATTTTGGTGTTTTTTATGCCTGCGGAACATTACCATCCTCTCCGATTTACCTGCAAAACCTCTCCCTACTCTGTTAATCCTTTCAGAACTATTCCTGACTCTTCTCAAGACAATGGCTTATTTTTCTAAAAACCGTCTTCATTCTGGTAAAGAACGGGAAGGCGGCAGGTGGCTAGCATTTGGATCAATTGTCAGTTCTTAAAACTTGGTGTTATAAGGGAGAATTATATGAGCACAAAAAGAAGTATTATTCTTCTGGTGGCACTTTTGTTGATGGCGAACGGGGTATTCTATGGCGCCTTGGCTGACCACGGCGAACACAGAGGAAAACGATGGTATCAAAAAATATTCGATTGGGATGATGACGATGATGACGACGATGATCATCATATAGATAATCGACGTGGTTCGAAGCATTCCAGTAAACGTTACCTGAATCCGGTAAGTAATCCAACTTACAAAGAAGAGTGTGGGGCTTGCCATTTTGCCTATCAGCCTGAACTGTTGCCTTCAGGTTCTTGGAAAAAAATTGTTGCTGGACTCTCGGACCATTTCGGAGAGGAGATCGACCTTGATCTTGAGTCCAAAAAGATCATTGCCGAGTATCTTAAAGCGAACGGTGCAGAATATTCCGCTGCGAAGCGGGCGGTAAAGATCATGCGAAGTCTGAGGGGACAGACTCCCATGAGAATTACGGATGTTCCTTACATCCGGCACAAGCATCAGGATGACGATATTCCAGCCGATGCCTTCCAAAGGGAATCTGTAGGATCCATGTCAAACTGTATCGCTTGTCACACCACCGCTGAGAATGGGATTTACGACGATGATCATGTTGTCATTCCTCGGTGATTGGATTTGCAACTATTCAGTTAACAAGCATTGGACAAATGACAGAAGATAGATTTTACCGGTTGGGTCAATATAAGATTATTGAAAAGCACAATGGTGCGCTATGGTGGGAGTTTTACGGTGGCTTTAGTAGTGTTAGGGGTGGGAAATGCTTCATAGAGGGAGATATTTTATTCCTTGGAGCTAGTGAAACTAAAGAGCATGGATATTTATTACTAGAGTTTAAAGAACATCTGAATCAGTTGCCGAGATGGCAGAAAACCAAATATTACTGCCCAAGCTCTACAATTTATTCCTGCAAAACAAGCAGAAGATGCCTCCTGGAAGAGCGGGATATAAAGCCAGACAGGGGGACGGAGAGGATTAAGAATAATGCTTACGCTGAAGTCACAAAAGGCAGAGGGATCATAGCAAAACAATCGGTAGCAACAGAAGTCATTATCAAGATTAAGGTAAGGGCCGCTGAAACATTGGAATTATTGAGAGGTTGGTTAAGTAAAATTAAGTCTTGATCTTTACTAGAAGCTGTGTGTCTCCGAAGTGACCTAGGGTTTTTGATAGCTGCTGTTTATGCAAACTTCTGGAAGTCTCAGAAAACTTGCCATACGCATACCATATCTAAACTCTTATAGAGCTTTACCTCTTGCCAAGAAACCTAAAATCCGGGCTAGAAAACCTGGGCCTCAGGGCCAGTCCACGATCCCGCCTTGCGGGGGTCAGAGTTCGATGCCTTTGCCGGTAAAGATTGCGAGCTGTTTTGGAGTACTGGAATATTGGAGGAAGAGAAATTCCAAATCACAAAGACTGAGGTTTCAGGTTTCAGTGTTCAGGTTTCAGCTTTTATGTTTCTTTTTCCTGACACCTGACACCTGACACCCTGAGACTTAGTGCTTGGAGTTTGGGATTTCATCTACTCTATTTTTTTATCCTGTTCTATGTGCCTTCGACCCACGAGCGGACAAATTGCGCCTGTATCTCCGTCTCCGGCGAAGGAAGATGTGAGATGGGATCATTCTGACGAAGTGTGCTGAGCAAGTCCAGGGCAGCCTCCCCAACCCCCATACCGTGGCGAGCCAGGTAACAACCAACCGCGGTCCCTGTCCGCCCCCGACCTCCCCAACAGTGGAGATAAACGCGAGGATTCTGCTTAATTGCACGATCGATTTCATCCAGGATTGCAACCATACCCTCAACAGTTGGAACATCGGTATCCCGAATGGGCATATGAACCAGCTTTATGGGAATGTCACCCTTTGCTGCGATGTTTTCTAACTGTTGTTCATAGGGAACGAATGTCTCGCCGCTAAAATTGCGTTCATGTTCTTCCATGAGGTTAATAACCTGGCGGACCCCATGATCAAGAAGTCCCTCAAGCTTTCTCTGGGCTGTTGAGGGGTTCCGACTGCCGGGGTAGTAACCTGCGAGGAATTTTCCAGGCACCACCCAGTAAGAGCGAGGAAAGGGTACTGTCTGTTTTTTCATACGTTATCACCAATGCCTTCATCGTCATTTATGGTCATTAGGTCACTACGCTTCGCTGTCATTCATTGTTAACTGTAATTGTGGCGCTAAAACAACTTAATGACGGCCGTAAGGCCTAATGACGGGCGTAGCCTTCATGACAACGAAGCGCAAGCGCGCGAAGTGTAATGACTTGTGGGTGTCTGTACTGCCTGTCTGCTGCAGGTTGTCCACTGCCAACAGTTAATCTTCTGTCAGCTTGTTGAACAAATGCGGCTTGCGGTCCCTGAGAAACGGCATGGAGGAACGAACCTCCGCTACCGTGGCCGGATCAATGTCGGCTAGCAACAAGGTTTCCTTGTCCTCGGCGTGGGCCAGGACCTGGCCAAGAGGATCGATAATGGCCGAGCCCCCGAGAAAAGTGAGATCGCCACCTTCTCCAACCCGATTCACCCCCACCACAAAACACTGACTCTCCACAGCACGGGCTCGGAGTAGTAAGTCCCAGTGGGATTGGCGAGCAGCCGGCCAGGAAGCGATGACCAGGATGAGTCCGCACTGGTCGACCACAGTGCGAAAAAGTTCGGGAAAGCGCAGGTCATAACAAACGAAACAAGCAGCATTCATTTCTTCCAGTTTGAACACCACAGGCCAGTCACCAGGGTCATAGCTTCCGTCTTCTCCCAACAAAGCAATCTGATGAATCTTGGCGTAGAGCGCAAGGTCGTTTCCATTACGGTCCACAGCCAGAGACACGTTTTGTGGTCCACCATTGTCTCGCTCCAGGACAAAGCCACCAACGACCACCATGTCCAAGTCGCGGGCCAAGGTGCGCAACAGAGTGGGCGTGGCTCCTTCCAAAGGTTCAGGCGTGATGGAGGTGTCCATTGAAAATCCGGTGGAAAACATCTCCGGCAAAACAAGCAAATCTGCGCCCGCCTCCCTGGCTTGAGCCGCTAAACGCTTGGCTTTATCGTGGTTAGCTGGTCGGTCGTGCCAGGCTATGTCCATCTGTACCGCCGCCACCTTCATCTTAGCCACCTCCGTAGCCCACATTATTTATGGCCGTCGCAGAAATAGGAAAACTGAATAACCGCTAGTCCCTATATCATAACAGTAGAAAGCCTTGCTATTCAAAAAAGTACTGTTGTGGTCATTTCTATCTTCCTTGACACGGTTAGACAAGGTTGGTATTTGTTCTTTGTAAGTTATCCGAAGTTGCAAATTTTCAGCAAGGGCAGAGGCGGCAATAAATGGCGGACAAACTCTCGCTGTTCCAGGATTGATGTGGAGCAGACCAGCCGGATTATAAGGAAAAATTATGTTCAGGACGGATGATAATTACAACCTTTACTATGATGGGACAATATCAGGAGAGCAAGAGACTGCCTTTCAAACGTTGATCGCAGAACACCAGCTATCACCAAAATTTACAGAACTACTCAAGAGACATCATAATTTTGGGATCAAGAATTCATACGATGATCACAAAAAACTCCTTTGGATTTTCTATAAGGTTTTTGGATCTTTCGCGATCACCATTTTTTACGCCGAGGAGGGACATCCACCCGGATGTGAGTATCAGTCGAAAGTTGATTATTTCGTCGATGCAAATGGGAATTACGAGTATGAAATGAAAAGCAGCCTCTTTAAATATGATAACTACGCAAAGTCGGACGAATGCAAGGAAAGGATTGAAAAGGGATCAACTGGCTTTGAGAAAGACTGTAAAGTAAGAGGAAACATGCGGGAAATGCAATTCGAACCTTTCGTAAAGAGCTTAACAGCCGACGACTAAGCCCCAGACCCATAGCATTGGGGTGTGGGTTTTTTTCTTCGAATCTCACTGTTCGTAAACTGGTTGTTTTGGCTTCATACTTTCCAATATGTAAGTTCTCTGCTAAGATGCGGTCCATATTTATTCGGCATAATTGCCTCAGTCCAGCCACCATATTGATAACGGGCGCATAACAAGATCACACATCTCTGTGGCTGCGAGACAGACCCATCACCTCAGGAAGGGGGCACCCACGTGTCGGTTGGGACGGAAAGACGGCGGCATTTAAGGATAGCGGTGAACTGGCCTGTAATCGTGGTAACGCCTCAACTTTACATAGGCGGAGAGGCGGTAAATATCAGTATAGGGGGTGCGAATATTCGTTGTACGACAGATCCGGAACGAACCGGCCCCCTCCGCATGGCTTTCAAAATACCCATACGAGAAGAATTTTTGCAGGTGACCGGCGTTGTGGCCTGGACAAAGTCATTCGAGCAGATGGATGATTTTTATTCCTGGGAAACGGGCGTGAGGTTCACGAGTTTTATTGGTGATAGCCGCAAACACCTTTTCGAAGTGATTTCAAATATTTGTGATCAGAGTAAGTGAAAGAACTATTGTCGATTGCAACTTTGGCTGCGATTTGATAGATAGATCAATCTATCTTGCCCGGTTGTTGGGACCGAGCAAGTTACATAGGATTTGAAACATGGCTACTCCTCAGGGCAGGCGCCAGTATTCTAGGACCAGTGTCAAATGGCCCGTAACTGTACTGACCTCTCAGGACAAAACAGAGGGGGAGACAGAAAATGTGAGTCCCACAGGGGCGCTTATTTCGTGCACAGTTGTGCCACTATCGAAGGGTAGCATTCGTTTGGTAATCAAAGTCCCAGGTCACCAGTCAATAAACGTTGCCGGTCAAGTGGTGTGGTCTAAAGTTCTCAACAATAAAGGTGCTCCATCTTTCGGGGTGGGCGTCCAATTCACCAAGATTTCCGAAAATGATAGCCATTTTCTGCGAGAGGTGATTTTAAAGCGCTATGGCAAAATGATTAACCGCTTGATCGCAAAAACCGAGCAACCGCCACCTAATCAAGAGGGTAGATAACGGTCAAACGTAGAACTGCCCGCGTATTTCAAAAAGCCTAGACCGGTCCCCCGCCATTACCATCTCGCCCGTGACCTCTCCAGTTTTTCAAACTTATAGCCCGGATATTTCATGAATTCACGCCCTGGCGTGACTGCGACCACGGATCGGAAAAACAAGAATATTGCGAGGACTTGGGCTGGTGCTTTATAGTATACTGGGTGCTCATTCAACATCGAAAACCTGATCCTTAGGACTCGGTCAGAGACAGTTGGTGTTGCTTGAGGTTATTTAGTGCAAACTTTCAATCCCGCTTTGAGCGGGATTGAGGCTGTTTTATATTTGGAATATCGAATTTCGAACAAGGAATTTCGAACAGCAGAAGTTTTAAAAAATATGACAAATAAGACAATGTTTTTCACTTCGATATTCTGCGGTTCCTTGTTCTGCGGTTCTGCTGTTTATATTCTCGGCGACATGATAGCTGATAGTTGAATGCTGAGCGCTGGTCGAGGAGAGCGGATCCGGCGGTTTTGCAGACCCTTCCCGGTGGAGTCAAAGCTGGGTCTTTCACCGCGTAGCGGGATCTTCAAAGCGCCCGGACTCTTTGCTCGGAAAGAGGAGAACATGGGAAGCGCGGACGAAGTTGTGATTATTGTGGACGAGGAAAACAACGAGGTTGGGGCTGTGCCCCGGCGGGAGATGAGAGCTGGTCGGCTCCCTCACCGGGCAACCTACATCCTGGTTTTTAACTCCCGGGGGGAGCTTTATGTCCAGAAGCGCACACAAACGAAGGATGTTTTCCCTGGTTACTATGATGTGGCCGCAGGTGGGGTTGTGCTAGCAGGAGAGAGCTATGAAGAGGGAGCCGTGCGCGAGCTTGCAGAAGAACTTGGAATTCGGGGGACACCACTGGCGACGCTCTTCGATTTTTACTATGAAAATGAGTACATTCGGTTATGGGGTAGGGCTTTTTCCTGCGTGTATGACGGTAACCTGGTGCTGCAAGAGGAAGAGATTGAGAGCGGCTCGTTCATGAAAGTGGACGAGGTACAACTGTTAGCCGAAACAGAGCCATTCACTCCTGACTGTCTCTATGTGTTGCAGCGCCATCTCGGCGCCAGGAGGTAGTGTCTCGAGTCTGCACTCGCGTTGCCCAAAAACTTAAATATTGGACACAGATGAACACAGATTACCAGGGAATATCTCTAACGGAGATCATCGGGACTGCAGGGAGCTTCAAAACCTGTGTCCTAATTTATCAAGATCGTGGCCTAGAGGTGGTTGTAGCATGACCGAGAAAATACATATTGAAGAATTGCCCATAACAGAGAAATTCATGCGACAGAAGAGACTCATTCAAGACAGAGGTGAGCTCGCTCTCATAGAAGATGGAATGGAGTTTCAGCATCTTGGCTATTTTAGCTTAAAAAAGGGAAAAGGTTATTACCGGGGAGGCCACTATCACCAAAGAAAGGTGGAGCATTTCTACATGGTGAGCGGTAGGATTCTCGTTCAACTCGTGGATCTCGACACCGGGAAAAAATCTGAGGTTGTCATTAGGGAGGGGCAGCGAGTTACTATCTATCCAAACTGCGCCCATCGCTTTGAAGCCGAGGAAGAGGCTCAGGTAATAGAATACTACAATTCAATGTACGACCCTGAGGACGATATTCATTACAGTGAGTTCTAAGTTTCATTGACCTGACAGCGAAAATTCAGGTGGTACCAGGAGACAAGGGCTGGAGTAATGCAGTATTTTTTAAATCTCAAATTCCAAGCACAAAATCTCAAGGTTATAGGTGCCAGGTGTCGGGTGTCAGGTATCAGGAAAAAGAAAGAGAAAAGCTTAATACTGACACCTGAACACTGAAACCTTTACTTCATGGACAACATGTGAGCTGGACATCGCCTACCGGTTTTGGCTAAGTTAAAATGAATAGGGGACATAAGGGTATTTTTCTGATAATGTCGACCAGTTCGTGTGAGGTGTCGTTACTATGACCGCGTCTGATCCTTCCAATTCTCAGTCACTTCTTCTGATGATAGCCGGAGCCAAAGGAGCTGTTGGTTCCACCGTCGCGGTGGCCTCTACGGCCATGCGATACCAGCCAGAATTGGTCTTGCCAAGCTTAACTACGAAACACATGTTGCCCGGTTTGGATTCTTCCCAGCCAGTTCAGGTGGTTGGCTGGGATGCAACTGATACGACGCTGCTTGCAGCCATAGGGGCTCAGGGGGTGCTTTCGGAAGACATATGGAAGCCGTACGCGGACGAACTCGAACAGGTACAGGTGAGAACACCACCTTCAGAAAGCCTGGACTTAAAGGACCAGGTTGAACAACTGAACCAGGACATCCAGGAGTTTAGAGCTCTTTATCCCAATACTAAGGCTGTGCTCATCAACCTGCTGCCCGCGGCTGTTACAGAGAATTTGCACCGCTTTAAGAGCCTTTCCCAACTATATTCTGAATTCGACCCCATAAATCTCCCTGATCTCTCCTACACCATCGCAGCGGTTCTCGCTGGTGTTCCTGTGGTTAATTTCACCCCAAATGAGGTGGAAATCCCAGTGGTAATAAATGAGGCTGTTAAGCGAGGTGTCCCAATATCAGGGCGCGATGGCAAAACCGGCCAAACCTATCTAAAAGTTGTATTGGCTTCAGCCTTGAAGGCCAGAAATCTGTTTGTGGATGGCTGGTACAGCCTGAACATCCTCGGCAATCAAGATGGGAAAAACTTGATGGATCCCAAGAGGGCTGCAGGGAAGTTGTCGAACAAGACTGAAATTCTCGATGAAATTCTTGGTTATCCCGTCGGTGAGCGATATGGCGTTTCTTCCCACCAGGTTCAAATCGGCTACTATCCCCCCCGCGGTGACGCCAAAGAAGCATGGGATGTGATTGACTTTTTCGGCTTGTTCGGACTGCCCATGAGCATCCGGTTGAATTTGCAGGGTAGGGATTCAGTTCTAGCGACTCCCCTTGTCTTGGACCTGGCCCGCTGGATGGTTGTCCTTCAGGGGGCAGGTCGCTCCGGCCCGATCCCCGAACTGGCATTCTACTATAAGCAACCAGTAGGTGATGATCCTCCCGTGACCTTTCAAGACCAGCTTTCCAGGCTTCGCGAGTTGGCTCTGGAGTGCGAGAAGGTATTAGCAGACAAGGGGCGGGAGGCAGAAGGCAGTAAACAGTAGACACTAGGCACTAAGGACAAGCACTGAACAATGATACTTGGCTACAGCACCAATGCCTTTGTGAAGTTCTCTGTTTTCGAGGCAGTGGAAAAGATCGGTCGCTTGGGCTTTGGGGGGGTAGAGATCATGTGCGACAGACCACATCTCTATCCTCCTGACTACGGCGAGGAAAACCTAACCCGACTGAAAACCTTAATCGATGATCAGGGCCTCAAAGTTACCAACCTGAACAGCTTTACCTTGTTTGCAGTCGGAGACACCTACCTCCCATCCTGGATTGAACCCCAGGAGGAAAGAAGGGAAATTAGAATCCAGCACACCTTACAATGCTTGAAAGTGGCCGACTTTTTCGGTTGTAAAAATATATCCGTGCCACCCGGCGGGCCAGTGGGTGAGATCTCGCGAGAAAAGGCCATGACCCTGTTTCATCTTGGACTGGAGAGGGTCGCTCCTTTAGCGCAGGAACTGGACATAAAGATACTGGTCGAGCCCGAGCCAGATCTATTGATGGAAAACACCAGGGAATTCAAAGAGTTCATTGTAGATATCAAATCGCCTGCCATCGGGGTGAATTTCGATATTGGACACTTTTTTTGCGCAGGGGAAGACCCTAGTGAGGCCTTTGAAGAACTTTTCGAATGGATAGGTCACGTTCATCTCGAAGACATTGCCTCGAACCGGGCACACAATCATCTTATTCTCGGCCGTGGAGCCATTCAATTCCAAGAAGTTTTCAAGACCATGATCAACCTTGGGTATGAGGGCGACATCAGCCTTGAACTTTATCCGTATGTGGACACGCCCGAGGAAGCAGGCAGGGAAAGTCTGGAATACCTCCGCGCCTTACTTCAAGATGTCGGCCTGGATCTAGGCTTCTAACACCCCAGAGACAAGTCTAGCTAGTGTCCATCCGGAAACTCTACATTGTCATTCTGAGCGAAGCGAAGAATCTCCCAGAAAACCAGGAGCCAAGAGATTTTTCGTCGCTTCGCTCCTCAGAATGACAAGCGCAAGGGCGGGTTTCCGGATGGATACTAGCTAATCATTCACTTTTTTTGAATTAAGATACGTAAGCTCACTGTAAACACGTGCCTTTGATAAGGAGGTCATTGTGGAAGTAGATCTGTCGAAATTTTACGATGCACTGACAAAACATGTACGAATAGGGAGTTTCCCTGTGGCGGTGCGGATGGTGAAGCCTGGCGAGCAGCTGCCAGAACGGGTAAAGCACCCTGCCCAGGATCTTAAGATTAAGGTAGCCACCTGTCAGGCCATCGCCATGGCTCGGCGCTATGGTTGGGTCGTGGCTATGGGTGATGAGGATATCTCTTGTCCTTTGACTGCCGTAGTTTTTGGTTTTCGCAAAGCGAGTGATTTTTATATGAAAGGCCAGGCTTGCGCCGGGATGTACACTGAAACCAAAGAGGCCGGCATCCGCTCAGAAGAGCAGGTTGAAAAATTCTCCTTCGGAGAATTCAAGTACATCCTGGTGGCGCCGCTGCATCGGACCACCTTCGAACCGGAAGTGATCATTATCTATGCCAACCCAGCGCAGATACTAAGACTTTTAGCGGCAGCACTGTGGAAATCCGGTGGGAGGTTGACCTCAAGTTTCGGGGGGCGGATTGATTGTGCCGAAGATATCATCGTTCCCCAACGTTCGGGTCAGTGTGAGGTTATTCTCCCTTGCCTTGGTGACCGTGTTTTTGCCCAAACCCAGGATCACGAGATGGCTTTTTCCATTCCTGCAGACCGGGTGGAAGAGATCATCGAAGGTTTGGAAGGGACACAGAAAGGCGGGGTGCGTTACCCGATTCCTTCGTTCTTGCGATATACGGGTGAGTTTCCAGAGAATTATATGAAGGTGGTGGAGTAAGGCGAACTTATGAAACCCCAAACTCCAAGCACCAAATTACAGAGTTTTAGGTGTCGGGTGTCCCCGCTGCCGCTTCGCTCCAACAGGCTGTCAGGAAAAAGAAACATAGAAGCTGAAACCTTAGTCATTTACTCCATGCACAGCGGGGAAAGAGTCGACACTGCCCACCGGTCACAGCCAATTTAGATATCGCAGAATAGTCTGGGCACAAACCTCTGCGCCGTTACCTGGTAGAGATGCGACCACCCGGGGCTGTCTCTCGAGTTCTTCGATGGCTGATTTCCACTTTCCGGCGTAAAGATCTGCGGAGGATAAGTAGACAGTAGTCAAATTTTTGCCCATCTCCTGAACTAGAATGTCGTATTCGGGGAAGAACCCTCTATCCGCATAGATCATAGGAGTGGAGTGGGCTAGACAATCAGCTACGATGCCGTAACCAGGCTTGGTAATGACACCATCCACTGCTCCAACTACATCCGCGTAGGAAAGAGGAAGGTCGTCTAGACAAATTCCGTTGCTAAAGCGAAAGCTCAGGGGGTGCTTAAAAAGAAACACGGCATGGTTGATATCTTCTACACGGTTTTGAGCGGCTTCTTCCAGGTCGAGGTAACCGAAGGATACAAGGTATACTTTCTGATCCAAGTCCAAATTTAGGATTTTTCTGGTCTCTTCCCGCTCCCTTTGGGCCTTGCGAGTCACCAGAGGAACATCCTGTATTTTGGGGAAGACCGAGCAGTCCCCATGCATGGGTAACTGGAGAAAGAGATCGCATTTCTGATAACATTTGCGGATCCAGTCCACCAAAACCGACCAGCGGGAGTCGGAAGAAATATATGCCTCATATATCCAATCCCAGGTAAAATTACTGATACCGATTGCCGGGATGTTAGCGTCAGCTGCAGCGACAAAGGGTAAGAAGGGAATATCGCAGACCACAGCCTGGATCCCTCTGTTTCTCAAAAAACCGATTTCCTCCGACACTAGAGCGTCATGGTTGAGGTGGAGAGATTCAAGGGCTTCTAGAGTGGCGATCAAATCGAATCGGATGCTATCTTGTTGGACTAAACCAATGTCTAACTGCTTGGCCCTAAGGGGCAGAGGCTGGGTCAGATTCTGTTGCAAAAGAAACTCGGGAATGGTTGACACGACATCGATCTCAACTTCGGGTCCTTGCGACAATAAATGACGTATCACCTCAATGGAACGCACCGCGTGTCCAAACCCATGCGGGGTGATGTAATAAGCGAGCCGCCTTTTTTCCAGTTTATTACTCATATTTATCTGGTTAGCCCCGGAACTAACAAACAGTGGCGAAAACTCAAAGAGCGACCAATGTCTAACCCAGAAACTTTAGATATCGAAAATTTTCAATTTCGTGGCCTCCACCCCAATGTATTCTTGGGAACGGCCTCTGATCGGTATGCGGGGTGGCTTGGTCAGATCTATTCAGAAAAACTTTACGCCGATCGAATCGCCCGCAGAAAAAAAACCGTGGGTGGAAAATCATTCGTGGAGGAAGTTCTCCCGGTTGAGAGTGTTAAGGAGTACTTCCAACATTTCCGGGTGCTCGAGCTGGATTTTACCTTTTATCGGCTCTTGTTGGAAGAGGGTGGAGAGCCAACTCCAAACTATCACGTACTGCAAAGATATCGCCAGTATCTAAAAGAAGGTGACAGCCTTATACTCAAAGTCCCCCAAGCGATCTGTGCGCAGAAGTTATGGCGCGGGGGCCGGTATGTTGTTAATGAGAGCTACCTGAATGGTGCGATCTTTACCCGTCAATTCTATGATCCGGCAGTGGCCATTCTTGGACCCTACCTTAGCGGTCTCATTTTTGAACAGGAGTATCAGCGCAAGAAAGATCGCACTTCGCCACAGGAGTTGGCGACAGACCTCGATTTATTTTTCGAGCAGATTCCCAAAGAGAGCCGTTACCACCTGGAATTACGCACCGAGCCTTACCTCACGAATCCGGTTTTCCAGGTGCTGGAGAAACATGGTGTTGGTCAGGTGCTCTCGCACTGGACCTGGCTTCCCACCCTTGACAAGCAGTTTGCTAAATCAGGACGCAGATTTTTCAACTCGGGCGGCCAGGCCATAATTCGTTTGATGACCCCTCGCGGGGCACGCTATGAAGAGGCTTACGCCCAAGCCCATCCTTTTGATGCCTTGGTGGACACCATGTTGAACCCGGTCATGGTGGAGGAGACAGCTGAGTTGATGTGGGAAGCAGTTGATAACAATATACGCATAAACATCATCGTGAACAATCGCGCCGGAGGTAACGCGCCCCTGGTGGGACGACAAGTTGCTCTGCGATTCATAGAGATGGGTGAACCCTTTAGAGGAGAATTCCTATGATTCTCGACTGGTTGAAAGAAGATGTTGTTTTAGGGGACGGAGGAGCCATATTTGAGTTGGAGCGTAGGGGGTATGTTAGTGCCGGACCTTTTACCCCTGAGGTTGTCATAGAGCATCCCGAAGCCCTCAAGCAGCTCCAGACTGACTTTGCCAGGGCAGGCGCTCAGGTTCTCCAAGCGTTGACCTACTACGCTCATGAAGAGAAGCTGAAAGATATTGGCAAGGTAGACGCCCTAGCAAGGATCAACAGTGATGCCGTACGAATTGCCAACGAGGTTGCCAAGGAATATGGATGTCTAGTTGCCGGCAATCTGGCTAACACCTGGATCTACGATCCCTCTGATCCGGCTACTCATAAGGAAACGAGACGTCAGTTTGACAAGCAGATTGAGTATCAAATCTCCCACGGTATAGATTTCTTCATAGCCGAAACTCTGGAGTATTTAGGTGAAGCCAGAATTGCCCTCGAGGCAATCAAAGCAACCGGGAAACCGGCTATGATTACGCTTGGCTTCAAATCGCTGGACCGCACCTTAGATGGAGTGGTTTTAGAAGATGCTTTCCAGGAACTTGAAGACTCGGGTGCAGACATCGTAGGAATCAATTGTTTTCGCGACCCTGAGCACATGCTTCCATTGGCAGCGCGGGTGCGTCGAAAAGTGTCCTGTTTCGTGGCCACTCAACCGGTGGCATATCGCTGTACAGCAGAGAGGCCATACTTCCAGATCCAGAAGTTTCAGGGCCATCTTGCCTTTCCCCTTGAGCTCGATCCTTTCGTGCTAACCAGGATTGAGATGGGTAATTACACTCTAAAGGCCAAAGAAATAGGGCTCAATTACATCGGTGGATGCTGTGGGACGGCTCCTCATCACCTGCGTGCCATGGCTGAGGCATTGGGACGTTCTGTACCTAATAGCAAATACTCTCCGCGGCTGGAGTTGCATACGATTATAGGTGATGAAGGTCATCAAAAAGAGAGAGACGAACGCATATTGTGCGAACAACTCTACGACCCGGCGGTGTGCCACTTCATGTTAGAAGGATCTGGGGAAGACTAGCCCGGATATTTCACGAATTGGTGTCGTGAGATTTACAATGGACTATAGATTTTCTTGCAGTTCATATGTCATACTTTAATCCACACTTTTGCATTTCAGAGATGCCTACTATATCTATGGGCATATCAATAGAGGTGTTCTCCTAACCTCTTTTAGAGTAGCCCCCATTGGCCGTTGTTGGACTGTCGGTGGGGGCATTTTTTGTTGCATCTTCTCCCCTCAATTTTGTAATCTGTTGAGAAACTGATACCTCGCTATAATTCCTCATAAAAAATACTTTATTGTCTCATTGCCCCAGCTGTAGAAGGAGGAGCAGTAGTCATGACTCTGACCAAGGCAATTATCGCAGAAGCAATTGGCAAAAAGACAAGCTATACGAGAATACAATCCCTCGAGCTAGTTGACTCCCTTTTCGAAATTATGAAACAGACGCTGGAAAGTGGTGAAGATGTCCTAATCAGCGGCTTTGGGAAATTCTCAGTGAAAGAGAAAATGGAGAGGAAGGGTAGGAATCCGCAGAACGGACAGCCGATGATGATAGCGCCCAGGAAAGTTCTTACCTTCAAATGCTCTGGTAAGCTGAGGGACAGGATTAATGGGAAGAAATGAGGCATCCCTCAATAATGCCAAGCTTTATACCCTCTGCATGTCGCCCTCACTGTCCTTTACTGGTACACGAAGACTTATGCGAAAGCAGGATACCAAGGTTGACATCAAGTACCCTTTTGAGGCAATTTCTTTTAGGAAGAAATTTCAAACCTAGGAGTAGAATTAGTCAGATGGCTCCACAGAGCGTACAACTTCTAATTGGGATTGCCGTACTGACGCTTGGACGCCGACTGTTTTGGATTTTTGTGGGCACAGCAGGCTTCTTGCTGGGTACCAGATTGGCGACACAGTTTCCTGTTGGTGGACCGGAGTGGGCTCCCTTGGCGGTTGCTCTTTTCGCCGGATTGATCGGTGCGATTTTTGCGGTATTTGCACAAAAGGTGGCAGTTGGGATCGCTGGATGTGTCATGGGTGCCTACGCGCTGGCATCGCTTTTCTTAACTATTGGACTTGAAGGGCCAGAATGGATGTGGGCGGCTTTGGTCGGAGGGGGGATTGCTGGAGCCATTCTGGTGCTTTTCGTTTTCGATTGGGCGCTGATCGTGCTGTCTTCTCTAACAGGAGCAATGATGATCGTTCAGGCTGCCAGTTTAAATCTACCCATAAATATATTGATTTTCTTGGTATTGTTATCAATCGGGATTACCATCCAAGCACGTATGCTAGAGAGGCGATAAATAGTTATCCATTACTGACGATATTTCTCTTCCACATACTAAACTCTTGTGCTAATTTGCTCGCTGGATAGGGTTCCCATCATTACCCTGTCTGGTGCCCCTGACCCTAGCAGCCACGTGCGCCGGTTGCTGGGGGTTTCTTTTTCTCCACGTCGACAGAAAACCATATTTTGTGCCAGATTAAATTTCAGCCGAGTGTGAATTAAGGGATGTAATGCAAACTTCGATAATGACCGAAATACCTTTACGTATCTCATCACCGAGAAAAGTCACATCTCCATATCATATCTATACTT
>Ga0224509_10000108_pt1 | contig 20611 bp, 22 predicted proteins | sample SF_Jan12_sed_USG_5_FD_170158 | JGI IMG/M metagenome (GOLD analysis project Ga0224509, IMG submission 170158) | Sediment microbial communities from San Francisco Bay, California, United States - SF_Jan12_sed_USGS_24 | ecosystem: Environmental > Aquatic > Marine > Sediment | place: USA... | reverse complement strand
GAAGAGTGCATTGATAGAGATTATGACCACGATGGTGACTGCAGCCAGAGGCGAGACAGCGGATGAAAATGCCCAGAGGCCGAAAAGCTCTCCCGCAAAGAACGGCAGGGCAAAAAGAGTTATCCCCATTGCCCCGGCGGTATTTACCGCTTTGATCCCACCACCAGGCGCTGCGAAGCCTCTCCAGGCACTTATCACCGTGGCGCCCAGAGCAAAGCATCCAAAAGTCCAAATCGACAACCACACAGTCATAAACACCGCCAGCCCCAGGTTGGCAGCGCCCAGAATCACCACCGCCAAGGTCAGGCCGGTTATGACCAGGCCCATCACAAAACAACCGGAGTTGAGATCGAAGTACTTATTGCGAGCAGCCTTCATCAGGCACTTCTGTAACTCCTCCTTGGCACCGCCGATCTTGCTATGGTTGGTTTTTTTGAGCTTAATCTTGTTTTTGGAGCCAAAAAGTTTGCGGGCAATCTTGCTTTCCCCGCCGGACAGCCGCTCTTCACCTGCGCCGGTCCTTTTTAGAGTAAAAACGTTATCGTCTTCTTCTTTGATGGTTAAGAAGCCTTTGACGGCCATATTGACCACAGCGACAGCAAACAATTTGTCGTCAGAGCTGCCGACGCGCATGATCAATCGGGCCAGGGCAGGTGAAACCCACTTGGGTGGTAAGAATAGCGGGATAATTGCACCTTCCTCTGGATCCTTACCCACCTTGAACCAGGTTAAAACGTAGAAAAATGTCAGAATCAGGAAGCCGAATGCGGCCACGGCCGCACTCTGGTTGTCCTTCCACATGTAACCCAGCTTTTCCATAGTGGTGGGCTCGACCACTATACCTTTGGGCCAAGCCACAGCGATGGTAAGACCCTCTTTGGGCATAAGGCTACGAGTGGTGGTAAAGGTGATATTGCCTTGCTCGTCAAAACCTGTGCTGTAGTCCTTTCCTTTGCTACCGTATCTCCCAGTGTAACCGGCGCTCTGCAGAACCTCGGCCCATTGAGGTAACTCGACCACCGCCTCGACCTTCTCGATGACAAAGTTCCAGCCGTTACCCGTTACGTTCCAGTAGAGTTCGTCAAAGTCCTCGAAAAACCCCAGTTGTCGGCTGGTCTTGTAGCTGATGGTGTAGGTGTAGATGCCAGGCTTGAGGAACACGTTCTTGTGGCCTATGTAGACTCTCTTGCCGTTGGAGAGGTCTTTGATGTGATAGGGTTCAGAGTTAGTGTCTCGCAAAACACTTACAACCTCAAAACCCACCTTGACCGCGTTCCCATAGCGGTCCTTGTACTTTGTGGGAAAGTCACGATAGATGCCTCTTTTTATCTGTTGCTGGGCGCAGATGACCTTGATGTTCTCGGTGACGCTCATGCTTCCGTCCCGATGCACCTGAATCCAGCTCTGGAAGTCGAGTATTCTCTCCGATCTGTTGGCAAAAGAAGGTTGCACAAAACTGCAGACCAGAAGGGAAAGAAGCACGGCCACAAGGGCCAACATTTTTCGAGAGCTCATGGTTCCTCCAAACCTATCTCTAGAACTTCACCTCCGGCACCGCCCTCTCGGCCGGGTCCTCTATCTCGAAGAACTCGGCCTTGGTGAAATTGAATATGCCAGCAACGATGTTGCTGGGGAAGGATTCAACTTGAATGTTCAGGTTGCGCACCGTGCCGTTGTAGTAGCGTCGGGCCATCTGAATCTGTTCCTCTAGGTCTGACAGTTCAGTTTGGAGCTCCGAGAAATTCTGGTTGGCCTTCAAATCCGGATATCCCTCCGCCACCGCAAATATGTTGGCGAGGGACCGGGAAAGATGCCCTTCCAGCCGCGCTTTTTCGCCAACTCCTCGTGCTTTCATGCTTTGCGTCCTCAGTTCGGTTACCTTGCTTAGCAGTTCACGCTCGTGCCCCATGTAGCCCTTGACCGTCTCTAATAGATTGGGAATGAGATTTGCCCGTCTTTTGAGCTGGACATCTATGCCACTCCAACCCTCTTCAACCATATTCCGGAGCCGGATGAGCTTGTTGTAAGTGGCGATGATAAAAATAGCCAGCAGGCTAACCACAATCAGGATAATGATAGTCGCAGTCATCTGTTTACCCTCGAGATTATTGTTTTCTTATGGTTTCAGACATTTGTATTCGATGAGGTGAAGTTGTGAGGAGCAATTTGCGTGCCAGGAAATTGGCCAGGCAATTTCGAACGCAAAGCCAGGGTCGAGGGCAGAGAAGAGAGACAATGCGGCCTTTCTCAGTTATATTTGTAATAAGGTGAGTCACAAGAGTTGAGCGCTCCACGATGAGGATGCCGCCGTAGCCTGCAAAGCCGAGGAGAAAGTCCATGAATACTGGCAAGCGAGAAATCCCCTACCCGGTCCGGTTGGATCTGGCCCGGACTCCAACGCCGCTTGAGCCGCTTTCACGTTTGAGCGAGAAGTTTGGCATCGACATGCATGTCAAGCGCGACGATCTGACCGGGGCCGACCTTACCGGCAACAAAATCAGAAAACTGGAATTCTTGCTGGCTGATGGACTGGCAAACCGCTGCGACACAGTGATTACCTGTGGGGCAGCTCAGTCCAATCACGCCCGGGCAACGGCAATTGCCGCCGCCAGATTGGGCCTGGGGGTGCGTTTGCTTCTTCGCACCCGGGATCCTGCCAACCCACCACCTATTGCAGGCAATATCCTGCTTGATCGGCTGGTTGGTGCCGAAATCGTATGGCTCACCTTTGAAGAGTACGGCCGCCGCGCTGAGATGCTTGGAGCTGAAGCGGAGTCGCTCCGAAATTCGGGGAAAACTCCTTATATTATTCCAGAAGGGGGCTCCAATGCCATGGGTGCATGGGGATATGTCCGGGCGGTGGAGGAGTTGGCGTTTGATCTGTCCATCCTCCCGGGGGCTAAAGACCACCCCACCACAATCATCCACGCCACTGGCTCAGGGGGGACCACCGCCGGTCTCATACTGGGGGTTAAACTGCTGGGGTTGAATGCTCGGGTTGTGGGAATAAATGTCTGTAACGATAGGAATTACTTTCTCCAGGTAGTTGGCGATATTTGCCAGACCGCAATAGATACCTACCAGCTCGACCTCGCTTTTTCTCGAGAGCGTGACATCGAGATAGTCGACGGTTATGTGGGAAGCGGCTATGGCAAGGCGGGCTCCAAGGAGCTTTCCCTTATCCGCGAGGTGGCCCGTTCTGAGGGCATTATTCTCGATCCGGTCTACACCGGCAAAGCCTTCTATGGTATGAGCCAGGAGCTAGAGCGGAACCCAGAAGTGTTTGGCGACAGGATCGTATTTATTCACACCGGAGGGCTCTTCGGGTTATTTCCCATGGCTGAGCAAATGGCCCCACTCCTTTAGTTCTCTTTAGACATTTTGGACATTTTAGACAATCTCAAATCTGCAAACAAATTGCCCTTTTTTCCCGTCTCGCCGCGTCTCCGTTTCTCCGCGTCGTCCCGCGGTGCCTAGTGCCTAGTTCATAGTACCTAGTTGTTTTCTGCCTACTACCCGCTGCAATCTGCCTGCTGCCAGCTGAATAACGCCTCCAACCTCAAGCGTAGCGCTCCTCCAACATCCAACGGCAGAGCCCTCTGCTCCATGCTTTCCCAAATCTCATTGGGAAAGTTTTTTCGACAGCGCCAGTGCCGCCTGACCCCTGGGATAGTAATGGTCTTCAGACCCCACAATGTGAAAACCCGCATTTTGAAAAAAAGAAAGGGCTTGCTGGTTATCGACCGCGGTCCAGAGAAGCATTTCTTCTATGCCGTATTTTCGGGCAATTTTCTCCATATGTTCCAGCAATGCGGTGCCGATTCCTTTTCTCTGGTGTTTGGGGAGGACCCCAATCGCCAATAGGTGTCCCCGTCTGGGTTCGAGCCATTTTTCTCTTTCCAGCGTCAGCATGGCAAAACCCAGAGGGTCGGCTCCCGCCGCTATGATTACCGTTATTACTTCCGGTTCCAGGAGCCAGTCGAGCACAGTTTCATCATAGGCACCGTATTTCAAAAATACCCTGGCCGACAGTTGGCTTATGAAATCCAGGTCGTTTTCTTTTGCCAGGCGGAAATCGAATGCTTCCATTGATCGTACTGATCCAACCACCATCGCTCCTCGATGAGATTGTCTGTCCCGCTTCCTGCAACTGGATAACTATACACTTTATAAGGTGTAATTCGAAGGGAAGATTGTGGATGTGGGATTGAGGAGAGGCGCAGGGCGCAAGGCTCAGGGTGTTTAGTGTCATGTGGCTGCGCCGTCATTGGGTCAAGACGCTTCGCTGTCATTTGTTGTAAGAGGTAGAGAAAGATTTTAGATTGGGGATTGCGAATTTGAGATAGATGAGGGTTCAGTGCTCAGATTTCAGGAGCGAGGGAGGTTCTAGAGGTCAGGTTTAAGATTCTCTGTCTTTTTTTCCTGACACCTGACACCTTGAGTTTTGGTGCTTGGGGTATGAGATGTGGAATGTGGATTGCCTTTTACCGCTGACTACTGGATTCTTATTTGTTGTTGTTCATGCGGTTCAGCTTCTTCCGGTAGTGCCTGGCTACCGTCTGGCTGAGAAACTTGCGGTCACCCGGGGTCATGTCTGTGAATTGGACACCTACACCGAGACTTGAATCACCCCCACTTGGTTGGATAATCGTTGACCAGATCACTTTTCCGGCAACGCTCATGGTCTGGCGGTTGGGTGGCTTGATGATTATGAAGAAGCTTCCTTCCAATGGCGGAGGTTCTTTACAGGAGATGAAGGCACCTGAGGGGCTGACATTGTGGATCTCTCCTTCGATCTTCTCCTGGGTGGTTAGCATGGTGACAGGCCACCTAATCTCGATCCTGGGCTTCGCTCGGTTTTCGATTCCACTGTTCATATGCACATCCTGCAGACAAGGGCGTTATTGTGGCGCACGGTTTTGTTCAGTACCATTTTTAGAGAGGAAACTTCTCAGCGTTCCTTCAGGCTAACATCTGGAGGTGCTCTGAGGTCACATTGTTAAGAAACAGGTGGTCGTCACTGATGATTCTTGTGAACTGGACGCCTATTCCACAAGAACCTATGTCATCGCAGTTTGCAATGTTTGACCATGCCAATTCTGCGGTGATCAATAACAGCTTTTTGCGTAGTGGATCTCTGAAAACGAGACGGAGAGGGTTATGATGTTCCGGTTCAGTAAAACAATGAATAAAGGCACCGGTGGGGCTGATGTTTTTTACTTCCCCCCCTATGCATCCCTCTGGGGTTATGACCATGGCAGGCCAATCCACGGCGGTTCTGGGGTGTGAACGCCTGTTGTCCAAATTCATCATGTGTGCTTGTCCTGCGATGTTCCCCTCCAACCCTCTTCAATGATTGGGCCCGGCCGCAAGAAAGACGAACTGGTGAAAAGAGATGCGGTCCTCGTCAGTGGGAAAATAAATGCAGGAAATATGCCAGAGTGCCTGAACTAACAATCTAAACGGTTGATATGCTGGGTGTATTGCTGGAAAGAAAAACAGCGGAGCAGGTAGCTCCGCTGTTTGTTACTGAACGAATAGACTTGAGCTGATCCAGGCTAACTAGCCATCTGCATTGTTACATCAAGGTCCACTTCCGGGACCTCTTTAATACTGCCGTCGCCTCTGACCAGCTTTCGAAGGTATCTCCCCTCTTCCTCAGGGATTCCTGTGAAGCGAACTCCCATACCCCGAGGGGTGAGGTCGTCATCAGGACCGTGAATGTTGGTCCAGACCACCTCAGCAGCCACATCCTCAATGGCGTGGTCGGGGGACTTAATAGTCAATTTACAGGTCTCACTCAATCGCAACGGTTTGCGACAGCGGATAAACGCCCCATTATCGTTGATATTAATAATGACACCATCCGCAGGTCCCTCGCCGGTGTCCATTGTAACGGACCATTTCACCTGAGCTCTGCTGGTTGAGTTTGTTTCTGGTACCATTTTATCTCCTCCCCTATAAGGCTGTATTCGTCCTTTTTGACCAGTTGCCTTATGTTCTGTCTGAGTTCTTTCTGTTTTGTATTTTAACCTTGAGCAGGATTGGTGCCAAAGTGGCAGGAAGCTAAATAGATGTGTTGTTTCAAGATGTTATAGGTTTAGAATAATTCGTTGTTTTATTGTTCAATGGGCAAATTTGGTCAATAAACGTCAAATTTGGTCAAAAAGTCCCCTTTCTCATTTGGTCTTCTCGACCTTTACAAAAATTCCATAGCGCTCAGAACTTCCACGTTTATCCCCGGCAACAACCTTGCTTTTGCTCTCAGACGAAGATCGCTCGATCTCACCTATCTCGATCCATTCCCCCAATCTGCCCATAACACGGGTGGCAGCCGCTTGAAACTGTATTTTGCCTTCTTTTTTCATGGTTTCGCGCTGTGGGCTGATCTCCAGAATGACTTTGTCCTCAACGAGGCGTGGTAGTACGTAGAATCCGGAGGTCACGTCGCGATAGTAGGTGCTGCCAATTACTCGTACCCCACCACTGTCTCGGACAGTGGTGCGTTCCGTAACGGGCACTGAGCTGCCGGTTCTGATAAAAGCCTGGCTGCCCTCGATTACCCGTACCTGCTGGATATCACTGCCCGCCTCGTACCTTGCAGCGCTCTGGCCGCGACCTCTTACGGTGTCCTTGCCCCGGTTATGCTCCACAGCTCCGGTTCCAGCGGATCCCTGGTCACGGACAGTGACGCTGACGTTGTCTCCGATTGTTACCTTTGCTGCAACGGCCATTTCTTCTTCCAGTTGCTTGCGGGTGATATTCTGCCTTACCGTGATCATTAATTGTTGAGGTCTGGTGTCGATCCGCGCCAGGATGTTTTTGATCTGTCTGAGGTTGGAGGGATTGGTCCGGACAATTAACTGATCACGCCTGCCGCTGATCGTCCCTTCCCTGCCGACAAAAGGCCGAAGAATCGGGATTACCTCCTCAGCGGTACGGTACTGCAGCGTTATCACTTCAACGGTTGTGGCGTCCGCATATGCTTGAGCGGCAACCAGCAAAACCACAACGCCCATGGCTAATAGACATCGTTTCATAGCAACTCCTCCGGTCTCTCTTGCAACGGGGATGTGCTGCGGGAAAGTGCAAAAAGCGAACCAGAGGCTAGCAAAGAATCAAGTAGTAAGCGTTAAGCGGTAAATCGTAGAAATTGTTCGAATCGCGGCTGAAAGCCGCTCCCACAGGAGAATCTCTGTCTTCTATCTTCTGTCCTCTACCTCTTGCAACAAATGACAGCGAAGCGTAGTGACCTAATGACGGCGCAGCCACATGACGCGTAACGCTGCTGCCTGCTGACCATTGCCCTATGCCTTTCCACATCCAAAATCTACAATCTAAAATCTACCCTATTGTTACCTGACTTATCTCGTGGGACTTGTCTTAATTGAAATTGTGGTGTAAGAAACGCCATTACTGCATTCCTTAGGGGGTAGACAGGATAAGAAGATGATAGCTTTTCTGGATTACGGTGCCGGCAATGTCAGGAGCGTCATCAACGGTATCGAAAGCCTGGGCGAGAAGGTCAAGGTTGTCGAGACAGCTGAGGACATCCTGTCTGCCGAAAGGCTGGTTTTTCCCGGGGTCGGCGCTTTCGGAAGCATGATGCAAATCCTGAATGAGAAGAAGTACGTCGAACCTTTGAAATCATATCTCCAATCGGGTCGGCCGTTTCTGGGAATCTGTCTGGGGCTACAGGCCCTGTTCGAAGGCAGCGAAGAAGCCCCCGGTGTCAAGGGTTTGGGCTTCATTCCTGGTATGGTGCGAAGGTTCGACATTAATCTTTCGGTGCCGCACATCGGCTGGAACGGCCTCAATTTCAAGCAACCCTCGCGGATTTTCGCCGGGGTTCGTGGCGATGAAAAGTTCTACTTTGTCCATTCATACCACGTGGTTCCCACGGATGACGGGGCTGTCCTGACCACAACCAACTACGAGAGGGAATTCGTTAGCTCCATTCAGATAGGGAACATCATCGCCACCCAGTTCCACCCGGAAAAGAGTGGCAGTGCCGGGCTCCAAATTCTTAAGAACTTTCTCGACACCAGCGTTGAACAAGGCAGGCCTGTCAGAGATTCCAAGTCCACCAGGCTGGCGAAGCGCATTATCGCCTGTCTGGACGTCCGCGCAACCGACCAGGGGGATTTGGTGGTCACCAAGGGGGACCAGTACGACGTCAGGGAGAAAGGGGCTGTCAGGAATCTCGGCAAACCAGTAGAACTGGCAAGACGCTACTACCAGGAGGGAGCTGACGAGATCACCTTCCTCAATATTACCGGTTTCAGGGATTTTCCCCTGGAAGATATGCCAATGCTCGAGGTACTGCGGCAGACTTCCGAGAATGTCTTTGTACCGCTGACCATCGGTGGCGGAATCAGAGACTATATAGACAAGAAAGGGCGGGAATACCGGGCTCTGGAGGTCGCCTCTGAATACTTCAGGTCCGGGGCTGACAAGGTTTCCATTGGTAGCGATGCGGTCCTGATAGTCGAGGAGTATTTGCAGACCGGGAGAAAAACCGGCCGGAGCTCCATCGAAGAGATATCCCGGGTCTACGGCAACCAGGCGGTGGTCATCTCCATTGATCCAAAAAGGGTGTATGTACAGTCAACGGATGCGGTCAGGCACCAAGTGATCGAGACGGCCATCCCGGGCCCCAACGGCGAGCGCTACTGCTGGTACCAGTGCACCATCAAGGGTGGCCGAGAAGGCAGAGACCTGGACGCGGTCACCCTGGCTCAGGTCTGTGAACAGTTGGGTGCAGGAGAAATCCTGCTGAATTGTATCGACAGGGACGGGACCAACCTGGGATTTGATCTGGAGCTGGTCAACGCGGTGAGCGACGGTGTTTCCATTCCGGTCATCGCCTCTAGTGGTGCCGGCAATGCCGAGCATTTCTACGAGGTCTTCACCGGGACCGAAGCCGAATCTGCCCTGGCCGCTGGCATATTCCACCGCAGAGAGGTTCCCATAGGGGATGTGAAGAATTATTTGAAGGACAAGGTGGAAGTCAGACTTTGACGAATCTTGTTCGGGCACGACCAGGTTGTATAATGCTTCCGAGAACGTAAATCTGAGGAGCCCCGACTTTGTCGGGGCCACGACTCGTTTCGCGAAATGGTGATACCTTTGAGATTGAGATAAAGTGTACTGACTAAATGTTTTAAGCCAAATAGGAGGTAAGACCATGTTAAAGAAAAGCTATTCAAAGACAGGGCGATCCTGCCGCGTTACTTTCGACCTGCCGGCAGAGGTTAACGCTGCCAGGGCATCGCTGTGCGGCGACTTTAATGAGTGGAGTAGTACAGCCAATGTCATGCAACTCAGGAAGGACGGCAGATTCAGTATCACCCTCTCCTTGACCGCAGGTCAAACATATCGATTCAAGTATTGGCTGGACGACCACCGATGGGAAAACGACCATGCTGCAGATGGCTACGCGCCAAATGATTTCGGCACAGAAGATTCCGTGGTCAAGGTTTAACGCGGTTGTGAAAAGTTATGAGGTAGGTGAATAAAGAATCCGGGCACAAAAGACCCGGCTTTGGGCTACCCCTGGAAGGGGATATAAAATCGGATCCAGTCTCCCCGGTCAGCACTCAGCATTCGACTATCAGCTATCAAGTCTTTGAGAATATGAACCGCAGAACCGCAGAACAAGGAACCGCAGAATATCGAAGTGAAAAACATTGTCTCATTGCTTTCAAAAACTTCTGCTGTTCGAAATTCTTTGTTCGATATTGTCCTTCGGACTCCCCACCCTGCGGGCGGGTCCCCAGTTTCGATATTCAAGATACATAATAGGCTGGATTCCACTCCAAGCGGTACTGCAAGTGCGACAGTTTTTAACCTCAGGCAGAGCCAACTATATCTGTCTTGGCTCTAAGGACCAGATTTTCGATGTTGAATAAGTGTGGCTTTCTCCACAGGCTACTGCTATTATTGCGCCGGCCGCACTTCAGTTAAGAACTCTCTGCTACATATGGCCCTGACTACAACAATTCGCTGAGGGAATGAAAATGCCGATGCTCAGAAATATTTCTCGGACGAAGATCATTTTGGATCACGTGCAAGATGAACCGCTATCCATCGAACCCAACGAAACCGTTGAAGTGCCTGCGGAAGCCCTGTCTCTTCCTCTGGTCCGCCACTATATCGAGGTGAAGCGACTTGATATAATTCGCAAGCAAACACAACCGTCCGCTGTAATACTTTCACGGTGAGAGGCTGGCCCCGAGCGCAGCTCTCGTACATACTCCATTACTCAAACACTCCATTACGCCAGCAATCCACAATTGAGACGTGGACTCGCCAAGGCATCCCTCTAGCCCGGATTATTCATGAATAATCCGGGCTAGCATCTCTCACTTTGCATCTCAATCCGAGTGATCTCTGTCATCTCGAAACACTATGAAAGGCTCGATTTCTTGTGATTCCTCATTATCAGAGGAGGTGGGACTAAATGATTCGCAGTAGCTATCAGTGTCTCCCCAACAGGTGGTGGCTATGCTGGGAGGCGCTTCACCGGGGGAACTACTGTAGTGGCCCAGAAAGCCTTCCTCTGGAACTTGCCTGATTTGGATTATGTCTTCCAGATAGACTTTCGTAACAAACTGGAAGATATCTTCATCTTTTTGGAGCTTGTTTATGAGGTGATGAAATTCATCGACCGAGGCTTCAATATCATCCGCTTCGACCATACAGGTAAACCAGCCGTGCGTTGGTTCTCCTTTGTATTCTCCATCAAATGAGAAGTGAGCAAGGTAGAGCATTGTTCCCCCCTAAGATTTGGCTTTCACCTACGTATCAGCAAGGCAGTTTGCCCGCCTCCATGAGCGGCTCCTACTTGCCCTTGCTTTTCTGTAACCGCTTGTAATCCTCCAGAGTAATTTTTATTACATTGCCAACTCTATCCAGATCCTCAGATTCAGTTTTTCTCCCGTTGTTATCATAATGGACAACTCTCTTATGAACTCCCAGCTTCGCAACCATGCTCTCTTTTCTCAGGTAATATTCTCTTTTGTACAGCAGATTATTTTTGTCATAGAAATTCACCATTTTATCAAATCCATATACTTCAGAATGGCTGTCAGTTGAATGAACTTCGCCAATTCTGGTTTCGCCCCAATAGTAGGTAGTTGTCTTGTCCCATCCCTCTTTTTCAATATGAATTTTTGTAGCATACACTTCAACCATGATTTTATTTTTCATTTCATCATACGCAGTGACTACTTTCTTGATACCTTTCTTGTACTCCGCATCTTTTTCTGAAAAAGTAACTACCTTGGTGATGCCACCATACTCATTATCCTTTAGAGTCGACTCTTCCTTGCCAAATGCGGTTGCGGTTAGGCACAAGAAGAGCACCACGGCAAAATAACCAGTTGTTTTCATGTCCTCCTCCGACCCAGATTTCAAGGCCCTTTGACTCTTTTTTCGTTTCCAAGACAGGTGAGATGATATCAACCACCAGTGAGTGGTTTTGCCAATTAAGCCAGACTAGTAGGAGAGTGCAACTTAGTCAAGAGTGGAGGCTTAAATCGTAGAAATCGTAAATTAGTTGATTAGTAAACGATAAACGGTAATCTGTGAATAACTGACCTCTTTGACTAATTTTCTAATTCTCTAATTTTCTAATTAACCAACCTACAATCTAAAATCTGCAATCTACCCCCTGTTTTCTTTGACAACCGCCTATGTTTTGTTGCAGACTTAGTACAGTAACCACCGGCTGCAGCTGAACATGGAAGGAGCGCCTATGGAATCCTCAAAACTGGACCCAGCAGAGCTGTGGGACGAGCACGTTAGGAAGTTACAAGCCATCGAATCTGAAATGCAGCAAACAGAGGCTTTCCTGGAAAGTGTGATGGAGAAACGCGCAAGCCCCCGCATTCGTTCTCTTCTCCTGGCTTCCTATGTGCCTAGGAAGGGTGAACAACAAGAATACATAATCTCGATTGGCCGAACTCTCGACGTGAGTGAGGGCGGAGCGAAGATAGAAACACACCGCCAACTGGATAAAGGGCTGCAACTGGAATTGGAAATAGCAGTTGAAGACCACATAATCTCAGCCAAGGGGGAGGTGCTGTATTCTCAGGAACTCAAGGATGGCCTCTTCGGGACTGGAATCAGTTTCACTTCCATCAATGAGGAAGCTCGCCGCTTGCTTCGATCGTGAGGGGCGTGGAGCGCGACAATAAAGAATCCGGGCCCAAAGGACCCGGCCTTGGGCTGCCAAGGGAGCGGCTCAAGGCTTAAGCACAGGGCCTGCGTTAGCTAGCAGCAGACAGCGGGCAGCGGGCAGCAAAAAAATAAAAGTTTCTATGTTTTTATAAACTCCATGCCCCATGCTCTATGCTCCATGCCCTGGGCCATGCTTCAGCGTCCACGATCACCTGAAGCCAATACTTTAACCGAAGGTCGGTAAAGACGAAAAGATGAAGATACCGAAGTGGTTGATAGTTGTCGCACTGGGCCTAGGCGGGCTGATGTGGTGGCATCAAGGGGGCAATTTGCCGGACTTTGTGCCTGATTGGTTGCGTACTACTACATCAGTCAACAGTCCTGAGGCGACAGAGTACAGCTTGATCGGTGGATTTCCCGCTGCAGCGAGTAGGGTGGTGTTCAAAAAGTTGACGGCGCTCAGCCACGGAGAAAATTCAGAGACTATCGAAGAGCTGAAAGATCAGGGCTTGGCTTGGGAGACAATTGATGGGCAGAGGGTGCGGGTTCTCAGTAGAAAGCGGGGCTCTAAAGTGGTGGAGGTACAAAACATAGGAAGTTTTGACTCATATTGGACATATGCAGATGCATTGGGAAAATAGCACTGTCCAATTTAGAGTCACCCATTTGCATATAATTCACAAGCGAGGAACTCAAAGAGAAGATTGCGTTTTGTCTGCGACCTTAAGCTGTACGCCTTGAGCCTTACACCTCTGCAGTTATGCGCTTCGCCAGAAATTTCAGAAGGAACATATATGCGTAAACCAAGCAAGGTGATGATCATAAGGGACCTCCAGGAAGGATTGTGGCAAATAGTTGAGCCTCGGATTGATTCAGAAGCTGTCACCACCGATTCACACGAGAGAATTATGAGGCTGGCGATTCAGAGGTTTGTTGAGGAGCAGGCCAAGTCTCTTAGCATGGCCGAATTGGCAGATGCCCTCGATTCGTTAGAGCAGACTGCGGCATTATTTCTGGAATATCTTCGTTCCAAGGGAATAGCTGGCGATCCGATAGCAGTGCAATAACCGTCAAAGGATAAAGTAAGAGCTATTTCAGATTGCAGGTTGGATACTTTTCTAAAAGCCCCAGGTCAGATGTTACAACTTCCTTCAATCTCAAATCTTAAATCTAAAATCCGCAATCTCTAATTCTCCCTCCCCATTTGCACCACTGTGTTGACGGGGTCAAACCCCTGCTGTTGACTCATCTCACTTGGCAAGTTTTTCAAATCTTCTGATCTATCGGAAGCAATTCTGTATCTCTTTAGAATGCGCTGGCTGTTTTGGTCAACTTTGCGTCTGTCCAGGACTATTTGATGGCCGCGTTCATCAAGAATGAGGTGGTATTTGCCTTCGTTTTTTTCAAAAGAAGCTACCAGATCTTCCATGGTGGAGATTTTTTTACCATTCACGTGAGAAACGACCCTGTTGTCAAGATCGTGGTAGCCGACGTTGATCTCGTCAGCGAGAACTTCCACCAGCACGATGACCTCCTTGCGATCATCTGTTCTTTTTCCATAGAGGTAGTAATGTGTTAGATCGTCCGGCGCGCTGAAAATCCACTTTTTGCCCCAGGTCTTCAAGTAATTTAGCGTTACTGGTTCGAACAGCATTCCACCCAAGATGTAATATGTTGGGACCACATCATATTGTTCATGTGGCACCAGCCTCGAAGAATGAAGAGGCATAGAGAGTTTGACTACTACACTCATGACTTTTTTCTGTCGCAATATTTTGAGCCTAACACTGTCATTCATTTGCTTTTTCTGGATTAAGTACTTTAAGTGCGTTCTCTCACCTTCTCTGAACTCTACTGTTTTATCGTTTTGAACTCTTACGCCCTCAATCGAAAGGAGTACGTCTCCAGGTCTCAGTACGCCTGTTGCCGGGGAATCAGGGTCAATGTGACTTACCAATGCCCCGGTCTCTGTTTTAGACATGCCAGATCTTAGCCTGATGTCAGGGTTTTCCATATTTTGTGAGGATATTCCAAGTTCAGGTATGCCCTCATATTTGCCGTCTGCTATATCTGTGAGAAAGTGTTTGATGACTGGGGACGGCACCATGTAGCCAATGTTTTCGACATCTTCGCGTGACATGGCTTGAAACGCTACCCCTACCAGTTGATCGTCTTTCATTACTGGACCGCCACTGTTGCCTTCATTTATCGCAGCATCAATCTGACATGTTAACAAGTGGGCAAAACTGTGGCTGTAAAGATTGTGTTCAACTCTGGAAACCACCCCTTCGGTGATGGACAACTCATCACCACCTTCGGGAAAACCGTATACAGCCACTCTGTCTCTGATCCTTGGGAGATCACCTATCGGAATTGGATCAACGTTCTCAAAAAAGGAGTCATCATTGACTTTCAGAATAGCCAGGTCACACTGGTGTGCAAGCACTTCCACTTCAGCTGTGTATCTCTTGGCATCCCCTGCTTTTCTGACTTGAATAAAAGTGTGATCTGCTACCACATGCGCATTTGTTAATATTCTCTTCCCATCAATAATAGTCCCGGAACCGCTGCAGCTGTCTTGGCCTTTCATCTGCCATGGTCTATCGTAGTCATATGTGTTGTATACGGTGTATATCTTCACCACAGACTTTTTTACGTCCTTTTTTGCCCAAGAGGCGGAAGTTATAAGGCAACTGAGAATTATTAGTAAGGTGACTCTCACTATCAACTTCATTTCTTCCTCCCGAAAACCCTGTCCTGTCAATTCGGCATAAAACCAACGAGTATTGCTGACGTCTCAGTTTCTGTTCTGTAGAGAGAAAGCAAGACCAGTGCCAAGCGCGAGAGGAGAACGTAAAAAACTCGTCAACGCCGGTAAAGATTGCGAGCTGTCTTGGATTACTGGAGGATTAGAAATTCAAAATCACAAATCTCAAATATCAAACAAATAACAATGACCGAGATTGTCCGCGCTTCGCTTGGACTCCCCACCCTGCGGGCGGGTCCCCAGTTTCAAAATTCCAAACCTGTTTTGGTCATTTAGTATTGGAATTTGATATTTTCCAATGCTCCACCACTCCATCACTCCAGCAGACTGCTGCCAGAAACAACCTATTGTTCATGTGGAAAATACCACTTGAGGAGAAGAAAATGGCATTAGTGTTGCATTCCAAAGGTAGTGACCTAGTCTTGAACGAAATCTTGGTATGGTGTCGAACTCATGCCCGATAACCTGGCTGACATAAGAGAGAACTTTGAATGCAAGGAAGATGCTCGCTTCGCGGGCGGCTACGCATATTTTTGCCACCATTGTGGTCTGGAATGCAATGTTGGGGAAACGGCCTTTGCTTGCCAGGGCGGGAACATTTTGCCGATCTACATCAAGTGTCGCTACGGTTGTGGTAGGTCCTGGCACCTTCAAATATTTCCCACAGGGAACACAAGTACTCAGTGAGGCGTTATGGCACGGTACACTCGCTGGCCCAGGTCAGGAAAAACAGGAACCTGCATTACGATCGACCGCAAGGACATAACACTTGAAGCACTGACGATCAGGGTTCGGATGACAAAGGAGACCATGGAACTGTTCTCCATTCCTGTTCCTGCGCGTCAACAGGAATTTCCTTCTGCAGACCACACCAAGGTGCGTGTGCTGGACAATCCTTTGGAGGACAACCTGAGAAAGTATGTCGCTTGGGGTAGATTATAGTTTGGGACTCTTACTGAAATCAAAAATCAAAGAAACCAGGTGTCAGCAGTAAACGGTAACTCGTTCAAATCGTTGAATTCGTAAGATCGCGGCTTAAAACCGCTCCCACAGGAAAATCCCTTTCTTCTTTTCTCTGACTTCTATCTCCTGTCCTCTACCGATTACAACAAATGACAGCGAAGCGTATTGACCTAATGACGCCGAAGGCATATGACCAATGCCAAATGCTAGATCCGCAATCCGAAATCTAGTCTATGCCCTATTCCTTATTACTTAAAACAGGGATGGGAATTTAGTATTGAGACCGTGAGTCGCTAAAGCAATTGCGCCCAAAACTAAACCCAAAATGACTGCGATATCTATAGCTAATTCTTTAATCTTTAACGCCGCTGATTTCATATCGAACTCTCACCTTTCTTACATAGTCGGTTCATCATGCCGAACTTTACCTCGATATAATGAAAGGATCATGCCAGATAGCATGACAGGGCTACTTTCTCTTTATCCATCAATGGTTAGGAAATACTGGCTGCCAGAATTAAGTAGTAAAATTTGATACAGGACTGCCAAACATCGTCACTGGATGCCGCTTTAGGGTAAGCGGTCAATATCCGGACTAGCTATTTGGCAAATTCCTACTTGGCCTTTTCGCCAGCGTTCCCAGGGGAGAACAAGAGACCGGAAATCATTGGAATTGGTAACACCCTGATTTTATATTGATATTTCTAAATTCATGTTTTGGTGCTTCATGGCATACGATTTGCTTATTTGTGTAGATAACGAGGTGAGCACAAATACCTGCAGTACTTGTTACGCTGAGAGAGCTGAATCTAACACCTAAAAAAGAACCAATCGGATATTGGTTCTAAACTAAAAAAAGAGATTCCAGCGCCAGCCGCAACGGTACGAGCGGGCAACAGCAATGTGAACAGCGTAAATGAGAGACCCGAAAGTAATGCCGCCTCGTCATGAGAGCCACAGGAGATACTCCTGTGGCTCTCTTTTTTTGGTAGTGCAATATTTCCAGATGGAAACGAACTGGCTTGGTCCTGTCTCCAGCTGTCATTTTTGTCGGCATCATACTTGCAAAAAGACGATTGACTGAGGATGAAAAACGAAGTTCAAAAAATTATTCTTGGTGATTTGAGGAGGCCTGATGAAAAGACTACTGTTAATCGTCACATGCGTTCTTATTACAGGATGTGCCGCACGTGATTTTGTCCCATCTGGATACTCATTTAGTCCGTATTCTGGAGCCAAATTTTCAGTTAAGGATAGCGTTTGGGTACATAATGCTACTCCCAGTGCGGTAGAAAAAGTTGGTACGAATTTGAAGTCCGATCTCAGAGATTGGGGAAAGCAATTGACCTATGGACTTGAGCGTAGTCTAGAGAGCAGAGGTGCAAAGATTGACCGTAAGGCCAGGAAGAAAATAAGTGTACGGATAACGCATGCCGAGGTAAGAAATAAGATACTCAAGTACAGGGCGTCCATGGAGTGCGTTGTGTGGTTAGGAAACGGCTATTCTGAAAAGATCACCGCTTATCACAGCGCCCAAGTTGATGCAGACGCCTGCTCAGGTCTTCTGCCTGTTGTCATTGAGAGAATAATGTCAAGTCCTTCAGTTGTCAGGTATCTTAGTGCTGCCTAAGTTTATCTTTCTGAACCTGAGGGGACTTGATTGAAGATTCACCACAGAGGCACAGAGGACACAGAGGAGGGTGATTTTTCACTGGCCAGAAGCCCCGCTTTTCAGCGGGACAGGCCTCTGGCCAGTGAAAAGAGCCTCCGCCTTCGGCGAAAGCTCTTTAGCCAGTCTCCAACCGTTGACATGAAGCCACCGGTGTACTAGATCCTGCCTGAAGGGCTGCGATCTCTTGCCCGATCGCCGTCTCCCGATCGGGCAAGAAAATTCTCTCTGTGCTCTCCGTGTCTCCGTGGTTAGTAAATAAAAGTGGATATCGAAATCTAGTATCGACAGTATGCGGAGGACTTGGTTGGTACAACACGGGAAAATTCGAGTGGAAAGCAAAATGAGGTCAAGCCACGCTATGTGACGAGCAAAAACGAGAAAGCAAAAATCGTCCCTATTTTTCACGCAGTCTTACAAAATTGTTACGGTTTCGAAAAACTGATCTCTCGCTTCAGGAATATCTGCCTCTGTGAAGCGAAAAGTGAAACTACCGATCTCAAAGGTATCCTCGGAGGATAGCACTATTTTGTTCACGCGCTTGCCCTTGAAGATAATGCCGCTGGTACTTCCTAAATCCTCTACAGTCCAGGCCCCTTCCTGGAAGGTAACCCTGGCGTGGTTCGGTGATACAGTTTCGTCAGCAAGACAGATGGTATTGTCGGGATCGCTCCCAATGGTATCTTCGCCCAACAGAGGATAGCCTGTGCTTGGGCCCGGACCTTGGGATAAGAACAAAAATGCGTCTTTCATGACTAGATTCACGCTCTGATTATTCTTTTCTCGCCTCAAATTTGTAAGCAATAAAAGTGCCATTTTTATTAATTTCGCTTAACCATACCACTTTTTTGCCTCTGGGTGCGTATAGGGTGCAGAAAGGTGCAGGTTGTCTAACTCATCCACCTGAGCTTTATGCTCCCCTGGTATCCAGTGACCGTACTTGTCAATTGTGAATGCTACCTTGTGGTGACCCAGTTGTCTGCTCACGTCCAAAAGGTTATCCCCTTTGGCAATCCTCAAGGTTGCGTAGGTGTGCCGCAAGCTATGTATCCTGATGGGTTTGGGCGCAATCTCCTTGATGGCATTTCTCAAATAAAAATAGCCTAACGGCTCCCCATTACTGTCAGCAAACACCAAATCATCGCCATCAATATTTACCACCTTCCTCTGTGCCTGTAGGTTGCGGAGTGCTTCCACTGTCGCTGGAGTAAGGTCAACCTTGCGGGTTTTCTTGCTCTTTGGCGGTCCATAGGTTTTGGTGCGATGGTAATAGCTTCGATTTACTTCCAGAAAACGGTTCTCAAGGTCAATGTCAGCCCATCTCAAGGCTAATAGCTCACTTATCCTGAGTCCGGTCCTGACAGCGACTAGAAACAGTGTGTAAGGTGTTATTGGGAGGTTGGCTGCGTTTTCTAGCAAAGTCTGCACTTCTTCTGCTGTCAGTGCAACAACGTCTCTCACAGCCTCGTTCCCACAGTGCTCGGCAGTATCCTGGCAAGGATTCGCCTGAACGATCTCATCGTCAACGGCACTTTTAAACAACCCGCTTAGAACTGCCAGAATCCCCCGTTTCCTTGCAGAGGATAAACCGTCCAGTTTCCCTATAAACTCCTTAACATCACGCCTTTTGATTTCATCCAGGCGCTTGCTGCCCAGATGTTTCTCAACGTGCCGTTTGAATATAGATTCGTAGTTTAGAGTTGTTCCGTCTGACCACTGCCTAAGTAGGGATTTAAGCCACTGCTTGCCATATTTCTCTACTGTAGGACGCTTCTCTCTAAGCATCCCCATGTCACCCCTAGCAAGTCGAGACTCCACCTCTCTCTTCACGGCATTGGCAGCGCTTTTACTGCCAATCTTCTTACTCCGACGCTTGCCCTTGTGGTTTATGAATATCCACCACTCACCGGAGCCTTTCACCTTCTCCCTTATAATGACTGCCATCTAATTCACCTCCTCTCCACAAAGTCTATTACGAAGTGGTCCATTTTTCCTTTTTCATCTTTTCGGATCCTGGCGAGTCCTGCATCTTGCATCGCCCTCAGAATCATTTGTGTGAGCCCTCGAAGCGCTTGCGTTTCGCTTTTCAGTTCTCGGCTGGCACGCTCATAGTATTGACTGGCCACTTGCCAAGTGATAATCGCTCCAGTAGCTACACCCAAAATACCAAGAAGAAAGGTCAATACCACTCTAATCACCCCCTACCTTGTTTGGTTTTTCCCTATTAAGCTGCTCCGCAAATCAGTCCTCCAATGAGTGCAAAAAACATGGATGCCAAGTTGCCAAGTAGACCTGCAAATTCGGATCTTCTATTGCACTATTTCAAAGAGAAAATCATCGACATCATCGTCAGTGAAGATGCCCTTATCGTGCAAGTGCTTAATGAAAAGAGATAAGAGTTTTTGGGTTCTGTGGATTTGAAGTTCAATCTTTTGATCGTCCCCTTCTTGTACTAGAGTGCAGTAAACTCGCTTCTCTAACTCAAAAACCTGGTCCTTATATGTCTTTTCATAAAGAGTCTCTTCTTTCGTGGCCATCTAATTCACCTCCTTTCTTTCCTCAGTTTCTATAGCACGCTGCCTGTACCAATTTGCTGGCCTTGATAGTTTAAAAAGGCACAGTTGATTTAGACTTACTCCTTCCCGTTTTGCTTCCTCCAAAAGTTCGGCGTGTAGGGTTTTCGGTATTCTGACCGTTAGCTGTTTTCTCAAACTCTCACCTCCTTTACCATACAGAAGGTATTATATTAGCATACAAATACAATGTTAATAACTACCGTCATTCTGTGCTGAAACCTGCCAGCCTACCGATCCAACGCCCAAACAGCCCGCAGAATCGACGATCTGGCACTGACTAGTACCTTGGGATACCCCAGAACTGCGCACCCTTAAACACCCCACTTCAATCCAGCCGATCCTCTCAGGCATCATGCCCGCCTGCACTCTGAAGCGTACGCCCGTCCGCTCAAACGCACACAATCACACCAGCACCCGAATTCTCGACCCCCCCCCTCACCCCCCCCCCCGCCT
>Ga0224509_10000106_pt1 | contig 20683 bp, 19 predicted proteins | sample SF_Jan12_sed_USG_5_FD_170158 | JGI IMG/M metagenome (GOLD analysis project Ga0224509, IMG submission 170158) | Sediment microbial communities from San Francisco Bay, California, United States - SF_Jan12_sed_USGS_24 | ecosystem: Environmental > Aquatic > Marine > Sediment | place: USA... | reverse complement strand
TCCTGGTGCGACAAGCCCTGACGAGTCAGTACCAGGCTTGTCGGCCCGGTTTCGTTCTCGATAGCATGCTTCCAGGCGACGGCGGTCTCAACCGCGTCACAGGGGCGCCATACGCTCATGTTAGGCATCAGGCGCAATGAGGCCGTGTGCTCGACGGGCTGGTGCGTGGGTCCATCTTCGCCGAGTCCGATGGAATCGTGGGTGTATACGAGGATGTTCTGCAGTTTCATCAACGCCGCCATGCGGAGCGCATTACGCGAGTAGTCCGAGAACGTCAGAAAGGTACCCGAATAGGGGATAAAGCCACCATGCAGACGCAAACCATTGCAGATCGCCGTCATGCCGAATTCGCGTACGCCGAACCAGACATAGTTGCCCCTGGCATCGTCGCCTGAAACCGGCGTCGACGTGGCGTGCTTGGTGAGATTGGAACCGGTCAGGTCAGCAGAACCACCCGCCATTTCCGGCAGGAATGGCGCAAATGCGTTAAGTGCTCGCAGAGACGCCTGGCGCGTTGCCAACTTGGCGCCCTCGGCATCGATTTCTGCGATGGCCTTGTCTGCGTGCTTGCACCATCCGTGAGGTCGTTTGCCGGCCATGCGGCGGGCGAACTCGGCAGCGAGTTCCGGATACTCGGCGTTGTAAGCGCCGAATGCCTCGTTCCAGCTCGACTCCGCGGCGGCTCCGCGCTCTGTTGCGTCCCAGGCTGCCGCAATATCAGCCGGGATGTCGAACGGCGCCGACTCCCAGCCGAGTTCCTTGCGCGCCGCCGCTATTTCTTCGTCACCGAGCGGTGCGCCGTGTGTCGATGCCGTGCCCTGCTTGTTCGGTGCACCAAAGCCGATGACCGTCTTGCAGCAGATTATCGTCGGACGCTCCGTCTCGGCGGCGGCCTGGTCAATGGCCGCGGCAATGGCAACAGCATTGTGTCCGTCAACGTTATCGATGACGTGCCAGCCGTAAGCCTCGAAGCGTCTGGCTGTATCGTCCGTGAACCAGCCGTCGACCTCGCCGTCGATCGAGATATTGTTATCGTCATACAGGCAAATGAGCTTGCCGAGCTTGAGCGTGCCGGCAAGCGAGCATGCCTCGTGCGAAATGCCTTCCATCAGGCAGCCGTCACCCAGGAAAACCCAGGTCTTGTGATCAACGATATCGTGGCCCGGCCGGTTGAACTCCGCGGCCAGCATCTTCTCTGCCATCGCCATGCCGACCGCGTTGGTGATGCCTTGGCCCAGCGGGCCCGTGGTCGTTTCGACCGGACCGCCCGATTCGAATTCAGGATGGCCCGCCGTCCTGTAGCCCAACTGCCGGAAATTTCTGAGTTGATCGATCGAAAACTCTTCGTAGCCCGTCAGGTGCAGCAGGCTGTACAGAAGCATCGACGCGTGACCGTTCGAAAGCACGAAGCGATCGCGGTCGGCCCACCGCGGATTTGCGGGATTGTGTTTGACGTAATCTCGCCAGAGGACCTCGGCTATATCGGCCATGCCCATCGGGGCACCAGGGTGCCCGGAGTTGGCAGCCTGCACGGCATCCATGCTCAGGGCTCTGATCGCATTCGCCAGATCGCGCCGGGCGAGTTGGCCGGCGTTAGCAGCTTGTTGTGACATTGAACCTGTCTTTGGCCTGACGGCCTTCTTGTGAGGAGATGTTCGCTTTCGCGAATCGGGCATTTTCCCTGTTATGGAGTGCCGCATCAAGGGTACAATGCGCCACCGCGAAACGAAGGAACACGCCAAATCATGAGTGATGCTTTTTTATTCACCTCGGAATCTGTGTCCGAGGGTCATCCTGACAAAATTTCCGATCAGATCTCCGATGCGATTCTCGACGCGATCATCGCCGAGGACACAAGAGCCCGCGTGGCTGTCGAAACCATGGTCAAGACCGGCGTCGCGATCGTGGCGGGTGAGGTCACGACATCGGCCTGGGTCGATATCGAGGACATCGTACGGAGTACCGTGCTCGAGATCGGTTACAACAGCTCGTCCATGGGATTTGACGGTGCATCGTGTTCCGTCCTCAGCGCCATCGGGAAGCAGTCCCGGGACATCGCCATGGGCGTTGATCGTGAATCCGCCGAAAAACAGGGTGCTGGCGACCAGGGCCTGATGTTTGGCTATGCAACGAATGAAACAGATGTTCTGATGCCCGCGCCGATCACGTTTTCCCACCGGCTCGTCAAACGTCAGTCCGAAGTCCGCAAGAACGGCACGCTGCCCTACCTGCGCCCGGACGCGAAAAGCCAGGTCACCTTCGTCTACGAAAACAATAAGCCGGTTGCCATCGACGCGATCGTCGTTTCATCGCAGCATGATCCCGAGATTTCCATGAAAGACCTGCGAGAAGGCGTCATGGAAGAGATCATCAAGCCCATTATTCCGGCCGAGCTCGTCAGTGCGAAAACGAAATACCATATCAACCCGACGGGCCGTTTCGAGATTGGCGGACCGATGGGTGACTGCGGCCTGACGGGGCGGAAAATCATTGTCGATACCTACGGTGGCTCCGCCCGCCATGGTGGTGGCGCTTTCTCCGGCAAGGACCCGTCCAAAGTCGACCGTTCCGCAGCCTATGCTGCTCGTTACGTTGCCAAGAATATCGTGGCAGCTGGCCTCGCCGACCGTTGCGAAATCCAGGTCTCCTACGCCATCGGCGTGGCCGAGCCGACATCCATCTCGGTTCGCACATTCGGCACCGGGAAACTTTCTGATACAAAATTGACGGAACTGATCCGCGAACACTTCGATCTGACGCCCTATGGCATTCTGACGATGCTCGATTTGATCAAGCCGATCTACAAACAGACCGCTGCTTACGGACACTTCGGTCGGGAAGATATCGACCTGAGCTGGGAGCGCACCGACAAAGCCGAAGCACTCAAGGCCGCCGTTTAATGGGGTGTCGCACACCATAATACGTACGTTAGGGTGTCCAATATCCGCTGATCCGGACGAAGCAGGGTGTCCGGTACCTTAATTTAGGAGAAATACTTATGAGCAGCGAACCCGTTGCCATCCAGAACAACGACTACAAAGTCGCCGACATAGCGCTCGCCGACTGGGGCCGGAAGGAAATTGCCATCGCCGAGACGGAGATGCCCGGACTCATGGGACTCCGCAAGGAATACAAGGGCCAGAAGCCGCTCGACGGCGTGCGCCTGACCGGTTGTCTGCATATGACGATCCAGACGGCTGTGCTCATCGAGACCCTGAAAGAACTCGGCGCCGACATTCGCTGGTCCTCCTGCAATATCTTTTCGACGCAGGACCACGCCGCCGCGGCCATCGCCGCCGCCGGCATCCCCGTTTTCGCTTGGAAAGGCGAGACCGAGGACGAGTACTGGTGGTGCGTGGAGCAGACCATCAACGGTCCTGACGGCTGGCAGCCCAACATGATTCTCGATGACGGCGGCGACCTGACCCTGATTCTCCATGAGAAGTACCCCGAGATCATGAAGAACGTCAAAGGCCTGTCGGAAGAGACGACCACTGGTGTGAAACGCCTGTATGACATGATGGCCGACAACTCCCTGATGTGTCCCGCCTTCAACGTCAACGACTCGGTCACCAAATCGAAATTCGATAATCTCTATGGGTGTCGCGAGTCACTGGTTGACGGTATCAAGCGCGCCACCGACGTCATGGTGGCCGGCAAGGTTGCAGTCATCTGCGGCTACGGCGACGTTGGCAAGGGCTGTGCACAATCCCTTAAAGGCCTCGGTGCAACGGTCTGGGTGACGGAAGTCGATCCAATCTGCGCCCTGCAGGCCGCAATGGAAGGCTATCGCGTCGTCGATTTCGACGATGTCTGCGACAAAGTCGACATCGTTGTGACGGCGACAGGCAACTATCATGTTGTGACCGGCCCGCAGATGGAACGCATGCGCGATCAGGCAATCGTCTGCAATATTGGCCATTTCGACAACGAAATCGATGTCGCCTACCTCAAGAAGTACGAGTGGGAGAACATCAAGCCGCAGGTCGACCACATCATCTTCCCGGACGGCAAGCGCATCATCCTGCTGGCCGAAGGCCGCCTCGTGAACCTCGGCTGTGCCACGGGCCATCCGAGCTTCGTGATGTCAAGCTCGTTCACGAACCAGGTTCTGGCCCAGATCGAACTCTGGCAGAACGGCGAGAACTACGAGAAGAAGGTTTACGTTCTGCCCAAGCACCTCGACGAGAAAGTGGCACGTTTGCACCTCGATCGCATAGGTGCCAAGGTCACGGTACTCACCGACGAGCAGGCAAAGTACATCGGCGTCGATAAAAACGGGCCGTACAAGCCAGAATATTATCGTTACTAGGAATCCTGTCTATTCAAACGACCGCGGAAGGTAACAACGGCATAATTCGGGTTCTGCAACTGACTGACCCGCACTTATTTGCCGACCCGGACGGTGAACTGCGTGGCACCAATACACAGGCGTCGCTCGCTCGTGTGCTCGCTCATTACCAGGCATCGGAGTGGCCTGCCGATCGCGTCATTATGACCGGGGACCTTATCCAGGACGACTCCGCGGAAGCGTATGAACGCTTTCGCGATCTCTTGCTGCCGCTCGATCTTCGCATTCATTGCATACCCGGTAATCACGACATTCGCGACCTGATGAGCGCCGTCTGCTGCCGGCCGCCTTTTTCCTATTGTGCATACGAGGAATTGCGTGGCTGGCTGATCGTTGGTATCGACAGCTGCATCAGGGGACACGCAGGGGGCGAGGTTTCGAACGACGAACTGGATCGGTTGTCGGAGACCGTGAGCCGGAGCTCCGCGAAGCATGTCATGGTCTGCCTGCATCATCCTCCGGTTCCCGTGGGCAGTAAGTGGCTGGATTCCGTCGGCCTCAGGAACGGCGATCAAGTACTGGATCGGCTAAGGTCACTAAACCGTGTGCGACTCGCAACGTTCGGCCACATCCACCAGGAGTACGATACCGAGCACGACGGCGTGCGTATTATCGGCACACCGTCCACTTGCCGGCAGTTCGCGCCAGGTAGTGAGAAATTTGCCGTCGATGACAATCCACCCGCTTACAGGAGGATCACGCTCAGCGCCGACGGCAGCGTGGATACTGAAGTCGTCTGGGTCGGCGAATGAATCGCGTGGCCAGCAGTCTGCTCCTGTGCGTGCTCGCGTTTGCGGCCTGGGGCGACGACGGCAGCCATCCCGTCACCCTGTGGCGAGCTGACGGAGCATCCAACTCCGTCTACATACTCGGCTCGATACACATGCTGCGTGAGGAAGATCATCCGCTTCCGCGAATTATCGACGAGGTGTATGCCGATGCGGAGATCATCGTCATGGAGCTGGACATGGATGACCTGGATCCGGCCTATACACAGGCGGCGTTCAATCGTGCCGGCGTCATGTCGGATGGCACGACGCTACAGGACCTGATGGGCGACGCCGCGTACGCGGAAGCCGAGAAAGCGGCCGCTGTTGTCGACATTCCTCTCGAAATGCTCGCGCAGAGTGAACCGTGGCTGGCAGCAATAACTGTCGAACTCATGATGTTGTATCGCATTGGCTTCAACCCATTGCTCGGTATCGAAATGACAATGACGACACGCGCAGCGCAAGACGGCAAACCCATCGAGGGTCTCGAGACCGTTGACGAGCAGTTGTCTTTTCTGGATGGGCTGCCGCTCGAGGCGCAGCGCGAGATGCTGCTGCAGACGCTTGCCGAGGGCGCAGCGCTGAGCGAGTCCATCGACGAATTGATTGACGCATGGCGTTATGGCGATACGACAACACTGGAAGAAGGTCTGCTCAGCTCTATCGGGGAACAGTCGGTACTCAGCGATGCCCTGGTGACCAATCGCAACCGCCGATGGGCTGAGACCATTGCGACATGGCTTGACGACGAACGGGACTACCTGGTCGTGGTTGGCGCCCTGCACCTCGTCGGGGATGAAGGTGTACCGAACCTGCTTGCGAACAAAGGTATCGGTATTCACCAGTTGAGAGAACAAGCGGGACTCCGGTAGCATCCGTCCTTCATCAGGAGGAACACCATGAGTCTTTTCACCGATGCGCAACGGGTAATCCCCGGCGGCGTAAATTCCCCGGTTCGTGCGTTCGCCAGTGTTGGCGGTGAACCCGTTTTTTTCAAGAGCGCAAAAGGTGCGCGTTTCCAGGCAGAGGATGGCCGGGAGTTTCTTGACTACGTTGGCTCATGGGGACCGATGATCCTTGGCCACGCGCACCCTGACGTAATCGAAGCCGTCGTTGCAACGGCACGAAGCGGACTCAGCTTCGGTGCGCCGTGCGTGCTCGAAACACAGATCGCCGAAAAAATCTGTTCGATGTTGCCGTCAGTCGATAAAGTCCGCATGGTCAGCTCGGGCACGGAAGCAACAATGAGTGCGATCCGCCTTGCCCGAGGCCACACCGGGCGCGACAAGATCATAAAGTTTGAAGGCTGCTACCACGGCCATTCCGACTCACTGCTGATTAAAGCGGGTTCGGGCGCACTTACGCTGGGCGTTCCGAGTTCGCCCGGTGTCCCCGCCGGTCTGGCCGAGCACACAGTCACCCTCTCCTACAACGACATCGATGCTGTCAAAAAGGCGTTCGCCGAAATCGGAGACCAGATCGCATGCGTTATCGTCGAACCGATTGCCGGTAACATGAACATGGTTCCGCCCGTGCATGGTTTCCACGAAACCCTGCGCGAGGAATGCACAAACGCTGGCGCGTTGCTGATTTTTGACGAAGTCATGACCGGCTTCCGCGTGGCGAAAGGCTGTGCGCAGTCCATCTTCGGCGTCACGCCTGACATTACGACACTCGGCAAAGTCATCGGCGGCGGTATGCCCGCCGCGGCCTACGGCGGTCGGGCGGACGTCATGGCCAGCATTGCACCGGATGGCCCTGTCTACCAGGCTGGAACATTGTCGGGCAATCCAGTGGCAATGGCGGCCGGTCTCAAGACGCTCGAACTGATCGACGACGATGAGTTCTGGACATCACTTACTGCAAAGACCCGCAAACTCGTGGACGGCATCGCTGCGGCCGCGGGTGATGCCAATATCCCAATATCGGTTGAGTGCGAAGGTGGTATGTTCGGCCTGGTCTTCACCGATGCCGGTCCCGTTCGTTCCTACGCACAGGTTGCGGCAGCCGACGTCGATCGATTCACGAAGTTCTTTCACGGCATGCTGGCTGCCGGCATCTATCTGGCGCCGTCTGCTTTCGAAGCCGGCTTCGTGTCTGCGGCGCACAGCGACGACGATCTTGTCGAGACCATCGCCGCTGCAGCCAAGGTTTTCAAAACCCTTTAGAAACCCGCGGTACGGTCGACAGGATGGCGGGTCAATAGGGCAAAGGACACCCTATTTATGCAGAACTTCGTCGATGCGCCCCAGGAATGCTGAGACGTCATTGCTCTCCAGGAACGCCTGCTTTTGCTCGAGATCGATGGGCAGGATCTCTGCGAAACGGTACGCGATCCAGGCGGCATCATTAAGCCGAAACTCGAGGTTCTCGTAGAGTCTCCCCAGGTCATTCATGACACTTTCGAGTATCGGCGGGAGGGACTGATACTGATCGGGAACCTCCGATAGTGGCGCATCAGGCAGCAATTCGACGTCGCCAACATTGAGTCCGTCATCTTGCCGCTCGGCCGTCAGCAATCGAAAACGCTGGGTACCCATTGCGGTTATTCCCAGTATTCCGTCACTGCCCTGGTACCAGTCGACGACTTTTGCGAGCGTGCCGATGTTGTAGGTCGTTGCCGGCCCCACCTCGTTCCCCTCACGAATCAATAGCACTCCGAATGGACTGTCGCTCTTCATGCAGCGGCTGATCATATCCAGGTAACGCGGCTCGAACACGCGCAGCGGCAAGGGCCCGCCCGGAAACAGGACGGTATTCAGCGGGAAAAGCGGTATCTGCATGTCATGGAAAAGTATAGTCCACGCGGAGTGCGTCCACAGGCCCAAATTCAATCCGGCTAAAAAAAAATCCCCGCACAAGGCGGGGATAATCTTGGGATGCGCATCAATGCGCTGGGGAAGAAACAGATTGACTAACTTTTATCCCGTCGCTATTTCTCAGAGCCAGGCATGGTTAGTCGCCAACTACGAAGTAACATCGGAAAAGCCGGTCCCGGGTTGTTTCGAGATGTATCGAATCGCGAGCACCTCTCCTTTATTCCGCCGGCTCGGGTTATCATGAAGGCATGTCAAAAGTCCTCTTGATTGATGATGACCGCAAGCACTCCGACTTGATGCAGGCGTACTTCAAGCGCTTCGGTATCAATCTGGTGTGTGCGTATGACGCGGAAGAGGGTTTCAAGAAGCTGGCCCGCGAAGAGCCCGACCTGTTATTGCTCGACGTCATGCTGCCCGGCAAGGACGGCTTCGAGATTTGCCGCGAGGTTCGCAAGACCAGCAATATTCCCATCATCATGCTTACAGCCCGCGGGGACGTAATCGATCGTGTCTCGGGGCTGGAACTGGGTGCGGATGACTATATTGGCAAACCGTTCGAGCCGCGTGAACTCGTTGCCCGCGTGCAGGCAACGCTGCGCCGCTCGGAGCTCGCAGGCCCGACCGTCGGAGAACTCAATTTTGAAGGCTTGTCTATCGATATCGAGACAAGGTCTGTTCGCGTCGATGACAAGCCCGTGGAATTGACGTCGATGGAGTACGAGCTGCTGTTGATACTGGCTCGCAGGCAGGGGCGCAAGCTTTCCAGAGACGACATTCTCAGCGAACTCCGAGGCATTGACGCGGCAATCCTGACGAGGTCTGTCGACATCATGATCAGTCGGCTGCGGCAGAAACTCGGCGATTCAGTCAAGCCACCACGGTTTATCCAGACTATCTGGGGTCGAGGCTACTCGTTTGTGGGCATACCACTGACTGATGATTAAGCGACTTTCGCGTTCTCTATCATTTCGCCTGCTGTTGATTTTCTTGCTTCTGGGCAGCCTGTTCGTATTTGGCACTTACAAGGCCATCCAGCGTTTCTACAACAGCGACCAGATACGTGGGTTGGTCAGCGGACACCTGTCACTGCACGTTAGCTATGTGCGCGAAGATATCGGCGTGCCGCCAGATATAGAGCGCGCAATCGCCATCACGGAAAAGGTTCCGGTAGACATACGCATCCTCGGCCCCGATGTTGACTGGGCGTCGGATCCCGCGTTTCCCCGGCTCGAGCAGCTCGCATTTGCGTCGAGCCCAGCGTTCAGTGATGAACCGGGCGCCTGGGCTGATGAATTACGGGGTGTCGATTTCGCCAGCCTCGATAGTCACAATTTCCTGCGCATGCGCCAGGGCGGTTACGACATTGTCGTGTCAACGCCGAGAATTTCGGATGTATCCGACGGGCCGCCACTTGTGCCGCTCGTACTGGGTATGGGCTTGTCATTGCTTCTGTTGGCGTACGCCGCCGTCACCTGGCTGTTTCGACCCATCCGGGCGATTCGCGAGGGCGCGGAACATATCGGCCGAGGTAACTTTAACCATCGCATCGCGAACATCCGTGGCGATCAACTCGGCGATCTGGCAACGGATATAAACAGGCTGGCAGGTGACGTCGAGAGCATGCTGGACGCGAAACGCGCGCTGCTGCTCGGCATAAGCCACGAACTGCGTACACCGCTCTCCAGAATGCGGCTGGGACTCGAGTTCTTCGACGACCAGGAAAACGTCGAAAGTCTCAAAGCCGAAATCATCGAGATGGAAAAAATAGTTGCCTCGCTACTGGAGGCCGAACGTCTGAACGTTCGCCACTCGCAGTTAACCCGCACCAACGTGGTCATCGGCGAACTCATCAAGGAGTTGCTCGATGATTTCTTTGCGCGGGACATGGACCGCATCAGCGTGAGCCTTCCGGACGAACCAATCATGGCCTATATCGACGAAGCACGCGTCACCCTGTTGCTAAAGAACCTGATCGGCAATGCGTTGCGCTACACGAAACCGGAAGACGGCCTGGTCGAGCTCGCGGTCTCGGCGACAAGCGATGAGCTTGTAATGACCGTGACGGATCACGGACCGGGTTTACCTGAAGACCAAGTGGCTCGTCTGGGTGAGCCGTTCTACCGAAGCGATGCATCCCGCGCGCGTGAGTCCGGTGGCACCGGCCTCGGCTTGTACCTTGCTACACTGGTCGCCAATGCGCATGAAGGCTCCCTGTGCCTGCTCGATACCAATAATCAGGGCGCAAGCTTCGAGGTTCGCATCCCCTTGATCAAGCCATAGGCCTCGAGCGCTCGTTGCCGAGCGACGCCGTGATCAACAATCGGCGCCGGATACTCGGTCTCCCCTTTGCCGGACAGCTCCGGAATCCAGCGCCGCACATAGCGGCCGTGTGGATCGAACTTCTTGCCCTGTAATGTGGGATTGAATATTCGAAAGTACGGCGCTGCATCCGCTCCGCATCCCGCAACCCATTGCCAGCTGGCCGAGTTGTTGGCCAGGTCCGCGTCAACCAGGGTATCGAGAAACCAGGCCGCCCCGGCTTGCCACGGTACAAGAAGGTCCTTGACCAGGAATGAAGCAACAATCATGCGAACACGGTTATGCATCCAGCCGGTATGCCAGAGCTGGCGCATACCCGCGTCTACAATCGGATAGCCGGTCATTCCGCGTTGCCAGGCACGCAGCTGCGATTCAGTGCCTGACCAAGGAAAACGCCCGAATTCGGGGCGCAGCGGCTCGTCCGGCATCGTTGGAAAGTGATACAGCATATAAGTGCTGAAGTCGCGCCAGTACAACTGGCGGCGCAGTGATGCAGTTCCGGGTGTAGAGCGCCCCTGCAACTCCAGCTGATGAAGACTGTGCCAGACCTGGCGAATACTCACTTCACCAAAATGCAGGTAGGGTGACAAGCGTGATGTGGCGTCCAGGTCGGGCCTGTCGCGGCTCCTATCGTAATCGCGCGCGATTTCTTCGATGTCATCAATACGGCGCAGGCCATGCGACTCGCCCGGCTCCCAGGTATCACGCAGTCCCTGCGCCCAGTCAGGCTCTGCCGGCAGCAGATTGAGGCCGGACAGCGACAGCGAGTCAAGCGAGTGGCTGGCGAGACCGACCTTGTCAGGAACGGGTTGCGGAGGCGGCGGGTCGCCAACGGCAACAGAAGATTTCCAGAATGGCGTAAATATGCGGTATGGCGTCCCGCTACCCGTCATCACGCGCTCAGGATGATTTAGCAGGCTGTCATCGAATGCGTGAATATCAAGGCGTGCCTGCAGGCACGCGTCCACGTCAGCTTCCTGGCGACGGGCAAGCGGTTCGTAACGTTTCGCGTAGTAAAGACCCGTCGCACCGGTTTGTGCCACGAGCTTGCCCAGTTCCTCATCCGGGGGTCCCGAGCGCAGTACGAGGGATGTGCCTTTCTGGCGCAGGTCCCTGTCGAGACTGGCAAGGCTGTGATGCAGCCACCATCGACTGGCACCGCCAATATCCTCCTCATCGAAGATATATACCGGTATTACAGGACGTCCGGACGCTGCCGCAGCGGTTAGCGCGGCGTTGTCCGAAAGACGCAGGTTGCGTCGAAACCAGAGAAGTACAGGTTGCACCAGAATTCACCCAAAGCCAGTAATGTCGCAATCATAAATTACGTAAGTACGACAGTTTGTAAGCTAATGTAACAAGGCCCGCCAGCGCATTGTTGGCCAGGCAGCCAGGCCGTATATTTGTGCCCAGTGAAATTTGGAGGCAGCAATGAGTGCCATAGCCGCAAAAGCAGTTAGCTGGACAGAGACGGGACTGGTGCCCGATTCCGTCATTCGAGCTGGCATTCGCCGCCTGCTCGAGTCAAAACGTAAAGAGATTCACGCGGGCGATGTCGAGTACGCCGCCACCGCGCTGAACCGGTTCGTTGTAATGATGAACGAGTCACCGATTGCGCTCGTGCCTGATGTCGCCAATGAACAGCATTACGAGGTGCCGGCGGAGTTCTTTTCCCATGTCATGGGTGACAACCTCAAGTACAGCTGCTGCTACTGGCCGAACAACGTGAGCAACCTGTCCGAAGCGGAAGTCGCCGCGCTCGAGCTGACCGTTAGTCGCGCTGGGATCAAGGACGGAATGCAGGTCCTCGATCTCGGTTGCGGCTGGGGTTCGATGTCGCTCTGGATCGCCGAACATTTTCCCGATGCTTCCGTTACATCGGTATCCAACTCGACATCACAACGCGATTTCATACACAGCCAGGCGAGTGAGCGGTCAATTGAGAACATTGAAGTCATTGCCTGCGATATGAATGACTTCACGACTGACAAACGGTTCGATCGCGTAATTTCAATCGAGATGTTCGAGCACATGCGCAACTACGGCGAACTCTTTCGGCGAATCGACGAATGGCTGTTACCCGATGGTCGTTTCTTCATGCATATTTTTTGTCACGCGACCACGCCGTATGAGTACATCGACAAGGGACCGACCGACTGGATGAGCCGGCATTTCTTCACCGGAGGAATCATGCCAAGCGCTGACTTGCCGCTGCGCTTCGCGGAAAACCTCTGCATTGTCGATAGCTGGCGCTGGAGTGGCCAGCACTATGCAAAGACCTGCAATGCGTGGCTGGAAAATATGGACAGGAACGAGGCTGAAATATTGCCGGTACTCGCTCGCTGCTATGGCAAAGAAAACGCCGCGCTGTGGCGTCAGCGCTGGCGCATCTTTTTCATGGCTTGTGGCGAGTTGTTTGACTATGACCAGGGCCACGAGTGGTTTGTCGGTCACTACCTGTTCAAGAAGACAGGACGCTGACATGCTGTTACTCGTCAACTTCGTCGTCTTCCAGGTCGCCTGGTTTTCATCTGTCCTCGGTGCCGCCGAACAACTGCCCTGGCTGGGGCCTGTTGCCGTGTTGATCGCGCTGGTTTTGCACTTGCGCGCTGCCCGCAAACCGTTCGAAGAAATTTTGCTGGTTTTGAGCTGCGCCCTGATCGGCGCGGGATTCGACAGCTTTCTCGTCGCCGCGGGTTGGGTGACGTACGAGTCCGGTCTTTTTAGTGACTACCTCGCGCCCTACTGGATCATCACAATGTGGATGTTGTTCGCGACGACGCTGAACGTATCGATGCGTTGGCTGCGCGGCAGACCCAAACTCGCCGCACTCTTTGGTTTTTATGGCGGACCTACCACTTATCTTGCAGGCCAGGCCCTTGGAGGCATCGTCCTTAGCAACCAGGTCGCCGCTTTGATTGCCCTGGCTATCGGATGGGCAGTGATAATGCCCGTGCTAATGTGGCTATCTGAGAATCTGGATGGAATGCCGGGCGAACCCCGGAAGTGGCTCGCGGAGCGCCGTTGATGATGCAACATGCGTATACAGTCGCGCTGTTCGCGATTCTCGCCGTCGGCGTCGTCAGCTGGCTGTTCAGTATCGTCAAGAAAGACGTGAGCTTCGTAGACAGCCTCTGGTCGCTGTTCTTCCTCATCGCCGCCGTGGTGTTTGCGCTCGATGCGCAAACACTCTCTGCGCGGGGACAGCTGGTTCTGCTGCTCGTCGCGGTCTGGTCGCTGCGCCTGTCGATCTATATCACAGTGCGCAACTGGGGCGAGCCAGAAGATTACCGCTACCAGACGATTCGCAGCAACAACGAACCGGGTTTCGCCTTCAAGAGCCTGTATATCGTCTTCGGTCTGCAGGGGTTATTGGCCTGGTTTATTGCGCTACCGTTACTGCCAGCTATCACGTCAAGCTCTGCCCTGAGCTGGATCGACCTGGTGGCCGCAGCAATCTGGACATTGGGCTTCATTTTCGAGGCGGTGGGCGACTATCAGCTCGCGCGATTCAAGCGCCGCGCTGACAGCCAGGGTCGCGCACTCGATACCGGTCTATGGCGTTATACACGCCACCCGAACTATTTTGGCGAATTCTGCATGTGGTGGGCTTTCTACCTGTTCGCTTTCGCCGCCGGTGGCTGGTGGAGCATCGCTTCTCCGCTTCTGATGAGTTTCCTGCTTCTGAAGGTCTCGGGCGTGGCAATGCTTGAGCAAACCATCAGTGACAGGCGACCGGAATACGCCGCTTACATTCGGCGCACCAACACATTTTTTCCCGGACCGAGACGCTCAAACAGAATTATCAAGGAGGCCAAATCATGAGGCGCAAGCTAACGGGTCTGGTGATGATCTGTCTATTCGCCCTGACATTGACGTCACCACCCCCAGCCCAGGCAATGAACAACGAGGTCGAATCGTGGAACTTCGATGTCTATCTGAACGACAAGAAGGTCGGCAAGCACTCGTTCACGGTCGCAGAAGCGGATGGCATGAAGCTCGTGCAGAGCGAAGCCAACTTCAAGTACAAGATCCTGTTCATCCCAGCGTACCAATACGAGCACAGGGCCGCTGAACGCTGGACGAACAACTGCCTTGTCGACCTGTCCGCCACGACTAACGATAATGGAGAGCGCATTCTTGTTACAGGCAGCCAGACGAGCAGCGGCTTCGCCATTCAACGCGACCAGAGCCCCGTCGAGTTACCGGAGTGCGTGATGACATTCGCTTACTGGAACCCCGAATTCCTGGAGCAGCCTCGCCTCTTGAATCCACAGACGGGCGAGTACGTCGATATTTCGGTCCAGAAAGCCGGGAGTGACATCCTCGAAGTTCGCGGGCAGAAGGTTGCGGCGACACGCTTCAGGTTGACCGCCTATGACGTTGATCTGACGCTGTGGTATTCACCCGACGACGAGTGGCTGGCGCTCGAGTCTGTCGCCAAGGGCGGGCACATCATCCGCTATGAGCTTTCCTGATATGCGCACACCAATAAAACTCCTGTACCTCGCTCTCGTTGCGACAATCCTTGTTGGATGCGCAGCTAAAGGACCTGAAATGAAAACCGTGGATCACGTGGATATCGATCGCTTCATGGGCCCCTGGTATGTGATCGCCAACATTCCAACGTTTCTTGAAAAAGGCGCACATAATGCTGTCGAGAGATACAGTCTGAACAGTGACGGGACAATAGCAACCAACTTCACGTTCAGAAAAGACGGCTTCGACGGTAAGGCCAAGGAATATAAGCCGAAGGGATTCATACTGGATGCAGAGACGAATGCGCGATGGGGAATGCGCTTTGTTTGGCCCATCAAGGCTGATTATCGGATCGTTTACCTGGACGACGACTATACGCATACGATTATCGGCCGCCAGAATCGTGACTTTGTCTGGATCATGGCGCGCACGCCGACAATCTCGGCGGACGATTACGACAAACTTGTCGCTTTCGTAGCGTCACTCGGTTACGACATGTCAAAACTGGAACGCGTACCACAACGCTGGTGATCTCATGAAAATAGCGATCATCGGCAGCGGAATCGCGGGCAATGTTGCCGCCTACACACTTCGTCAGGCGCACGATATCACCGTGTTCGAATCCGGCAGCTATGTCGGAGGTCACACAAACACCGTGGACGTCTATGAAGACGACCGATCGATCGCGGTCGACACGGGCTTCATCGTTTTCAACGACCGCACTTACCCGAATTTCATTCGCCTGCTCGACGAGATCGGGCAGGCATCTCAGCCCAGCGAAATGAGTTTTAGTGTGCAGGCCGATGACGGAAAAATCGAATACAGTGGTTCATCACTGAATGGCCTGTTTGCGCAACGCAGGAATATCGTCCGGCCACCATTTTATCGCATGATTCGCGACATTCTGCGTTTCAACAGAACCACGCTGCCAAGTATCGATCGCCTGGATGATGAGGAGACGCTCGGCAACTATCTCCGTAAAAATGGATACAGCCACGAATTTGTCAACCACTACCTGATTCCTATGGCGGCAGCTATCTGGTCGGCGGAGCCGGGTTCGGTTCTGGAGATGCCGGTCAGATTCCTGGTACGGTTTTTCGCCAACCACGGTTTGCTGCAGATTAGCAACCGGCCGATATGGCGCGTAATCAAGGGCGGTTCCCGCGAGTATGTGGGCAAACTTGTCGACGGGCATCGGGATCGTATCCGGCTGAACAGTCCTGTGCAGTCGATTCGACGGATCGATCAACGCGTCGAGGTGCATTCCGCCACCGGCGGAACCGAAAGCTTTGACTACGTCTTCGTCGCTTGCCACAGCGACCAGGCCCTGGGCCTGCTGAAGGATGCAACTCGGACGGAGCGGGAAGTGCTTGGCGCCATTCAATACCAACCCAATGAAGCCATCTTGCACACCGACGCTTCGTTGATGCCGACGAAGCGATGCGCGTGGGCGGCATGGAACTATCACATACCCAGGGATTCGTCGCGCCATGTTGCCGTTACCTACAACATGAATATCCTCCAGGGACTCGAGGCAACCAAGCAGTACCTGGTGACCCTGAACAATGACCGTCATATCGACCCGGACAAGGTCATTCGCACGGTGCAATATGAGCACCCGGTCTACTCGCGGGAGTCAGTAGCCGCGCAGCGGCGACAAGCCGAGATCAACACAGACCGAACATTTTTCTGCGGTGCCTATTGGCGCAGCGGTTTTCATGAAGACGGCGTAGTGAGTGCCCTGAATGCACTTGGACATTTCGAGGAGAGGCTTTCCAATGGACAGCTGCATCTACGAAGGGCAAGTTAAGCACGCACGAGTGAAGCCGGCGAAGCACCAGTTCAGCTATCGCCTGTTCCTGATGTACCTGGACCTCGCGGAGCTGGAATCGTTGTTCCGCAAACGCTGGTTGTGGTCCACATCGCGGCCGGCACTCGCCCGATTCCGTCGTTCAGACCACCTCGGTCCCGCGGATCAGCCCCTCGACGAGGCTGTTCGCGACCTTGTGGAAACGGAAACCGGCGAGCGCCCCAACGGCCCAATCCGCCTCCTCACGAACCTGTCATACTTCGGCTACTGCTTTAACCCGGTCAGCTTCTATTACTGTTTCTCGGCCGAAGGAGAAAAGATCGAGTACATAGTATCCGAGGTCAACAATACGCCGTGGGGTGAGCGCGACACGTACGTATTGAAGTGTGACGCACCCAGCGTGGCTGATTCGTCCTGGCGTTTTAATCCAACCAAGAAGATGCATGTATCGCCGTTCATGCCCATGGAGGTCGGGTATCACTGGGTGCTCTCCCCACCCGCAGAGCAACTCTCGGTGTTCATGGCAAATTCCCAAGACGGCGTCCGCATGTTCACTGCGGCAATGAAGCTCAAGCGCCGCCCGATTTCCGGCTGGTCGCTGGCTTCGGTGCTGGTAAGGTTTCCTCTGCAGACCTTCAAGATCATTTTCGCGATTCACTGGGAGGCACTGCGCCTTTGGATCAAGCGCTGTCCCGTGTATGCACACCCCCGAAAAGAAAAGAAGATGGTTGCACGATGAACACGAGACTCGACTCGGCAGCTTCCGGGGAACGCTCCGGGACCGAAGCTGAACCCTCCTGGATTGACCGGCTTGCGCGGCGCATGGTCCTGTCACGCCTCGAAAAGCTGCAGCTTGGCCGGATCGCCATTAGCGAGAACGGCGAGCAAGTCGAATTTGGCCAATCAACCCCCGAGTTTCCAACGACTGCACAGCTCAGGGTCAAGAGCCCGAAATTTTACAGCGCCATCGCATTCGGCGGCTCTATCGGCGCTGGCGAAGCCTACATTAGCGGTCACTGGGCATGCAATGACCTCAGTGAACTGCTGCGCATCCTGATCCGCAATCGAGAGGTTCTCGAGAAGATGGACTCGGGCGTAGCATTGCTGAGCGCGCCATTGCAGAAGGCGCTTCATGCGTTGAACAGGAACACCCGCAAAGGTAGCCGCAAGAACATCGCCGCGCATTACGATCTCGGGAATGATTTTTACGAGCTATGGCTGGATCCGAGCATGATGTATTCAAGCGCGTACTTTGATACGCCAGACACGCCACTCGATGTTGCGTCTACCGCGAAGCTCGATCGCATATGCCGGAAGCTGAATCTCGGCCCACATGATTCTGTAATCGAGATCGGTACCGGCTGGGGCGGTTTCGCCGTGCACGCCGCGACGCACTACGGTTGCCACGTTACGACGACAACCATCTCGCAGCAGCAGCACGACTTCGCAAAACAGGCGATCGAGGAAGCGGGCCTCGAAGACAGGATTACGCTGTTGTTTCGAGACTATCGCGATCTCGAAGGGCGTTTCGACAAGCTCGTCTCAATCGAGATGATCGAAGCAGTGGGCCATGAGTACCACGACAGCTACTTCAAGAAGTGCTGCGACCTGCTGAAACCTGACGGGCAGATGCTGCTGCAGGCTATCACCATAGCGGATCAGCGCTACGACCATTACAAGACCGGTGTCGATTTCATCAAGCGATACATATTCCCCGGCGGCTGCCTGACATCGGTCACGGACATGACCCGCACGCTGACACGGCACACCGACATGCGTGTCATTCACCTCGAGGACATCGGCCCCCACTATGCCACGACGCTGCGTCACTGGCATGAACGGTTTTTGGCCAAAGTCGATGACGTTCGCAAACTGGGTTATTCAGATGCATTCATCCGCATGTGGCAGTTCTACCTGGCGTACTGCGAAAGCGCTTTTATTGAACGCGCGATCGGCGACGTACAGATGCTGATCATGCGACCGGGCGCCCGCTGCGACAGCATCCGGTACTGAAAAGGCCCGTTTCTTGCGCGCTAGCCGCTCCGGGTCCGTTGCAGCAGTGCTGTCAGCGTCTGGCGCGCAGAGCCAAATCCGCCATTACTCATGAAAATGACCTGATCGCCTCCCAGCACTCGGGTCGACATATCATTCACGAGCCGATCGTAGTCGTCGAAAAGGCGGAGCTTGCTGCCGAGACTTTGCAGGCTCGCCTCGAAATCATCGCGCATGCCATCCGGACGAAACATCCAGACGAGATCCGCATCCTTGAGCGAGTCAGCCAGCAGATCATTGTGCACGCCGAGTTTCATTGTATTCGAGCGTGGCTCGATGGCCACAATGACGCGGTGTCCCGGGTATCGTCTGCGCATTGATTTTATGGACCTGGCAATCGCTGTCGGGTGATGCGCGAAGTCATCGTAGATTGCAATATCCGCAACCGTCGCCGTGCGCTCCATGCGTCGCTTCACACCTTCAAACCTCGACATCGCATCCACAGCCTGCGCCAGCGAGATCCCGGCAGAGGCAGCGGCGGCAACAGCGGCTAACGCGTTTTCCAGATTGTGCAGGCCACCGATCTTCCAGCGGGCTTCTGCGGCGCTGCCATCCGGGCCGCGCATGCCGATGTGGCGCTCGACCTTGTCACCGAAACGCGCGGTCCAGTCAGTATCGTCGGCCGTGCTGAACCTCTCGACGGGCGTCCAGCAACCCTGGTCGACGAGTTGCCGTATGTTCTCGTCGGCGCCGTTCATAATGATTCGGCCCCGGCCCGGCACCGTTCGTAAGAGTTGATGAAACTGCCAGAGAATCGCGTCCATATCCTTGTAGATATCGGCATGATCGTATTCGAGGTTATTCAGTATCACCGTACGCGGCCGGTAGTGAACGAACTTGGCGCGTTTGTCGAAGAACGCCGTATCGTATTCGTCCGCTTCGACAACGAAATACTCTGACTTGCCGAAGCGTGCCGACTCGCCGAAATTCGCCGGGATTCCACCGATCAGAAACCCGGGCGCCTTGCCTGCATCCTCGAGTATCCAGGCAAGCATGCTGGCTGTCGTTGTCTTGCCATGCGTGCCCGCAACCGCCATTACATGACGTTTGTGCAACACATTCTCTGCCAGCCACTGCGGTCCTGACTGGTAAGGCATACCACGATTCAACATGGCCTCAACAACGTCGACGCCGCGGCTCATCACATTGCCCACCACGACACAATCAGGGTTGATGTCCAGCTGGTCCCCGTCAACACCCTCGTGAATCTCGATGCCCAGCTTCTTGAGCTGTGTGCTCATGGGCGGATAGACGTTGCGATCACAGCCGGACACGTCATGTCCGGCCGCACGGGCCAGCGCAGCGACGCCGCCCATGAAGGTTCCACAGATTCCGAGTATATGTATGTGCATGACGTCTCAGGTCACCGTTCCCGCGGCCGGATTGAGCAGCGAATACAGGAACAGCTGAAATACAAACACGGCCATGGCCGCAACGATACCGACGTACCAATGTCTGTCTATCGCTCGCGCGATGATATGTCCTTCGACCGGAATGGACCAGAGCAGGACCAGCGTTACGACCAGGTTCGTTACACTCGCGCTCAGGATTGGCGCGAGTAACACATTACCGGCAATGAAAAGCAGGCTAAGCACGGCACCGCAGCCCAGTATGGCCGTAACGGTCTGCAGCAGGCGCGGTGTGTGCCCGCTGAGCACGATGATACCGGCATAACACGCGAGGCCAACGACCCCCGTAAAGGTGCCGAGCAGAAAATCCGTCTCACCGAGTTCCTCGGTCGCGGCCGTCATGGCCAGGCCGGCGAACAGCCACATCGTCATTGTGATCAGGCACAGGAACCACGAATAGGGAATCGCATCCGGTCCTTTCTTCAGGCGGATGATGGCGAATAGCGTTTCGAATAAGGCCAGCACGATGTGCGCATGTTAACCTCTGCTTCCGATTTTCGCCTGTGCCTTTTAATGCCCCAATATAAATTCATCGATGAACCGGACATGCTGGTTCCCGAACTGCAACGGCAGGGGCAGATCGGAATTGACACAGAGTTCATGCGCGAGCGGACCTATTATGCTCAGCTCTGCCTGACGCAGATCGCGACAGCGGATGAAACCTGGTGCGTCGA
>Ga0224509_10000105_pt1 | contig 20792 bp, 18 predicted proteins | sample SF_Jan12_sed_USG_5_FD_170158 | JGI IMG/M metagenome (GOLD analysis project Ga0224509, IMG submission 170158) | Sediment microbial communities from San Francisco Bay, California, United States - SF_Jan12_sed_USGS_24 | ecosystem: Environmental > Aquatic > Marine > Sediment | place: USA... | reverse complement strand
GCGGAACCCAGGGCCAGAACCTCGCCGTTCTCCACGTTCATCACCACGGCCGAAGCGCTCTCGTGCGCGGCGAGCTGCTCGTGCACAAAGAGCTGCAGCTCGGCGTCCAGGGTCAGCACGAGTTCCTTGCCCGGCACGGCCTCGTTGCGCCGCTGTTTGAGCTCGCGGATCACCCGGCCGGCGGCGTTCACCTCGATCTGGCTGGTCCCGGCCGCGCCGCGCAGCTTCAGGTCATGCTGGCGCTCGACGCCGTTCTTGCCGATCCTGAAATCGGGCAGCTCGAGCAGCGGGTCTCCGGTCAGCTCGGACTCCGACACGGCCGAGACGTAGCCCAGGACCGGCGTCATCGGATCGCCGAAGAGGTAGCGCCGAGTCCGGCCCACGTCGATGCTGACGCCGGGAAGCTCGGGCGCGTTGACCTCGATGCGGCTGACCTGTGGCCAGGTCAAGTTGTCCCGCACGGTGACCGGCACGAAGGCCCGCTTGCTGGTGGTCTCGCGCAGCACGCGCTCGCGGTCGTAGTCCGAGAGCTCGATAATCTGGCCGAGCGCGTCCAGCGTCCAGGCGACGTCGCGGGTCTGCTCGCGCACCAGCACGACACGGTAATTCTGGACGTTGTCGGCGAGCGGCAGGCCGAAGCGGTCGATGATGCGCCCGCGCGGCGGCGCGAGCAGGCGCAGGTTGATCCGGTTGTCCTCGGCCAGGGTCGCATAGCGGTCGGACTCGAGGATCTGCAGGTAGTACATGCGCCCGGCCAGGGTCGACAACAGCGCCGCCTGGCCGGCACCGATCAGCATGGCGCGCCGGGTGAAGATCCGGTATCGGGTCTGGTCGTCGTTGCGTCGCGCCATGGCTGCCCCTAGCCTCCCCGCCCGGCTACTTCAGAAAGGCCTTCTGGGCCTGGGCGAACAGCCAGGCCAGACAGGGATAGGCCGCAACGGTCGTCAGATACTGGAACAGGACCGGCTGGACCTCGAGAAAGACCCCCTGGAGCAGGCAGTTGAGCAGCCACATGAGATAGAGCGCCGCGGCCGCGACTATGGCGAAGAGCACCCATAGCGCCTGGAACGAAGAGCGTGCAAAGATGCGGCGTTGCGTATCGATCACGACGTGGACCATCAACAAGGCCATTATGCCGACGCCGAGGTGCCCGCCGGACAGGAGGTCCTGAAACAAACCGACCAGGAAGATCGCCCAGACCGTCATCAAGTTCGGGCGGTGCACCGCCCAGTAATAGACCGCGATCAGCGCGACCGAGGGGATGACCGGCGCGATCTTGGGGACCTGCAGCGGCACCATGCCGACCATGATGAGCAGCAGCGTGATCGCCAGGGGCGACAGGCTGCGGGCTATAATGTCGAGGCGGTGCCAGACGCCTTGCTTCACCGACCGTTCCCCGGCGACTCGCTACCGTCAAACGAGCGCAGTATGCCGGGCAATTCGAAATCAACCAAGCGCAGATATTGCATGTGCCCCCAGTCGACGAAGGGCCGCACCCGGATACCCTCCTCGTCGACCGAGGTGACCCGGCCGACCGGCAGACCCGGCGGGAAGACCCCGCCGTGACCGGAGGTCATCACCCGGTCCCCGGGCTTCACTTCGACCCGCGGCTCCAGGTACCGCAGGTGCGGCTCGGCGGTGTTGTCGCCCACCAGCATCGCCCGGTCCTGCGCGTCGCCGACCAGGATCGGGATCCGGCTGTTCATATCTGTGACCAGCAACACCCGCGAGGTGCCGTTGCCCACCTCGGCCACGCGCCCCGCCAGTCCGTCGCCGGTGAGGGCCGCCTGCCCTGGCTCGACCCCCTCGCGCGCGCCGGCGTTGAGCAGCACGGAACGAACGAAGGCGCCGCCCTGATCGGCGATGACCCGCGCCGTGACGTAATGGAGCGTCGGATCCGGAACCAGGTTGAGCGTGGACCTGAGGGCTTCGTTTTCGGCCTCGAGCCGGCGCGCTACGGTCTCCCAGTGCCTCAGCCGCTCGTTCTGCTCGCGCAGTTCGGCATTCTCGGCGGCGACCGAAACCAGCTGCCCGCCCTGTTCGACCATTTCGTTGAACGTCGCCACCGGACGCGAGGCGGCATCGAGGATTGGTGCGACGGCGTCGGCGACGGCTCTGCGCGCGCGTTCGACCACCACGCTGTCCGCCTTGTCCAATAGCATGAGGGCCACGGCAACACCGGCAAGAAACAGAAGCGCAAAACGCTGGGTCCACGCCTTGACCGGCGTAGCCAGGCGCATAACGGAACCCGCGCGTCTATTCACACCCCCTCCGAGATCTGGGCCGCTGTCGGAGCAACGGTCGTGACGCAGTCTATGGAAGCTACACGCAAACGTATAGGGCCCGAACGTTAATAAAGTCTTTACAATTAGTACTCGATGAGCACGTTTCGCATGGTCGTGAGCTCTTCAAGGCACCGTCCGGTGCCCAATGCGACGCAGCTGAGCGGATCGTCGGCGATCGAGATCGGCAGCCCCGTCGAGGCCCGCAGCACGAAGTCGAGGTTGCACAGCAGCGCGCCGCCACCGGTCAGGACGATGCCCTTGTCGACGATGTCGGCGGCCAGCTCCGGCGCCGTGTGCTCGAGCGCCACCTTGACGGCCTCGATGATGGCCCCGACGGGCTCGGCCAGGGCCTCGGCGATCTGCCGCTCCGAGATGATCAGCTCCTTGGGCACGCCGTTCATCAGGTCGCGTCCCTTGATCTCCATGGTATCGCCCTCGCCGTCCTCGGGCGGGCTGGCGGTGCCGATGTCCTTCTTGATGCGCTCGGCCGAACCTTCGCCGACCAGAAGGTTATGGTTGCGCCGGATATAGGCGATGATCGCCTCGTCCATCTTGTCGCCGCCGACCCGCACCGAGCGCGAGTAGACGATGCCGCCCAGAGACAACACGGCGACCTCGGTGGTGCCGCCGCCCACGTCGACCACCATGGAGCCGGTCGGCTCGGTCACGGGCAAGCCGGCGCCGATCGCCGCCGCCATGGGCTCCTCGATCAGAAAGACCCGCCGCGCACCGGCGCTTTCCGCCGACTCCTGGATCGCGCGCCGTTCGACCGCGGTCGAGCCCGAGGGCACGCAGATGATCACCTGGGGGCGGGCGAAGCTGTGGCGGTTGTGCACTTTGCGGATGAAGTGCTTGATCATCTCCTCGGCGACTTCGAAGTCGGCGATCACGCCGTCGCGCAGGGGCCGGATGGCCTGGATGTTGCCCGGCGTGCGGCCCAGCATCATCTTCGCCTCGTCCCCTACGGCGCAGACTTGCTTCCTGCCTCTAACATCGGCGATCGCAACGACCGAAGGCTCGTTCAGGACGATGCCGCGGCCCTTGACGTAAACCAGTGTGTTCGCTGTGCCCAGGTCTATGGCCATGTCAGCGGAAAACATGCCGAGTAGGCGTGCTAACATCTCGACGTCAGATCCTCGATCCGATCAGGTGAAGGAGTCGCCACGGCGGACGTGGGGAGGGAATAACCTTCCGCCGTGGGGATTTCAAGGAAATGCTTTCCTCGGTCCCGCCATGCCGCTGCCGGGACCTAGGCCGACAGCGCCGCGGGCGCCGTCTTTTCCCGTTTGACCAGCAACTTGTTCAGCGCATTCACGTAGGCTCGGGCCGAGGCCACCAGGGTGTCGTAGTCGGCGCCCTGACCGTTCACCGTCTTGCCCTCTTCCTCTAGCCGCACGGTCACCTCGGCCTGGGCATCGGTGCCGCCCGTCACGGCTTGGACCTGGTAGAGCTGCAGGCTGCCTTCGTGCGGGAAGATCTTGCGGACCGCCGCGAAAACCGCATCGACCGGTCCGTTGCCGTCGGCCTTCTCGACCTTGGTCTCGCCGTCGACCTCGAGCCCCAGCTCGGCCGTCTGCGGGCCCTTGGAGCCGCAGACGACCTGCAGCGAAACGAACTTGATGCGGTCGTTGTGGCGCACCACGGCGTCGTCGACCAGGGCGATCAAGTCCTCGTCGTAGACGTCCTTCTTGTGATCCGCCAGATCCTTGAAGCGCTGGAAGGCATCATTCAGCTCATTGTCGCCCAGCTTGAAGCCCAACTCCTCCAGCTTGGTCTTGAAGGCGTGCCGGCCCGAGTGCTTGCCCATGACCAGGGTCGAGCGGGTCAAGCCGACCGACTCCGGGGTCATGATCTCGTAAGTCCCGGCGTTCTTCAGCATGCCGTCCTGGTGAATGCCCGACTCGTGGGCGAAGGCGTTGGCCCCGACGATCGCCTTGTTGGGCTGGACGTTGAAGCCGGTGATCGCGGACAGCAGGCGCGAGGCCTTCATGATCTTGGTCGTATCGATCCCGGTCTTGTAGGGCATGGTGTCGTGACGCGTCCGCAGTGCCATGACGACCTCTTCCAACGCCGCGTTGCCGGCACGCTCGCCGATACCGTTGATGGTGCATTCGACCTGGCGCGCGCCGGCCTGCACGGCGGCCAGCGAGTTGGCCACGGCCAGTCCCAGGTCGTTGTGGCAGTGCACCGAAATCACCGCCTGGTCGATGTTCGGCACCCGGTTCATCAGCATGGCGATCAGCCGATGGAACTCCTCCGGCACGGTGTAGCCGACGGTGTCGGGGATGTTGACCGTGCGTGCTCCGGCCTTGATCGCCGTTTCGACGCAGCGGCACAGGAAATCGTGCTCGGTGCGGGTACCGTCCTCGGGCGACCATTCGACGTCGTCGCACAGGTTGCGGGCCTGGCCGACGCTGTCCATCACCGCTTGGTGCACCGCCTCCGGCTCCATTTGCAGCTTGTACTTCATGTGCAGCGGGCTGGTCGAGATGAAGGTATGGATGCGCGGCCGGGCCGCGTGCCGCACCGCCTCCCCGGCGCGGTCGATATCCTTGGCCGTCGCCCGGGCCAAGCCGGCGACGGTGGATTCCTTGACCCGCTTGGCGATCTCGCTGACCGCCTCGAAGTCGCCCCTGGAGGCGATCGGGAAACCGGCCTCGATGACGTCGACCCCCATCTGCTCCAGCACCTCGGCTACCTGGATCTTCTCGTCCAGGTTCATGGAACAGCCGGGCGACTGCTCGCCGTCGCGCAGGGTGGTATCGAAGATGACGACGCGTTCGCCGTCTTTCGTAATGTCGTTCATGGCTGAAAAGTCCTCCTTGGTTCCGGCTGCCGCCCGCTGGCGGCCCGTGGCTTCGTCACGATCCCCTGCTCGCTTGCCGCAGTCCGGCGGCTGTAGCGCTCAGGGGCAGCTAAGGAGGAGGATTTCGGACAGGAGGGCATGCGACGGCGCGTCGAGACGCAGCGCTGCCGCGAGGCTGCGCCGGCTCGAACTTAAATGGTTATCCGTCGCGAACGTGTTCACAATCTGTTCCTTCTGGCCCTCGCGGGTATCCTCTCTCCCCGGACACCCGGAAAAGCCGGATATTTGTACCTTCGAAGGCCGATTCGAACAAGGCTTAATTGTGGAGTGTCGACCGCTCCACCGCCGCGGGCCGTCTCCGCCCCGGCCGGCGGTCTCTCAGGAGACGACGTCGAGCAGGTCGCCGAGCGCCTCGTCCTGGGCCTTCAGGGCAGCAAGGTTGGCCTTGTAGGCCAGCTTGGCCTGGAGCTGCACGACGAACTCTTCCTCGAGCGAGACGTTCGGCAGCGCGACCAGCCCGTCTTGGTCCGCCGCCGGGTTTCTCGGATCGTAGACGAGGATCGAGGGCGGCGAGATCGGGGCCGCCTCGCTGCGCACCCCGCCAGCGGGACCCGATGTTTGAACGACCCGCTGCGGCACGTAATTTGCGCTGCGCATGTTGGCGATGTTCGCGGCCGAGACCGCCAGGCTGTGGACCTGGGCCGCCAGGCTCGACAAGGTAGCGCCGGAAAACAGGCTCATCACCTCACCTACACATTTGATCTAGACACTTATATCATGCTGGCGAATGATTGGGCAATTGTTTGATTTTTATATAGTTTTTGGACCGAAGAGGGGGAAACGGGCAAGGGGTGTCTCCCGTGATTTTTTATATCGGAAAATAATATATTGAATCGGTGTATCTCGAAACGATATAACAGTTCCAGGCACTCAGAGGAACCTTTGAGCATGGACGCGAAAACGCTTTGCCTGGCGGTGCTGACGAAGGGCGACGCCAGCGGCTACGAGATCAAGAAAGCCTTGGAGGAACCGCCGCTCGGGCACTTCCAGGACACGGGTTTTGGCTCGATCTACCCGGCGCTCACCAAGTTGACCGAAGAGGGTCTCGTGGAGGGCACCGCGATGGCCCAGGAAAAACGCCCCGACAAAAAGGTCTATTCGATCACGGAGACAGGCCGACAGACTCTGCTCGAGGCTCTGATGGAGCCGCCGGCGCCGGACCGCTACCGGTCGGATTTCTTGTTCGTCCTTTTCCTCGGGCACCTGCTGCCGGTCGCACGGCTATCCGAGGTGATCGACGGGCGTATCGCCTATTACGAGGAACAGATCGCGCGCATGGAGGAATGCTGCCTGGATGATCGCCCGGCAGGACAGCGCCTCGTGCACGGCTTCGGTCTCGCCATGTACCGTGCCGCCGTGCAGTATCTGCTCGAGAATCGCGCGATGCTGCGGAGCGGCGCGGCAAACGCTCCCCCGGCCCTGGTGGCGGAGTGATCGGGAAGCGGCCGTGATCCTGCGAATGCCAGGCCGCGTATAGCACAGCAGAAGCCTTTGGAGAGGCCGCCGCGATGATGAAGCGCTCCTACGTCATAGCCGCCGTGCTGGCGATCGGCGCCGCCGGCTGGATCCTCTCGGGCCAAATGGCGGACGGCGGCGGCGCGCCCGAAGCGCGCAAGCCGCCAGCCGAGCTGAGCGCGGCCGAGAAGATACCGCTGGTTCGGGTCCGCAGTCAGTCGGCCCGGCCACGCGTCAGTGAAATCGTGCTGCGCGGCCGCACCGAGGCGTGGCGCACCGTGGAGGTCAAGGCCGAAACCCACGGCCGGGTGATCGAGCTGCCTGTCGACCGGGGCGACCGGGTCGAAGGCGGCCAAATCATCGCGCGCCTGGCGCCGGAAGACCGCCCAGCCAAGCTGAAGGAGGCGGAGGCCCTGCTGGAGCAGCGGCGTATCGAGTATCGGGCCGCCGCGCGCCTGACCAAGAAGGGATTTCGCGCCGAGACCCAGCTGGCCGGCTCGAGCGCGGCGCTGGAGGCGGCTCAGGCTGCCGTCGAGCACGCCCGCCTGGCCTTGGACAACACCGAGATCCGGGCACCCTACGACGGCTTCGTGGAGGAACGCCTGATCGATATCGGCGATTTCGTGGAAAAGGGCGACCGCATCGGGCGCGTGGTCGACTTGGACCCGATCCTTGTCGTGGCCCAGATCAGCGAGCGCGATGTCGGCCAGCTCGAGGTGGGCGCCCCCGGCCGGGCGCGCCTGATCGCCGACCGGGAGGTAAGCGGCAAACTGCGATTCGTCGGCGCCATGGCCGACCCCGCGACCCGCACCTTCCGGGTCGAGCTCGAAGTCGCGAACCCCGACCGCAAGATTCCCGACGGCATTACCGCCGAACTGCGCATCCCGATGGAACGAGTCCTGGCACACCTGGTTTCACCGGCCATCCTGACTTTGACCGATAAGGGGGTGCTTGGCGTCAAGACCCTGGAGGCCGACAGCACGGTCGGCTTCCGTCCGGTCAGCATCCTGGAGAGCGGCCCGGACGTCATGTGGGTCGGCGGCCTGCCCGAGCAGGTGACCTTCATCACCGTCGGCCAGGAGTTCGTCACCGCCGGCCAGCGGGTCCGGGCTGTCGAGGAGGAGGAGCTGGACCGGACCAGCGGCAAGGGAGGCACCTCGTGACCAGCCTGATCGACGCCGCCATCGGCCGCACGCGTACCGTGTTGGCGACTCTTCTGCTGGTGCTGCTGGCCGGCTCCTACACCTATTTCACCGTCCCCAAAGAGGCCGAGCCGGACATCAACATCCCGATCCTCTATGTCAACGTCAGCCACGAGGGGATATCGCCGGAGGATGCCGAACGGCTCCTGATCAAACCGATCGAAAAGCAGCTGCGCGACATAGAGGGGGCCAAGGAGATGCGCGCCACCGCTTTCCTCGGCGGTGCCAATATCGTCCTGGAGTTCGACGCCGGCTTCGACGTCGACATTGCCATGGCCGACGTCCGCGAGAAGGTCGACCTGGCCAAACCCGAGCTGCCCGAGGAGAGCGACGAGCCGACGGTTCACGAGATCAATCTGAGCCTCTTTCCGGTTCTGGTCGTGACCCTCTCCGGCGAAGTGCCGGAGCGTACCTTGTTGCGCCTGGCGCACAGCCTGCAGGATCGGATCGAGACCGTATCCGCCGTCCTCAAGGCGCAGATCGCAGGCGACCGGGACGAGTTGATCGAGCTGGTCCTCGACCCGCTGATGATCGAAAGCTACAACCTGAACGCCCGGGACATCATCGCGACGGTGTCCCTGTCCAACCGGCTGGTAGCGGCCGGTTCGCTCGATACCGGCCGAGGTCGCTTCGCCATCAAGGTGCCCGGCCTGTTCGAGACCGCCGACGATATCCTCGACACGCCGGTCAAGGTAAACGGCGACGCGGTGGTGCGTTTCCGCGACGTCGGGGTGCTGCGGTCGACCTTCAAGGAGTCCCAGGGCTTCGCCCGGATCAACGGCCGGCCGGCCATCGCGCTGGAGATTTCCAAGCGGACCGGCGAGAACATCATCGAAACCATCGAGCAGGTCCGCGCCGTGGTCGAGGGGGAGCGCGGCAAGTGGCCGGCCGAGGTCGTGGTCACCTACAGCCAGGACAAGTCGTCCAATATCCGCAACATGCTGACTGACCTGCAGAACAACGTGCTGAGCGCGGTCCTGCTGGTCATGGTGGTCATTGTCGCCGCCCTCGGGCCACGCTCGGCGGGGCTGGTCGGCATCGCCATACCCGGCTCCTTCCTGACTGGCATCCTGGTCCTCGCCACGCTCGGGTTTACGGTCAATATCGTGGTTCTGTTCAGTTTGATCCTGGCGGTCGGCATGTTGGTCGACGGCGCCATCGTGGTGACCGAATACGCCGACCGCAAGATGAGCGAGGGCCTGGACAAGAAACGGTCCTACGCGCTGGCCGCCAAGCGTATGGCCTGGCCCATCATCGCGGCGACGGCGACCACTCTGGCCGCGTTCCTGCCGCTCATCTTCTGGCCGGGCGTGGTCGGCGAGTTCATGAAGTATCTGCCGATCACCCTGGTGGCGACGCTGAGCGCCTCGCTGCTCATGGCGCTCGTATTCGTGCCGACCCTGGGGGCCATCTTCGGCAGGCCCGGCGGCGTCGCCGACCCGGATACGGTCAAGGCCTTGGCCGCCGGCGAGGACGGCGACCTGGAGCACGTGCCCGGCGCCACCGGCCGCTATCTGCACGTCCTGACGGTTGCGCTGAACCACCCGGGCAAGGTCCTGACGGTGGCGGTGACGCTGTTGGTCGCCGTCCAGATCGCCTATGCGACCTTCGGCCGCGGCGTCGAGTTCTTCCCGGACGTGGAACCCGACAACGCCGCCCTTCAGGTCCATGCGCGCGGCAACCTTTCGATCGAGGAACGCGACCGGCTGCTGCGTCAGGTCGAAGACCGGATCCTCGATCTACAGCGCGACAAGGGTGAGTTCCATGCGATCTACGCCCGCAGCGTCGCCTCTTCGGGCACGGAGCGCGACGACGAGCCGGAGGACCTGATCGGCACCATCCAGCTGGAGCTCACCGACTGGCATTCGCGCCGTCCGGCCGACGAGATCCTCGCCGAGGTGCGCCGGCGCACGGCCGACCTGGCCGGTATCATCGTCGAGCCGCGCAAGGAGGAAGCCGGACCGCCGGTGGGCAAGCCGGTCCAGGTCCAGGTCGCTGCCGAGGACCCGCGCCTGATCGACGCCACGGTCAGCCGCATCGTCCGCGCCATGGAGGAAATGGGCGACTTCGTCGACCTGGAGGACGGCCGCGCGATTCCCGGCATCGAATGGGAGCTCACGGTCGACCGGGCCCAGGCGGCCAAGTTCGGCGCCGACATCTCGCTGATCGGCAGCTACGTGCGGATGATCACCAACGGCATGAAGCTGGGCGACTACCGCCCCGACGACAGCGACGAGGAGATCGACATCGTGGTGCGCCTGCCCGAGGCCTACCGCAGCATCGACCACCTCGACCAGATTCGGGTGCAAACCGCGGTCGGCCGGATTCCGATCTCCAATTTCGTCGAGCGCCGGGCCCGCCCGAAGGTCGGTCTGCTGCGCCGGGTCGACGGCATCCGGGTGATGACCATCAAGGCCGAGGTCGCGCCCGGCATCCTGGTCGACGACAAGGTGCGGGACATCCGCCAATGGCTGGCCGGCGCCGAGATCGACCCGCGGACCACGATCACCTTCAAGGGCGAGGACGAGGAGCAGGAGGCGGCCAAGGCCTTCTTGGTGAAGGCCTTCGTGGTCGCGCTGTTCCTGATGGCGATCATCCTGGTCACCCAGTTCAACAGCTTCTACAGCGCCTTCCTGATCCTTTCGGCGGTGATCATGTCGACCATCGGCGTCATGATCGGGCTGCTGGCGACCGGCCAGCCCTTCGGCATCGTCATGTCGGGGATCGGCGTGATCGCGCTGGCCGGCATCGTGGTCAACAACAACATCGTGCTGATCGACACCTTCGATCGCCTGAAGCGGACCGCACCGACCGTGCGCGAGGCGATCCTGCGCACCGGCGCCCAGCGCCTGCGCCCGGTGCTGCTGACCACGATCACGACGATCCTCGGCCTGATGCCGATGGTCCTGGCCATGAACATAGATTTCTTCACCAGGAGCGTGCAGATCGGCGCGCCCTCCACGCAGTGGTGGCGTCAGCTCTCGACCGCGATCGTCTTCGGGCTCGGCTTCGCGACGGTCCTGACCCTGTTGGTCACCCCCGCGGCCCTGATGCTGCGCGCCAACCTGGCCGACTGGCGGCAGCGGCGGCGGCGCCGCTTGGCCGACTGGTGGCACCGGCGGCGGCGCTCCTCGACCGGCTCGGCGGAATTGCCCGGGCGCGGCCCGAGACCCCTGCCGGACGCCGCCGAGTAATCCGCCGGCTCAGGCCCCGGTCTCCTCCTCTTCCTCGATCTCCTCCAGGGCCTCGCTGGGATGTCTGCGCTCGAGCCGCCGGTAGAGCACCACGGTATAGGGAATGCTGGCCAGATAGACGACCGCGGAGACCGCCAGGGTGACCCAGGGCGTGCTGATCAGGAAGGCGGCGAAGGCGCCCACGCCGAGCAGCACGAAGACCACGTAGCGGGCCGGGACCTTGGCCTGCTTGATGGCGATGGTCGGCACTCGGCTGACCATGAGCGCGGAGATCCCGGCGATGACCAGGCCGTTGATGACCGGGCTCGCAAAGACCTCGCTCTCGGTCTCGAGCCCGACGATCATCGGGATCAGCGCCAGCAGGCCGCCGAGCGGCGCCGGCACGCCGACGAAGAAGTTCTTGGCCCAGGCCGGCTCCGGCACCTCGGACTCCAAGGTCGTGTTGAAGCGCGCCAGCCGGAGCGCGCAGCAGACCGCGAAGAGCAGCGCCAGGGCCCAGCCGAAGCCGCCGGCGGTCTGCAGGCTCCACAGGTAGACGAGGAAGGCCGGCGCCACCCCGAAGGCGACGAAGTCCGACAGCGAGTCCAGCTCGGCGCCGAAGCGGCTGCTCGCGCCCAGCGCCCGGGCGATGCGGCCGTCCAGGCCGTCGAGCACCGCGGCCACGACGATCGCGATGACGGCGTGCTCCCAGCCGCCCTGGATGCCGAAGCGCATGGCCGTGATCCCGGCGCAGAGCGCCAGGATCGTGAGAATGTTGGGGATCAGCCGGTTGAGCGAGTGGCCGCGCAGCCGGCCGCGGGGTTGCATCTCCATCTAGTGCTCCCGGGCCTCGCGCGGGCCCTCGGTCGAGGTCAGGTCGGCGAACACGGTCTCGCCGCCCACCGCGCGCTGGCCGACCGCGACCAGCGGCGCCACGCCGTCCGGCAGGAAGAGGTCCGTGCGGCTGCCGAAGCGGATCAGGCCGAAGCGCTCGCCGGCGCGCACCTGCTGCCCGGCTTTCAGGTCGCAGACGATGCGCCGGGCGATCAACCCGGCGATCTGTACCACGCCGAGAAGCCGTCCGTCACCGGTTTCGATCAGCACCGACTGCCGCTCGTTGTCCTCCGAGGCCTTGTCGAGCGCGGCGTTGAGGAACTTGCCCGGGTGATATTCCAGCTGCGTCACGGTGCCGTCGACCGGGACCCGGTTGATGTGCACGTCGAAGACGTTGAGGAAAATACTGATCCGGGTGAGCTCCGCCTCGCCCAGGCCCAGCTCGGCCGGCGGTCGGGCGCGGCCGACCCACTGCACGCGCCCGTCGGCCGGGGCGACCACGAGGCCCGGGCGCAGCGGCGTCATGCGCGGCGGGTCGCGGAAGAAGTAGACGCACCAGCCGGTGGCGACGAGGCCGATCCAAAACAGCGGCTGGGCCGCGAAGCCGAGCACCACGGACACCACGAAGAACAGGGCGATGAAGGGCCATCCGGCCCGATGGATCGGCACGAGCACCCTTTGGCTCTCCTCGAAACAGGCCGCGGGACTGCGCGGCGCGCGCAGCATACCTCCGGCGTGAGGCCAGGCAAAGCCTCGCGCCCGCCCGAAGCTGTACGCCCGATGCTTTACCAATCGTTAAGCGCGGCGGTGATAAAGCAAGATCTGCATAAAAGGACTAGTCCATACCCCTGGAGGATGCCTTACCCCTGGAGGATGCCTTGGCGAAGAAAGCCGGCGCGAAACCGCGCGACATTCCGGACGCCATAAGGCTGGTCGGTGAGCAGGCCCTGCCGCTCCAGGTCGGCACGGTCGCCGTCACGCGCGAAGGCCGGCTGGTGCCGCACGACCACGACGTCCCGCTGTGCTTCGGCTTCGTCTATGCCGGGGTGCCCTTCGCCGCCGAGGTGACCGCCGGCCCAACGCCCCTGGTCCGCCTGACCGCCGATCTGGGCGCGCTGCCCTACACTATCGAGTGCGCGGCGGCGCGGCGCTGGATCCTGCGTCTGATCGCGGCCAGCGGGGCCGGCAAGCGCGGCCGCCTGGAGCTGACGCCCGCCAAGGAGATCCGGTTCCGCGCCGAGGCCGTGCCGCCCGCGCCGCGTACCCCGGTCAGCGTCATGGCCACGGTCGCCGCGCTGCTGCTCGAGTGGAAGCCCTGCCTGGCGCTGCTCGGCGAGCTGCTGGCGGCCAACCCCTTCCTGCGCCGCCCGGCCGCCCCCCCGGCCGCCCCGGGGGCCGAGGCCTGAGACACCGTCACTCGGGCGGATCATTCGGGCGGATCACTCGGGGGACGGCACCTGGAAGATCTGCCCCGGGTAGATCAGGTCCGGGTCACCGATCTGGTCGCGGTTCGCCTCGAAGATCACCGTGTAGCGGATGCCCTGGCCGTAGCTGCGCCGCGCGATGCGCCACAGGCTGTTGCCCGGCTGGACCACGACGAAGCTCTCCTCGGCCAGGCTGGTCAGCAGGGTGGCCCGCGAGAAGGGCGTCTCGACCCTGGCCACGACCGAGCCGGCGCCGTCGACCTGATCGACCCGCAGACTGTGCAGTCCGGGGGCGACCCGCTCGCCGGGCACCGCTTCCCAGCGGCCCTCCTCGTCGGCCACCGCCCGGCCGAGCGGCTTGTCGTCGAGATAGACGTAGATCAGGGCCCCCGGGCGCGCCTGGCCGGAGATGACCACCCGGCCGGTCTCGTCGTAGTCGACCGCGTTCAACACCAGGTCGCGGTCGGCGATGCCGCCCTCGCCCGGCTGCTGCAGCACCCGCGAGCCGCCGCCGCCCGCGCGCGGCGTCAGCAGGGCGATCGGCTGCTCGGGCGCCGGCGCGACAACGCCGGCCTCGGCGGTGGCGGCCGGCTTGGGCTCGGGCACCACCACGACGACCACGTTCTCGGACTCGAGCGGCTTTGCGGCGGGCGCCGCCGTCCCGGCGGGCCGGGTCGCGGCGGGTGTCTCGCCGGCCGGTCGGGTCGCGGCGGACTGGGTCGCGGTGGGTTGGGCCGCGGTGGGTTGGGTCGATGGGCTGCCGGCCAGGGCCGTAGCCGGCGGCATCTGGCTGCTCAGGCCCAACTCGTGGCTGCCGGGCGCGAGCGGCATCTCCGGCAGCAGCACCCATTCGCCGGCATCGTCCGCGGTGACCGTGCCGAGGACCTCGCCGCGATCGAGCACGGTGACCTCGGCGCCCGGCGCCGCCCGTCCGGCGATCACGGTCTCGCCGCTCGGCTCGACCCGCACGATGTCGAAGCTGGGCGCGACCGGCTCGGCCGGCGGCGGCGGCGGCGCCTCGGCATCCGGCATGGCATTCGGTTCGGCCTGCGGCGGCGCCTCGGCGACCATCGGCGCCTCGTCCGACGGCTCGCCGGTGAACAGGAAGGCGAGCAGCAGGGCGACGATGACCGCCACGACCCCTGCAATAACGACGATGCGATTCAAGGATACCGACTCCGATCCCGCCACCAACCCACCCTAGTACGCCCGGCAGACCCGCGCAACGCTCCCGCGCGGGAGGAAGCGCGCCGCCGAAACGCGAGAGCACCTTGGGACCATGAAGACACGAAGACACCAAGCTTCCATTCTGTCATCACCGGGCTGTGACCCGGTGATCCAGGACAGTGTCTGCAGCCGGCGCCGTGCTGGATTGCCGGATCGCGTCCGGGAATGCCACAGAGGGGCTGTCGTTCCACTGTACTTCCCGTGCCTCTGTGGTGAATCCGTCTTCGCGGCCGCGCCGGCTTTCCCTCGCGGGCGGGATGCGCTAGGACCAGGGGCGGTTTGTTCGGTTGGGGAGGCATCGGATCATGGCGGACTTGCGCGCGCTCTGCGTCTACTGCGGCTCGTCGGACGCGGTCGACCCGCGCCACCTGGAGGCGGCGGCGGACCTCGGCCGCCAAGCGGCCGGGCGCGGCGTGCGGATCGTCTTCGGCGGCGGGCGGGTCGGCCTGATGGGCGTGCTGGCCGACGCGGCGCTGGCCGCGGGCGGGGCGGTCACCGGCATCATCCCGGGCCACCTGATGGCCCGTGAGGTCGGCCACGAGGCGCTGGGCGACCTGCAGGTCGTCGACACCATGCACGAGCGCAAGATGCGGATGTGCGACCTGTCCGACGCCTTCTGCGCCCTGCCCGGCGGCTTCGGCACCCTGGACGAGACCTTCGAGATCGTCACCTGGCGCCAGCTCGGCCTGCACGACAAGCCGGTCGTCCTCATAAACCTGGCCGGCTTCTGGGACCCTCTCGTGCATCTGATCGCCCACCAGGCCGCCGCCGGCTACGTCAAGCCCGCGCACAGCGGCCTGCTCCAAGTGGTCGAGAGCGTCGAGGCGGTGTTCGACGCGGTCGCCGCCGCGCCCGAGCCCAAACTCGGCCCCGCCGCCGTCGACCGCCTGGCCTGAGGAGCCGCGTGCGGCGGAAAAAAGCAAACGAGCCCATGCGCAGTAAGAACGTCATGTATTTCAATGTGTTGCAGAGCAAACATCGGTGGGGCCGGCGCGTCACTGTGGTCGCACGAGCAGGGGCAGCCAGGTCACCAGGCCGGGCCAGGCGAGGATTAGCCCGAGCACGGCCAGCTCCAGGAAGATGAACGGCAGGGCCGCCAGATAGACGGTGCGCAGCGTGACCGAGGCCGGCGCCACCCCCTTCATGACGTAGATCAGCAGGCCGAAGGGCGGCGTCGTGAAGCTGATCTCCATGACGACCAGCATCAAGACGCCGAACCACAGGGGGTCGAGGCCCAGGCTGGTGGCCAGCGGGATGAAGAAGGGCAGCGTGATCATGATCATGCTGACCTGGTCCATGAAGGCGCCCAGGAACAAGAGGACGGCCAGCATGGCCAGGAGCAGCGCGAAGGTCGACAGGCCCATGCCGCCGATCACGGCCAGCAGGCCGTTGCTCGCCCCGGAAAAGGCGAGGATCTGGGAAAAGGTGACCGAGGCGGCAATGATGAACAGGATCATGACCGAGATCTTCGCCGTTTCGCGGAGAGCCCTCACCAGGCTGCGCCGGTCCAGCTTGCCATAGCAGGCCGCGGCGACGGCCGAGGCGACGCTGCCCAAGGCGGCGGATTCCGTCGGCGTCGCCCAGCCCGCGACGATGCTGCCGACCACGACGAGGAAGATGCCGAACAAGGGCACAACGTGCTTCAAGAACGGCAGCCACCGCTCCGCCGCGCTCAGCTTCGAGACCTCGTAGGGCGGCGCCACCGAGGGGTCGAGCCGGCAGCGCAGCACGATGTAGCCGAGGAAGGCCGCGGACATGAGCAGGCCGGGGACGATGCCGGCAATCAGCAGCTTGCTGATCGAGATGCCGGCCAGGCTGCCCAGCAGCACCGCCAAAGCCGAGGGCGGGATCAGCATGGCGATGGACCCGGTCGCCATAATCGGCCCCATGGCGAGCGTCGGGTGGTAGCCACGCCGCAGCATCTCGGGCAACAGCGCGCTGCCCAGCACCGCCGTATTGGCGATGGTCGAGCCCGAGAGCGAGGAGAACACCGTGCCCCCCAGGACCGACACGATGGACAGCCGCCCCGGGACGCGGGCGATCAGCCGGTCGACGGCGTCGATGGCCTGAAAGGCGACGCCGGTGTGGAACAGGATCTCGCCCATCAGCAGGAACAGCGGGATCGGCGCCAGGGCGAAGTTGCTGACCGCCGCCATGGTGTTGCGCGCCATCTGATCGAGGCCGGCCTCGCCGCCGAGGAAGACGAAGGCGCCGACGATGTTGACGCCGAGGAAGGCGAAGGCGACCGGCAGCCCGAGCGCCATCAGCCCGAGAAGCAAGCCGAGCATGAGCCAGAGTGCCGCCAGCCAGTCCATCAGGCGCCCCCGGCCGAGGCGTCGTCCCCGCCCCCGCCGGCCCGGCGCAGCCGGAGCGCGAACTCGACGGCCAGGAGCACCCCGGCGACGGGGATGGCCGCCAGGATCGGCCATTCCGGGATCACCAGCTCCTTGAACAGGACGTCGCCGCGTTCGTAGGCGTCCCAGGCGATGCGTCCGCCGTGCCGGGCCAGCACCAGCGACACCACCAGGCCGAGGCCGTCGGCCAGGCGCTCGACCAAGCCGGCCCAGCGGGCCGGCAGCGCGGTCGGCAGCAGATCGACCCGCACGTGGGCGCCCTGGTGCAGCACCCAGGGCGCGGCCAGGAGCGTGGCGAAATAGACGACGTACTCCGAGACCTCGAGCAACCAGGGAAAGTTGACGACGCCCAGGTTGCGCAGGACCACGTCGAGCGTGATCAGCACGGCCAGGACGGCGATCGCCAGCCCGGCGAGCAGGCCAAGGCCGGCGAGCATTTGGCGGTAGGCGGCGCGGAGGGTCACCGGGACGGAGCCCCCCAGCGAGCCGCCGCCCCCGGGGCGGAGCGATCGCATCTAGCGGCGTTCGAAAGCCATGGTTCGCCCTTCGACAAGCTCAGGGCGAGGCGGCTCGGAATGAGGATGGCCGTCTGTTGCATACAACGCCCCTCATCCTGAGCCTGTCGAAGGATGAGGGAACTCCGTACGGTTCTTCGCGAGCTGCACCAAGAGATCGAAATCGTTCTTTATGAGCGCCTCCTTCTTGGCCCGGCTCCAGCCCTTGAGATGGCGTTCGGCGGCGATGGCATCGGTAATGCGGTCGAAATACTGAGAGTGGACCAGCTCGACAGGGCGCCTCGACTTCGTATAGCCGCCATAGGTACCGGCATTGTGCTCGGCCACCCGCAGATCCAGGCTGCCGCGTGTGGAACCGACGTAGTACAGGCGGTCGCAACAGCGGAGGATGTAGACGTACGCGCCCATTTGCGAACCGTGACCCGCCCTCATACTTCGACAAGCTCAGCATGAGGGCTCTTTTTGCGGCAAATCATGAGGGCTCTTTTTGCTGCAAATACCGAACCTCATCCTGAGCCTGTCGAAGGATGCCCCGGCCGTCTGGAATCCTCATGCTTCGCCTTTCGACAAGCTCAAGGTGAGGAAGCTCAGCATGAGGTGGTGTTTGTTGCAAATACCGCCCCCTCCCCTTCTCCCCGGCTACTTGCTGAGCAGGTCCTTGAGCTCGGGTCCGGTCTCCGGGTTGGCCTTGACGAACTCGGCCCAGCCGGCCTCGTAGGCCTGGTCCAGGTACCTTTTGCCCTCGGCGCCCGTGAAGTCGATCACCTGGATGCCGGCCTCCTTGACCTGGCGCTCCAGCTCCTGGGCGCTCTGCGTCTCGTCCGCCCCGCAAAGGCCTTCCATGAAGGCCGCGGCCTTGCTGAGCACGGCCTTCTGCGCGTCGTCCAGCTTGTTCCAGCTGTCCAGGTTGGCCAACACCTCGACCGAGGCGCGGTAGAACGGCGGGTCGACCCGGTACTTGGTCACCTCGTGCCAGCCCAGGTCGAAGATGCCCTGCGACGGCCAGCCGTAGCCGTTGACCGTGCCCCGCTCCATGGCCGTGTAGACGTCGCCCGGCTTGGTGCGGATCATGTCGGCGCCCATGGACTTGAAGAAGGCCCGGTAGATGGGCGTGACCCGGATCTTGAAGCCCTTGAGGTCCATGCTGCCGACCGGCTTGTTGAGATAGAGGTGGAAGGGCACGCAGTCCTTCTGGCGGGCCAGGTGGTAGGCGTTCATGCGCTGCTGGTGCAGGCCGTTGACGTAGGCCCAGGCGCCGTTCTTGCGCTCCTCGGTAATCGTGTAGTCGGACAGCTTGAAGACGTCGGCCTCGGGCATCAGCTTGGTGTAGAAGGCGCCCGGCAGGTTGCCGATGTCGACCACGCCGGTGCGGATTGCGTCGCCCAGCTGGAACGGGTTCATCACCTTGCCGCCGCCGCCCTTGTAGTCGATCTGCACGACGCCCTTGCCGGTCTCGTTGACCTTGTCGATGAAGGCCTCGAAGTTGCGCGAGAAGTTGGTGCCCTCGGCGAAGGCGCTGACCGCCGACAGAGTCACCTCGGCCGCCTGGGCCATCTGAGCCGCAGGGGCCAGCGAGCCCGCGACGAGGGCGCAGGACAGGACCGTCAAACCTTTCTTGAGCATTTTGTTGCCTCCCCATTTATCCGAATTGCCCCGGCGTGCCCCGGGTTTGGCCCGGATCATAGCCGAAGCGGCCAAGCCGCTGAAGTAGAAAGCGATCTTCCGCGCGGACGCAGGCGGCCGAAGGGGTTTTCGTCCAAAAAAACGGAACGAGCCCATGCACGGCAAAAGTGTGTTGTATTTCAGGGTGTTATGGGATGGTGGCGGGCAAGGTGCCATGACCTAACTCCTTGAAAAAGAACGATTTTCACCACCAAGGCACGAAGGCACAAAGACGGGAACGAGGGCCTTCTGGTCTGCGCGCCCTGCGCGCGAAAACCCTTCTTTGTGACTTTGTGACTTTTTGGTTCATATTTTCCTATTTTGTCCTTGACAACAGCCCCTATATAGGGTGTATATCCTATATTCCAAGGAAACCGAGTGTGGGCATGGGCGAGAGCGCGGGAAGCGGAGCGGGTTTCGTCGGCGCGGGGGCGCTGGAGCGCCACCTGGCGGGGCAGCTCACGGCCGCCCTGGCGCGGCCCGAGGCGGCCGCGACCCGCGACGCCCTGGCGGCAGCGGGCGAGATCTGTCGCGAGATCGCCCCGCGGGATGCGCTCGAGAAGCTGCTGGCCGTGCAAATGATCGCCGGGCACGAGGCGGCGCTCGACGGTTATGCCCGGGCGCGGGCCGCCGGCGCCGATGCCGACCCAGACTCCGAGCGCGCGCGCCGGGCCGAGCTGCGCCTGGCGGCGCGGCTTTCCGCGATCTTCACCCGCCAGGCCGCCCTGCTGACCCGCCGCCGGGCCCAGGCCGAGCGCGCCCGGAACGCCGAGCGCCGCGCCCGCGAGGCGGCGGAGCGGCGCGCGGAACGGACCCGGGCCGCGGCCCGCAAGCAGGCCGGCGAGGCGCAGGCGGCCGACGCGCCCCAAGGCGGCGTCCTGGTCGTGCCCCACGACGACCCGGACCGCCCCTGGCCCGACCCCGAGGCCGTCGCCGCCGCCCTCGCCCGGAAGAGGCCCGAGGCCCAAGGGCGGGCCCAGGCCGCGCCGAGCGGCCGCGCGCCCGGCACCGCGCCCGGCACCGCGCCCGAAGGCCTCGGCTACCTGCTCGTCCCCGGCACCGCCTCGCCCGAGGACTGGAACCGCCAGGTCCGCGAGCACCAGCGCCGGGTGAAGGGGGAGGGGTGAAGGGGGGAAGGGGAGCGGCGTGGCGGATAACCCAGGAAAGCATGCCGGGTTCAAGAAGGGGCGTCTGCCTTGTGCCTATTGCGGGACCAAACTTTGGTGAGGGTCAGTATGGCAAGGTATCACCAGACCTTACCGTTTCAATCGCCCCCGGCGGGGGTCCGTAGTCGGAGGTAAAAGTCAAGCTGAAGCAGCAATATAGAATGTCGACATCCGGGCTTTGACTTCCGGTGCTGGGGGTACTTCTGCCGTGGCTGGCCCCGCCTCGTCACAGCCGGATCTAGCCGACAGGAGACCCTGCGGCCAGACGCGCTCCCTGGCTCACACACGGCACCAACTCGTGCTTTGGCGCATCACGGCCGATGCGCGGCTGATCAGGCCGCCAGCTCGACGCGGAGCGCGCCGAAAAAAAACGTTAGGCGCTGACGGCGTCCATCGCTGCGACTGTCTTGCGACGCTTGGCGACCGGCTTTTTGGCGGCGGCTTTCGTAGCGGCGGCTTGTGCCGCGGCCTTGCGGTCGGCCGCTTCCTTGACAAGGCGCAATGCCCGCAGTCGCGCGGATTTCTCCTGTTCGGCAATCCGCTGTTGGTCGTATTCGGACAGGGCTGCTTGCTCATCCTGTTTCCTGAAGAGGGCCTCGGCCGCTTTTGAAAATCTCGTGTTCATAGTA
>Ga0224509_10000103_pt1 | contig 21028 bp, 13 predicted proteins | sample SF_Jan12_sed_USG_5_FD_170158 | JGI IMG/M metagenome (GOLD analysis project Ga0224509, IMG submission 170158) | Sediment microbial communities from San Francisco Bay, California, United States - SF_Jan12_sed_USGS_24 | ecosystem: Environmental > Aquatic > Marine > Sediment | place: USA... | reverse complement strand
ATTCGGAACCTGCACTGAAAGAAAATTCCTTCTCAGGATGAGTACTTTAGGGTACTCATGCCTCCGTCCCTGAGATGAGTAGAAAGGTACTCGTGATGAGTAGCAATTTCTTCTCAAAGATGAGTAGAAATATACTCATGCTGAGTATGTGAAGTATACTCATATCGAGTATGAAATAGTACTCATTATGAGAAGCAATTTCTTCTCAAAACGAGTAGAAAGATACTCAGGATGAGTACTTTAAGGTACTCATGCCTCCGTCCCTGAGATCCTGAGATGAGTAGAAAGGTACTCGTGATGAGTAGCAATTTCTTCTCAAAACGAGTAGAAAGATACTCAGGATAAGTACTTTAGGGTACTCATGGCTCCGTCCCTGAGATGAGTAGAAAGTACTCGTGATGAGTAGCAATTTCTTCTCAAAACGAGTAGAAAGATACTCAGGATGAGTATGTCAAGGTATACTCATTGAGTATGAAATTTACTGATAAACTAAAATAAATAATCAATTTGTATGAAAACTCATTTATCTATCATTAAAAACAGCAGGACCATGGATAACGGCCATTGATTGATTGACAACAGCATCACAAGTCTGTACATATTATCATTAAAGGCGTACTTTCTTCGTCAACAAAAAGATGGGCTCTTTATGTTGGTTTTAATAGCTTTTCCAGGTGGCGCTGGTGTCCTAGCGAATATTTGCTGTATTCATACTGAATCAGAAACCATGTGGAACCAGCAAATATTCGCCCGGACACCAGCGCCATCTTGAAGAAGCTGATAAAACCAACATGTAGAGCCCATGCCTTTAAATTGATATATCATTACAAATCAGCAGGGCCATGGATAATGGCCATTCTATTACACCACTGTACATATTATCATTACTGTAACCAATAAAATATTTGCGGTAGAAAATGTTTGCGGATTTTATAATAAATTTAATAATAAATTAATTTTGTGCTTTTTAATGTAGCTTTGATAAAACTCTATATTTTGCGCATAATCGCAAAAACAGCTAAATTTTCCTGCCCGCCAAATTGTCCTGGTTAACAGCAATTCATTTAAAAAATGCACACAACAAAACTGTGCAAACAATTGCAATTCAACACAGAAAATACAAAAAGACTGATATGATAATGAATGCATTAACAAAGAACAATAAATTTGTTCTGGTTTACAGCAATTCATTTAAAAAATGCACACAACAAAACTGTGCAAACAATTGCAATTCAACACAGAAAATACTAAAAGACTGATATGAATGCATTAACAAAGAACAATAAATTTGTTCTGGTTTACAGCAATTCATTTAAAAAATGCACACAACAAAACTGTGCAAAGAATTGCAATTCAACACAGAAAATACTAAAAGACTGATCAATGAATACATTATAACCCGTAAAAGTATGAATCAATTAAAGGCGTACTTACTTCGTCAAAAATATGGGCTCTATATTTTGATTTCATTAGCTTCTCCCAGGTGGCGCTGGTGTCCAGGCGAATCTTGTTGGTATCATACAGCATGATATTATGTATGGAACCAGAAAATATTCACCAGGACACCAGCGCCACCTGGGTGAAGCTAATAAAACCAACATATAGAGCCCATCTTTTGATGAAGTAAGTACGCCTTTAAAGTGCAACTTACTTGGTGAGAAAGATGGGCTCTATATCTTGGTTTTAATAGCTTCTCCCAGGTGGCGCTGATGTCTTGGTGAATATATTCTGGTTCCATACAGAATATCATGCTGTATGAAACCAACAAATATTCGCCCTGACACCAGAGCCACCTATGAGAAGCTAATAAAACCAACATATAGAGCCCATCTTTTTCACCAAGTTGCACTTTAATATTATATATCCATAAGAAAATTGAAATGTAACTTCCTTATCACATTAAAAAATACCCCCGCAATGCGGGCAAAATCCCTCACAATCATCCTTTTTGTCAAAATAACAGCTACCTGGTCATGGTTAGGCTATTGCCCTGTACTCTCCGGAATCACTGTCCAGGGTACAGGTTGTTCAGTTCAGCGGAGACTTGACTTCACCATGTAAGGGAATATTGTGGTGTGGTACAAAATATCACTAGTCTGTATAGTACAGGGTCAGGACAGTCCTGACTGATTAGCAACAACTCTGATAGGGCTTCAACTGTCATAGTCCAGGAAGTCTCATGGTGCACATAAGGTAGGTTAGAAATAGGTATAATTTTGTAAAACATACTTAGGCCACACTTTTTTAATAAGTTGGATTATGAATCCGCCAGTGGTTGTTTTTGGAAAGTAGACAAAAAATGAAATTCATGATGACCATTTTTGAGACGCACTTTTTTTGCTATTTTTGAATTTCTTTATTTCCCATATACCGGTACATGATTTGAGGTTGAATTTCAATTATTTTCCCCTCCCCACATGTGTGTTGAGTTAAAAGATTTTTTTTGTCCCTGCCCCACATGGTTTTTGAGTCTGAAGAAAAAATATGATTATTAATAATTATTTATCAATTAATTAATTAATTAATTAATTATTCAATATCATCATTTTTGTTTTTTTTAATTCTAAACCTACAAGGTTTTGGGTTCTGAAAGCTTATTAAAAAACTGTGGCCTTATTAGTATACTCTTAAAATTGATTTTAACTCTTTCCCTGCAAAACACGTACTGGTACAAGCATGTAGTTTTTTTGATACAGACTATTGTCTGTTCATTCTGGCGCCTGGGTTGTGACGCCACCACATAGAAACCTCCTGGTGGCATTAAATATGCCTGCAAAATACCCCTTTGCAAAAGTGATTGCCACTATAACTGCCATTCAAAACCAACATACTAGTATGTCTAAGGTGTATGAGTAAGAGTAAGCTGTGAGAAAGACAATAAAACTAATTCCCTGGAAATACTAGTACCTCTACTACTTTTTTTCTAGAAATTTTTTAAAATTAAGAAAAAATACTTGTTTTTGTGGCAAAGTAACAGGTATTATTAATTATTTAAAAAGACCCAGTCATGTTCTCTTCCTGCAAACATGCCTTGGGATATCAACAGCAAATCTGCCTGATGAAGGTGTGATTTGTGTTTTTCTTGTCTATTCAAAGCAAGAAAAGACAGCTGATGATGTTGTGAATAAAGAAAAGACACAATTTCAGATGTCACAACCGTCTTACTTGGACAGTTTTCATTATTTCTATTCATGACCTAGTCCCTTTAATTCAAAATGGGTATGGCAGTGAAAGAGTTAAAGCCGAACTTACTTTGTCAAAAAGATGGGCTCTATCTCTATATGTTGGTTTCATTAGCTTCTCCCAGATGGCACTGGTGTCCTGGTTCCATATGGTTTCAGATTCTGTATGCATCCAGCAAATATACACCAGGACGACACCACCGCCATCTGGGAGAAGCTAATAAAACCAACATATAGAGCCCATTTTTTGACGAAGGTACATGCAAGATCAGTAATACCATAATTATCTTACATTATTATCAGTTCATCACCCATCCATGGGCTGACTCCCATGTTTACCATATAAACCCTTATAGGGACCATCCATAAAAGTATGTATACACCAAACCTCCAAATTCAAACCCCCTCCCCCTGGCCACCATTTACAGGTCAAATGTACATGTATACGCATATTTTCCGAAATGTTCAGACCCCCCCCCCCCAAGTGCGTACATACTTAATGGATGCTCCCATACCCGTAGACCCTACAGTACAATCAGAAACTGGTCATAATCCAAAAGAGAAAAGTTAGAAAATGATAGGTTTACTGACAGCTAAAAAATGACCCTGGTAGAAGAAATTAGTTTTAGCAAGTCCATGGTTTTAGCAATTTGCAAAAATATGTGCAATTTCACCATGACACTGACACCTCAAACGTGGAATCCGCTTTAATCCTTTAAAACAATGGAAACCAAATTCATGATGGCCGCCCAGTTGAATCCAACCTCTTGAATTCTCATAAAAAATCATTTGTCATTGAAAGGCATTCCAAAACATCGGAACTTTTACAATCTACATAGATCTTACCATTCTTAAAGGGACTAGGTCATGAATAGAAACTGTCCTTAGAAGAAGGTTGTGACTGGTTGAATATTACATATCTCCTTTCATCACAACTTCTCTGTTGTCTTGTATTGCTTTGGATATACCAGAAACACAAACATTCTGCCTTCTGTGGATCAATTTACCATTTGTGACCTGCGTTATGTTAGTGGGATAAGAAAATAGCGTCCCTCTATCTTTTCGTGACCTAGTCCCTTTAATCACCCTAGCAAAACTCCAGGAAGATGTATTGAAATACAAGGATGAGAGACTAAAAATAACATAATTCCATTAGTTCTAACCTTCGATCATAGCTTTCGCCAACCTGCTAACCACAAACATATGCTAGAACAAAGCAAGTTTACGCCTTTAAACCTCCCTGTAGGCAAATACCCATGCAACAAATGAACAAAGGTGTAAAATTTGCTAATATAAGATATTACTGAAAGTGTTTCAGTCTGAAGCAATTTAGCATTCAACATAATTTCATCATTGCTAACAAGAAAGGGTTCCAGATAGCTACAGTCCACAAATAACACGGATGCAAGTGATCCTTAAGCACAGGTGGCTATGTTAATGCGAACTGTAGGCTGATACTGGAAGCCCCTATTTTCAGCACTCATGAAAGAAGGCTGCATGGCCCAGAAACTACTTCCTGACAGACAATAATTCCATTTAAGTAGGCTCTTTTCAGCAGTCATGATACAAACAAGATACCAAGACTAGAAATGTTCTGAAATCGTAGACAAACCTGAACTCCTGACAGTATTTTCATACAAAACACTTTTTCAACTGTCGCTGACCAAAGCCAGGGAACTAGCTTTGGCCATGCAGAATGCATGCGCACACAGAACCTGCCTAGATCACCTTGGAGGAACCGTTCACCACATACCAGCGGTGGCTTGGTGAGTTGGGGTGCCATATGATAATTCATATACCCCCAGAAGGGTTTCAAAAATAGTGTAGGTTCAACATAATTAGCCATATAAAGACAGAAATAGGACTCATCAAGGCCCCACACAAAATCATAGGGTGGACATGCATATTTTGTGTGTCCTTCTGAAAGGACTGTATGCATTACATTGGCTTCAAAGGATAGACTTGTACAAATATTTGTAAAACCCTTAGTTTATGCTGTAATCAGTCTAGGAGAGGATGGCCGGCCATCCACTCCTAGACTGGTAATATGAATGTGCCATGCCAACTCATCAAGAGATCGTGTATGTGTTAAACTGTTCCTCCATGGTGCAGTTGCATACTTTTCAATTCATATTCAATTAAGTAATGGAACACATGACAAGACATGGTGCATATGAAAATCCTGTAGTTGGAAAACATCCTCAGTCTGAAGATCTCACTGTTTCAGGTTTTCTTTGTTCCATGTGTTGAGTTTTTTGAGTGCCTTGATAACTCTTTGTGGAGTTTTCTCCTTGTCCTGTAAGTTCAGTACAATTTTTTGCATGAAGGTCAGTGTACAAGTTAGTCCTGTAGGATAGTGGATATTAAACACGTAGTACGCCGCTATCAATGATGCCAAAGCATCCATGAAACATCTCGACTCACAGATCAAATCTCCTTCAGCATAAAGCTTGATTATGGCACCGGAATCTGGGTCTAGAATAGACCGATCAGGTTCCTCATTTACCAGGATAGGATGCCTGGATGTCTCTGCAGCCTGAAATGGAAGAACGTTAATAATATTAACACTGGTAGGTCTGGGGTACAAATAGAAGAACCAGGGCCATGGGTAAGGTGCAAATTTATATAGATGAAACAGGCACATTTCTTCAACAAGAGTGACGCGGAGTGAGCACCATACGCCCACCCTACTAAATCATTGACCATTTCAGTGTTTAAATGAGGGTGTTACAAGGAAGAACCTTTGGAAATACTTTCCTTATTTTCTATCAATCTAAGAGGCAGGTGTCTGGATTATTGATATTGCAAAAATTGGATCCTACATAGTTTGGTGAAGGGTCATTTCCAAGTTGAATTTCTGTCCACAGTAAGGAAAAGTATGATCCGTTCACTGTGATGACGCCGGACCACGACGGACACAGCGTGATGACATAAGCTCACCAGGTGAGCTGAAAGGCCTCTTAACACCTTCAGTGCCATGTGTTTTTTTTGAGTTTGTGGGTGGATAAGGTTCACATGCCTAGCAAAATTAGTCTGTCCGACGTATCAACGTAATTCTTTGTGGCCAAGATCCGGTCGGGTATTTGATGACGTCACGCCAACTGTTGGAATCTATTTTCAGTACCTCCGTGGAGTGCAAAAGGAAGAATATAAAAAATTGGCCTTTGTAAGGTGTTGTTCGGTGTCACTACACAGATACATCCTTAGTTTGGAGACGATCTGCCCATCAGTCTAGAAGGAAATGGTGGACAAACAAACAGACTTATCTCAAGTTTTTGCATGGCGGTATGTACCACATATAGCCGGGTGACTGCGGCAAATAGTGTGGCAGCATGCCCTGCTGAACAGGGTCATGGAGAGGACTACAGAAAATAGTTACCGTACAATATGCGTTAAACAACCACCCATAGTGCGAACTTGGTCGAGTGGGAAATCACTAAAAACACACATTCAGATCTTTTGAAATAGACCTAGATCACACATTCTTGGTCACGCCAAGGTTAGTCCATAATATCAAAATGCACCAAGTGCCATGCAACTTGATCAGTCCCTGACCTGAACGCGTCCTCATGTATATTTGTTGATTTTCCATTCGAACTGGTTCGCGCCAATATTCATGCATATATTGAACTGTATGTACACATACCTCTTTTTTGCCTATCAAGATCAACATGTCTAGTTTTTCACTCAATAGCTGTGGAACTAGGAGCAACGCTCCTTCCAACTTGATAGCTGAAACAAAAGTATAATAGATGTAGAAAATAGATAAGAAAAGAAAAATTCAAGAAAACATGGTTTCTCTGAAAAATGCCCTTCTTCTAGCTTTGTACAAACCACTTGATCAATTTAATCCATTCGATAGAAGACTAGCTATTTTGTCTTTTTTTGGGGGTATGATAAATAGAAAGTTATGCAGAGCACACTCGACTGCGGTCGAAGACAAGGACTTGTATGATCTGCAACTCTGAATGCACACTCGTCCAGTTTTCTCTACTAGTCCACTGTACCCATGATCACCCATACCTTCTGAATCAGATGGGCGATTTGGTAATGAATAGAGAATCATTCAGATTTCGAATTTTCGGCGTCACCGGCTTCTTCGGGATGTTACGATACGCACAAAAGTCACATGTTTTAGGAAATCAACTGTACAGGAAGAAAATTATGGGAAATTATCTTTTTCACACAATTTTCTTCCTGTACAGTTTGGAAGACATCCCAAAGCAGACCCTTATTGGGAACTGTCTCCTGGAATCCGAAGGTCGAAGGGGAATCCTCGGAATGAATATGGTCTTTCCTGCATGTGCTCTAGCTGAAATGACGTCATGTCACGTGCCGATACGTGACGTCATGGCGACGTCATGACGTGAGATAGGTTCCCGGCGGCAGAACATGTGACGTGACGTTTCCTGACGTGATGTCATGACGTCAGAGTGATTTTCACTGAGGACCAAAGCAACAATGGGGCTTATTTATAAAACTACTTTGAATTCCGAAAATCTTGATGCGTTATAACCACCTCGGGCCCGTCCAGGTGCACATGCAAAGTTTGAAGTCGACCGGCCCATTAGTGTAGGAGGAGATGACGAACAAACACACAAACAGACAAACGTTTCTCGAATTTAGTAAGGATGTACATGTACATGAACCAAAATGTATTGAATGATACCTCGATTTCCTAAGCTATAGTCATTCCAGTAGGTAAGGCCTAAAAAAGTTGTGGTTCCAATGACCCTGCCTACCCTATTTCCAGAATGCGGCAAAATATTTTTTCATTTGCAAAATTCCTAAAATGTCACGGTGCACGATATTTTCCCAGAATTCTTTGTCAAAACCATGAGAAATCATGAAGGTAAAGAATGTACCTTCTTTCTGAGGAGAGTGTACATTATCGGAACCACAACTATTTTTTTAATTGGCCTAAGTAACAATTCTTTGATGCAACGTACCTTGCTTGTTTAAGGGGTCTTTTAACATTGCCAAAGACAACATTATGTTGGCCTTGTGGTCTGTGGACTTGCTGCTTCCATAGATTGCATCAAAGTATTTACTCGTGCCCTCGATTAAAGACTTCATAATCTCTACCCCAGAGAGCCTTTGAAATTCATTTTGAATCTGAAAGAATGAATAGAGATACATGTATTTAAGAAAATGAAACTAATTGAATCATTGAAGTGTTAGATTTCAATTCTAAAATACCTTGGTTGCTACGAGCTAAGATTTCAATGGATAATGCATTGGCCTCATATTGGCAGTAAATTAACTCCAAAACCATCAGCCACGCCCCCCCCCCCCACTCCCATATATCATGTATTTCAAAGGGGCTGCAGGCACGTTCCAAATTTTTTCGGGAAAAGGGGTTCTCATTTCCGGGATTTCAAGATACTGTATTTTCAGATTAAGCATTGGCCCCTACTTTACACTATCTAAATTGACCCTCTATAAACCCCAACAAACAACTTACTAAGACTGCATTATAGAACTAGTTATTCACTTGGTGCAATTTCAAAATTTTCCACGTGAATGTAGTCAGAAAAGTTACTTCGGAACATACCTCATCAACAGAGAACAGGCAAGGGAATTCCTCCTTTATTTGCTTTATAGTAGGGCCCTTTAGTGTGATGATTTTCCTCCGATCAGCAAACGTTTTCTCCATGAGGAGTGTAATCTTCGGCTGGTTCTGTTTCTTCTTTGTGTCCTCCAGCTTCATCCAGTTAATGTGGTTTTCGATGGACAGGTCATCTTCTTCGACCGGCCTATCTGGGAGAAAGTTTGGGAGTCCATAATAATGACACTTCTTCTGCTTTTTACATGTAGTAACGACAGCTGGAGCGGGGTCATCTTGATTCCTCTTGCCAACCTTCCTGGCCTTTACAATTTGTATGTGCTGATCCTTCCGGCCCCGCCCGTTTTGGCACTTTCTGCGAAGAATCTTAATCCAAAGATCCTGAAACGATTATTCAATTCTTAAATTTGTGAATATACATGTACTGACAGTCATTACTTATTTAAAAGGCATACTTACTTCGTCAAAAAGATCTATATGTTGGTTTTATTAGCTTCTCCCAGATGGCGCTGGTGTCTGGGCGAATATGTGTTGGTTTCATACAACATTATATTCTGTATGGAACCAGAAAATATTTACTCGGGACACCAGCGCCATCTGGGCGAAGCTAATAAAACCAACATACATGACATATTAAGCCCATCTTTTGACAAATTTAAAAGTACTGCTGTACACTGGTCATGCAGGAACTGCTCAAATTGTGCAATTCTAATTCTAGGGTTATTCACACAGCATAGACCTATTACTAAGGTCTCACTATATCTACAGGCATCTGGTGAATCTGGCCCCTGGATGAGGTATCAATATGAGTATGCAAACATATCACTGGCTCGGGCTGTGTATCACATGACCCTACACATTTTCAGCAAACAAGCTAACGTTGTTAAAATTACATTTTGAAATTTGTAATGTCCTGAATGTGGTCTCGGAATAGACACAGCACTTTTCAGTGTCATAACCAAAAAAATAGGAAAGATGTAACAACCATGCCATTCGTTATTTTCATAATGGCCTTTCATTGAAAAAAATACACACCTGTGCATCACTTCCTACAAGACCATCACCTAGGTAAGGATACGTTGTCAGAAGCACTCGAGCCACCTCAGTGTAATTTTGTGAAGTGGGAAAACTGAAAACGAAAATGACAAATCATGCATTAGTGCACTGTGGTGACTGAACATGCTGAAAGGAAACTAACTTAGTACTTCTTCCAAATCTCTGCAACAATTGTATAACAAGCACGGTAGATGTTGGTTCCTTTGGAACTGTCAAGTGTCATTCAGGAGGCCTTCGTTCGCCTACATGTATAAAACTGATATGACTCGGTGATCGATTTTAAAGGGACTAGCGATGATATTCTACCATCCTGCAAACATACTGCAGGACACCATTGGTAAATCGATCTATGAAAGGTAGGATTGTTGTGTGACTGGTACATAAGCAATACAAGGAAACAAAGAAGGTTGTGATCTCAGAAAATATCAAAGTCAACAATTTACAACCTTCTTTTATGAATGAAAGACAGTTCTGTTCATGGCCTGGTCCCTTTAAGGTTTTGTACCCAGTTACCAGCAGGACAAGTTGTCGGTTGTCCACTGTTGCTTGGGGTTGTCCTCTTGCTTTTTTGGCTTTGTTGTTTGTTTGCGTTCGCTCTGATCTTATTTAGGGCCATTTGAGCGTATTTTTGTGTATCACTGCGGTTTTTATCGCGCCATAGAGGCCCGGCAATTCCGACTTCGGCTTTTTGCGTGCTACAATAGAAAAAAGCCACGAGACCGGAGGCCGCCGGAGGTCGAGTGGCTTTCTGGCAGAGAAACCCAACGAGTGGGATCCGGGTGCCTTGGATCAGTCACGAGTGGGGTTTTTCGTTTATCATATACCCCAAAATTGCCAGATTTAAGGCATTTGTCCCTCCTTTTGGCTTTGAATTAGACTAAATCAGCTTGTCCACCAGACAACTACACATCCAATGCAGGTTGTCCTTCCCAGATTTTACTATGAACTGATAATCTGGACACCGGTTAGGTCAGGACCACCCGTGAATTTGTTTTACAAATTTACAATTTACATTGTGACCCTCCCTGAAATTCAAGTCAACGCCCTTCTCCAAGTGTAAAACCAGTTGTAAATTCAATGTACAAAAGTACATGAATTCACCACTGGCGCCACTTGCTGAGAAGCTTTGGATTTTACGAGAGGGTCACCGTGTAAACAAATAATTATTTGATATAGGCCTCAAAACCAAAGGGACCAGGTCATGAATAAAAACTGTCCTTACAAGATGGTTGTGCCAGATTTAATAAACATGTTTTCTCACAGCCTTCTCTTGTCTTGCTTTGCATACCACCAGAAACACAATAATTCTACCTTTGATAGATCAATTTACTGCCCTAAGACCTTCATTATGTTTGCAGGCTGATGATAGCGTCCCTCTATTTTTTCATGACCTGGATCCTTTTTAGTTCAAACCACAGTTTGATGATCACAATGAACTAGATGAACTTCATTGATCAAACGACCGGGGATATAATATTCTTAAGGAAGTAGGATTTTCTACTTACAATCCATATCTAGTGATTTCTTCGTACAACGAATCAGTTAGTTTAACTTGTAAACCCTTTGAAAGTGGCACCTTATTGTGTAGGGCTTCTCTTACATCCCTTGGGAAGTACATGTAAGGCAAATCAAATGGCACAGGCCATGGTCTTATCATCATTAATGATTGTGTTGTGTGACTGAAATAAAGAAGGATTATTGCCATTATTGAAAACCAATATCCTAACATTACAAACAAACAACCCCAAATCACCATGACCACTGTTCTGTATCAATGAAATTTTCTGGATACGTGTTTTTATTGACCCCAATAATGAATATTTTATAAAGAAATTATTCAACTTTAAAATGTTCAGTGTATTTTTTCATTTAACACCCTGTATTGTTATACTCAGCCTGTACATGTAGTAATTCATGTCATTTCTCTTAAATCAGCCTCAATCATTAGTATAATTAATAGGCCCCTATAGGCCTCAATAAATGTATAATGCATCAAACAAACCAAGCCCGACACAACGGCTCACATCAATTGATGAATTAGCTTCCCCTGCTGTTAATGCTAGGGTGCTTGTCCCAGGTAACCTGACCCCCAAATTTCATGCAGTCTTTCTTAACTCAGCTCTGCTATGAAGTGTTCGCGGACTCCCAAATTTAACAGACATGTCTGTTAAATTTGGGAGCCCGCGAACACTTCATGTTATTACAAGTAATGGTCCTTGACTTACCTTGATGATGAAGTTGCTTTCGTCGATTTTTCAGCAGCACTGACACTTGTGACAGACATAACTTCAGGGTCACCCAACAAAAACTTTATTTTGGCTTTCTCTGGTAAGTCTTTCAATTGCACATTACACCAGTCTTCAAAATCGTTATCCCAAAGTTGCAGTTTAAAGGTTGTTTCTTCATCCAGTCCAAAACAGTTAAACACCTTTTTTGGCAAATCCTCACGCTTTTCCACCGAAAATACGTCTTTTTTGTCCTCACTCAAGGTGACATGATATTTGTATACCATTCTTAATTTCTGAAATACAGTTGATCTATTCTAAGCTTCCATATTCTGCAAACAGGCACTAGTCTATTGCAAGAGAATTGAGAGTGAAAAGAAGCTAAAATATCAATGATTTTTGATTTCTAGCTTGAAGTTTCCTCTGTTATGAATGTGGCAATAATAATGATATAAGGGATCATCTCAAAATACATTGAAGCCAAAAATACTTGATTTTTAAGTTTCTCCTTGAACCCTCTCCCCCCTCTCACATGTCTCAACTAACTTAAAAACAGAAATATTTTGGCTTCAAATTGGAAGGAGTTTTATCAGAAAACTAAAACATGTCTTGAACACAGAGTGCATAGTACACACTATGGTGGCCTGTGAGGGTGATGCAAACTACAAAGACAAAAGTATGGATGTCCAGAATGTTCACCTCAAATGATAGTGAAGCCGAAATCAGGGCTCGAATTTAACCACTGCCACCGAGGCCATGGCCTCTGGTGCCCTGCTCAATGGCCTTGGTGCCCTCACCATCAAAATGTGTTCTTCTAATGCATTTTCTATTAGAGGTGCCCTCTTTTTGAGAAAATGGCAGTGCCCCCTAAATCCTTAAATTCGAGGCCTGCGAAATATTTTTGGAAAAACGAAAAGGGCTTGTAACCCCCTCCCTCTAAGCGAAAAAATTTTAAAAGTATTTTTTGGCTTCAATGTATTTTCAGATGATCCCTAACACCCAGTACACACAACCACAGGCTTACATGTACTTCAAATACTTTATCAACATGAAAAGTAAAATGATTTGAAATACTTTTACATGTGAACCACAGTCGAGTCATGACTGTGTCACTGTCAGTATATTGCTAGGAACATTATCACTCATAAAAACTTATTGCCTGGATAATCTAAAAAGATCATATTTTGGAAGCTACGATAACCTGATACAGGTCTTGAGCTTAGTAGAAGTACTAGGTACAGTATTTGAGTAGCCTACCTGCATGACCGGTATTGTCATTTGACAGAACCCTAGTAATTATGTACATTGTAGTACGTAAGTTTTCTCAAGTTAGTTAGTAAATAGTAATACTCTAATAATAGAACAGTGGACACGCCCAAAAGTGAGCAAGGTACCAACAGTAAGCCCCACCTGCCCCAGGTGATTGTTCAGTTAACCAACCAATATCGCCTACAAATGAGCAGCAGTCCATCCCTCAGCAGATATGTCGGTAACAGAAACAAAGGTAAAGAACACGGTCGAATACCTTTTTTTAATACGACAGGTTTTAAATTGCCAACCACTCAACCCCCATGGTAGATCATGGTGCCATACGGCAACTTAGGTTTAGGCCTACACTCGAATCAGAACAGAGTTTATCCTCATCAGCAGAATTCAGCAGTCTTGAGTCAAGCCCCAATGATACGGTACATTACTCTCTAAATTCCATGGTGTAAACTCTGACACCATATGGAATGCCATTAGGGACCTCACCATAAGGTGTCAGAGATGGCACCAATATGGCACACCATTATGCCAGGCATAAGGCGTCAGAGATGGCACCATATGGTGTGGAAAGTAACTCAATATAGTGTCAGAAATGACACCATATGGAATAGTGTCATGCTTGAAATCATATGAATGAGTGCGTTTCCTATGACACCATGGAATTTAGAGAGTTGGACTTTGAGGAGAGTAGAAAATGTCAAAGAAGCATGCTCACAGTATCCCCCAAGTCTGATATTGGTACTAAACTATAGCTACAGGCTGTGCTGTGCAGAAGCCTACCAAAAAGGTAGAGGCCCCAGCAATCCAATCCAGGGGGAGCAGGGATAGATACCAACCCAGAAACATTGAGACCAAGTGATGACTTACCATACTAGTCAGGACTAACTTGAAAAAGCGAGGTCACCTGAATCCTCATTTTTCTGAGGTACATGTACTCAGAACCTTGAAAACATGAGGTACCCCTCAATCCTTTTAGTTTTTAAGGATCGACCCACCTTGAAATATCAAAGTCTCGCCTATCCTTCATGTCCTTGAAAAATCAAGGTTTGAAACTATGCTGAACCTTTAAAAAACGAGGTCAGTGAAACCTTGAACTTATGAGGTCAGTGAGAATATCCCACATGTCCCAACAAAACTGAGATGCCTACAAAAGCAGGGAGATGCTGACTAAAAATGACTTCTTGATTCACAATCTATGCAGTATGAAGTTTACAGAAAAATTATGACCATATCCAGGAAAATTCATTTTCCTGTGAAAAAAATGGAAAAACCAGCATTTTCACTGAATCATGAATGCATCATTGAAATATCAAGGTTCAGAGAATCTCAATTTCCCAAGCATTGAAATATCAATGATCAGCGTACCTCGTCTTTATGGGTTTGCCCTGACTGCCATATGTATACAAAGCTAGCGACAGTGATAAGCTAAATTTTCCGTTTATTGCTTCCAAAATGGTTTACTCTCACAAATGATAGTCGATTGAACCAAATAGATAGCCGATTACAAAAGATTGAATCAACAATCAAACATGTCAAAACGGAAGTAGCGAGTTCTGTTGAGTCAGCTTTTCAATTTCAGGATAAAATCAGCGAAATTGACATGAAGGTAAAGGGCTGTGCATCAAACAAACTAGTGAAATTGCTAATAATGAGTTAAGGGATGAAATGAGGGAAAAACAATACAAGATGAGAAACTTTGTGTTTCATATCCTGCAGAATCTGACAGCAAAAAATACATCTGACAGAATAATGGAATAGAATACAAATTGACTGCAAGAACGATGAAGAAAAGAACAGAAAATATTGCTGACAACATTTGTAAAATTTAATGACTTAGGACATGCGTTCCTGACAAACGAATATATACTGCAAATGGCGCATTTTGCAAAGTTATGGCATGTTCTTCAAACTTTAGCAAAGTTGCTTGTTACAACAGACAGATTTTCTCCAACTTGGTGTCCAACTTCAGTCGATGAATAGAAATCTATGCCTGAGCATATTCAAGAGCTGTCCAAGATACGAGGAGAATGGCCCAATTGTGTCTTCAACAATGAAGAAGTTGGACCCCGAGTTAGAGAAAAGCTGTCTGTTGTAACAAGCAAAAACTTTGTCAAAATTTGAAGAACATGCCATAACTGTGCAAAATGTGCCATTCATTCTTTTGTTTGTCCGGATGGAACATCCTAGTCATTACATTTCGGCAATATTTCCTGTGGTTTATCTTCCCTGTTGTCAAATCTGCACCAAATGACTTTCGAGGTACCGTAACAAAAAGGGTGATTTCTAAGTCCATTAACACAGCCATGGTTGGTGTCAAACTGAAGCTGAGAATGAGATCCTAGCACATTCATTGATACTAGATTATATTTGATAGTTGTGGAGTAATAAATGAATTGTGATACAAAAATAAAGCGTTGCGTTTTTTCTGAAACACCCGGTAGTTGCCGGAGTGAAGGAAGTCAGACATTGACGAGCGGGACTGTCCCATCCGAAAGACTTTTATTTCTGAAAAACCATCCGGTACAGGAATTTCTGTCTTCTAATCTGTATGACAATAGTCGACCCCCTGAAGCATAATATTCCAAGCAATCAATTATCAACTGTCTGTGCACTTTCCTTCTAGATCAGGGTCTAAATGGTGAAATGCCCCATCCGAAACACTAAAATTCACTGTTCATTTCAGAACCTTGGAATTAGTCATCTCAAAGACAAAAATAGAAGTCAGCCCCCAACAAGCATAATATTCTATTCTACGCTATCAATGAAACTGTCTCTGCACTTTCCAAATCCATCTCTAAATTAGAGTCTATTTGGTGAAATGTCCCATCCGAAATATTTCCCATTTGAAATGCTCAAATTCACTGTTCATTTCAGGAATTTGAAGTTTTTATGATTAATTTTGCTGGTCGACCACCATGAGATTTCAGACATACATAATGAAATGAATATATTTGTTTTAAAATTGTCCCTTACTGTAGCTTCCAAGTCCATGCTATTGGCTTTCTCTGCCCTGGAAGCCAAGAACATGGTCGCCACCAATCAGTACAGACTATTCAGCGCAGCCCTATCAATACACATGTTTATTCCTTTATGATAGAAGTGAACAGTTTGGGAAGAATTGTCCCATCCGAAACGCAAAAAGAATTTAAATTGCATTTCCTGACACTTCTACAGGGAATAAGGTTTTTGCTTATATTGTTTTTTAGTGAAGACAACTTTCTTGCAAATGTGTAGATGAGCCTATCAGTATCACTTTGATCAATAAATGTTGGCAAGTTTAGTGACCTGGGCCCGGTTGTTCAAAACATGTTAGGACTTAAATCAACGTTAACTTAAAAGTAATGTTATCTCCTTCAGTAAAACCCTTTGAAAAAAGTAGCGTTAGGATTTAATGCTACTTTTAGTGCTAACGTTGTTTTGAACAACCCAGCCCTGATTTATTTGTGTTTCGGATGGGACATTTTTTCCCACAAGCCTGAACTTTTTTTAAATGTCATGAAAAAAAATTCGATGTATTTCCAGCTCTACCACTACTGAAACCAGAGTCTACACATCCCCATATTCCTGCGAAAAAAAAACAAGCTGGTTCCAAGCAATCATTTTTCCAGCTTTTCTGTGGGTGCCACAGTATAGTATTGATGCTATTGGCCCAAATACACTAACAGTAAATGAAATTACGAAAAATAGTAGCAAATTATCAAAATATCCAGTTTTTGATATTTTCATAATATCAGAAAAGTGAAATGAGATTCTCAAAAAATTATTTCGCAGAGGGTCTTACTTATATCATTAATTATCCCCTGAATGATATTGATATGGCAAAAATTCATTTTGAAAACTCTCCATCAACAAGTCTTAGTCATGTTCAATGTAGAATTTTTTTACAATCATCAGTTCATCCCCAACTTTATAAATCCCTAGCTGGTGAAAACTCATCAACTTGTCTGGCTGAACCAGGGTATATCGATTGTCTTCCTGGTCATCACTAACAATGTATGCATGGTAGTGAACAGCAAACTCTTCAGTCTCTAATTTCCTCACTAATAAGAAAACATTGCCAGAAATTATGAAAATGCTCTCAACTTTACCAAACTGATACTCGTCATTTTCAAAGTCAAGTACAACTCCACTGCCGGCTTCAAACTGAGCACCCCGTCCTTTCACTGAATTTGACTGGTAAACAGACTCATCTGGCCCAGAAAAGGGCAAAAGAAGTTGCTGTACTGCCACATTTAGGAGACGGATGGGTATCACAGAACCCTTGGTTGACTCAAGTTCATCTAGTTCAAGAAAGCTAGGGCTGGACATATAGAATGCCTGCAGGTACTGGTGTCTGGTAGCCATTGTTTTGCAAATGTTGCGACGGTTTTTCGTTCGATTGGCAATTTCCTTGAAGTATCCATGTTTGGACTCGAAGCGGAGGGTGTTGCAGTGAGAAAGTGGGCCAAATCTTTTGATTTGACTAGCATAATGGATCATGAAGTGAGCCTTAGGTTTGACTCTTGCACCCTGATTCAATGAGAAGAATTCCTCACAAAACCTAGTGATGGCCATTCGTAGGTATTCCACACTGCCATTGTCTAGGGTGGGACTACAGAGAATATCCACGATATCAAGGAAGTCTAGATACATTTCCCAGACATTGTCATGGCGAGGTACCAGTGAACCAATCATCAAAGGCAGTAACCTCATGAGACACCATGTTTGTGCAGCTGTCTGCTTTATCCGAAATGTTGCTAGGTCATTGGACATGGGGGTTGGTTTGTTCACTTTGTCATCTACGGCGTATGCAAAAGTCGCAATGATATTGTTCAACTCAGAGAGGGTGAAGCAGTTCATCTGAATGAAGTGTCGAACACAGAATTCTATGACATCGCATCCAATTCCTTCAAATATATCATGCGCAATGTCAGAAGGAACACCCCATGTGACATGATAATGGGATAGATCATTGAGAACTGATCTGGACTTGATCCCATAAACAGTGGCAAGGGACTGATCTATCTCCACAGATGCAACAGCGGCATTGTAAGATTCAGTTGTGCGCAATGTGAAATCTTTTTCATTGAACTTTTCTTGCATGTCTGTTTGTCTGTCAGCAGTGCAGAATCTGCAGACTCTGTGGCCACTGAAACTTTCTAGCATTCCACTTATCTCATGTGCAGCCAGATTGTCTGCCAAAACCATGGACACTGTCCCACAAAAATGAATTTCCCCCCCACCACTCAGCTGAAGAATCAGGCCATCCGATTCCAGGGATTTGAGATCTGCCAGTAACAGACGAAGGACGGCTTTCATGCCATATTTCCTTACATGGGAACTTCGTACAAGGACAGCAAGTTGTATCACATACAACTTTGACCTGTGCTGGGGCGGCAGATTCCCAAGCACAAAGTATATTCCAAGGATTTTGAAATTCTTGGTCTTATTACCAAGGGGATTTGTGACTTGAAAGTCATCCAGGTACATCTTTAGCTGAAGGGCAGGTCTGTCCCCAGCAAATAGATGGTTTGTGGCATAAGCAGTGCCATCACAATAGTCCCTCAATTTCCCATCATTGGGTGTGTGATCATTGAGGACACATGCCAACACATCATCGTGACTAAGCAGTGCCAGCAAGCTCTCTTTAATTGGCACATAAATTGCTGTATCCTCATGGCCATTTTCATTAGTGCCTAGCACGATTTCAACAGGTTCAATGAATTTAAATTCTGTAGAAAAGAACCTATTCTGCTTGCTTTCAGAAGATAGATCATTACAAGCAAACAGTGCCTTCTCAAGGCATTGAAAAATCTCCTCCTTTCTGTCCAGTTCATCAAATGCAATGCCATTAGAAAGGAGAACAGCTTCTAATTTAGCACGAGTGCCATCCTGACATTCAGTGAGAATGCAGTGAATTTCTGACACTATTTCAGCACACACATTCATAGGAATTTTCTTCGTTTCTCGTAACATCAACAGAAATCGACCTAGATGTCGGACATAATTGAAATCCCTTTGATTAACATCTGACCCAATGTTCATGTCCTCCTGATTCATGTCCATGGGATCATCCCCATCAATTTCATTACCAGCATCTTCATGTAAAGCACCTTCATGCATGTCATGTAAAGCATCATCTAGATGTGGCTGGCCTATGTCTAATACCTCATGTGCAGCATCTGCAATTGGCCTATTTTGCCCTTCATCTCGCTGCTCATTTTGATGTAATATATATTGCCTATGAAAATCTTTATGTTTTTTGAGAATATGCTTCTGGAACGAGCTAACATTAGAGTATGATTTCTGACACATGTCAATGCCACAAGTGACAGAAAAATCTCTCTGGAATTCATGTTCATCTCTGTAGTGGCTGAGGAGCCGAGGAAATAATCTGCTGTGAAAGACACAGTTTCCGCAGTTGAAAACTTGATAATGATACAGCTGATCCATGACCGACTTGGTATGGAAATGCAGCTCAGAGCCCACAAAAATTGGCAGAGATAGACAGAATGAAATTGGAAGCAGTACAGCAAAGAGCAACCAGATGCACCTGCAAAAACCGAGATCTCTCATACATGTCATACCCCAACGTCTGAAGATACTCTAACATAAACCAGCACTAGCCCACGTTCAAAGAAGAGAGATTCTACTCCAGTAATCAAAATTACCAACCACAGACTCAGACAGAAACCAGTGAATCCTACAACTCTAATGTTACAGCACACCATCCAGCAACAATACCAACCAGAGGACACAACAAACTTACAAAAATGAGACGGTTAACACCCCCTGCCCTAGGCTGACGAAAACTTTCTTATTACATAAAACCAACAACAGAGACTACACTAGTTACCACACCACATCGTAACCGCACCAAACCTGAACATCTTCAAAAACAGACTCAATAAGTGGTACTGAAGAACTCACACACAGGCATGACACTGACAGGGACTATCCTTAGCAAGTATAAAAAGCAAGGTGACCGTGAAGGAGACCTAAGCTAATAATATTGATAGACAGACATCAACAATTTACTTGGAAATACCCAGACCCGGTGGTATCTTATTTAAATATGATTAGCCTAACGTCACGCAACGTAGATGGGTACGCCTAGGGGCCTAAGCAATGACAATGTCGAAAGACTGGCTACAGCCTACGGTCAGGTCCCCAGCTAGCTGATAAACTGCGCAAAACCGACCGTTTAATAAACGACCCATACATACATACTGAGTTACAACAGCTTCCAAAATATGATTTTTAGTCCAGTATACAGTAATGATGTGCACTATGACATGCACTGCAGTAAGACCTAGCTACATACACAGACAGTAGACTAGACTATAGCTAGACATGATAGACTTGACTATGCATTGCATGTTACATCATGTACATGATGATGTACATGTATTGTGTGTGTACACATGTGTATGTGTACATATGCAGCTGCATTTTCTTTTACATTTATAATGACTAATGCACAGGCTATGGAAGCTTAGGACTAGATAAAAATGGTCCCCAAATGTTCTTGATTATATCTAGTATTAAGTATTATAAAGATAATTCGATGAAATTGTGGGAATCATGAGTATATTCAGGATATTGCACCAGTATTTTCTCAAATCGGGAAGTTGTTTTCTGTCAAAAGTCGTCTGCACTTTTTTTTGGGGTAAACCTGCATAAATCAATTCCGCACCAGCCGTGGATATCTCTTCTAACCCCCCCCCCCGGCCCCGGACAATTCCCCCCATTCA
>Ga0224509_10000102_pt1 | contig 21098 bp, 17 predicted proteins | sample SF_Jan12_sed_USG_5_FD_170158 | JGI IMG/M metagenome (GOLD analysis project Ga0224509, IMG submission 170158) | Sediment microbial communities from San Francisco Bay, California, United States - SF_Jan12_sed_USGS_24 | ecosystem: Environmental > Aquatic > Marine > Sediment | place: USA... | reverse complement strand
TGAGGAGATCAATGCCCTCGGCAGCGCCGACCTGACCGTCGAGCGCGGCGACTACCTGGCGATAATGGGGCCCTCCGGCTCCGGCAAGTCGACGCTGATGAACATCATCGGCTGCCTCGACACGCCAACCAGCGGTGACTACTGGCTGAACGGCAAGTCGGTGTCCGCCATGAACGAGAAACAGCTGGCGCGGATCAGGAACGCGGAAATCGGCTTCGTGTTCCAGACATTCAACCTCTTGCCCAGGATGTCCGCGCTCGCAAACGTCGAGGTGCCGCTGATCTATGCGGGGATGAAGCGTAAGGCGCGCGATGCGCGCGCGAGGGAAGCTCTCGAGACGGTGGGACTCGGCGACCGGATGTTACACCGGCCGTCCGAAATGTCTGGCGGGCAGCGGCAGCGGGTCGCCGCGGCGCGCGCGCTCGTCACGAACCCGAGCATCCTGCTGGCGGATGAGCCGACCGGCAATCTCGATTCCAGGACGGGAGACGAAATCATGACACTGTTCAACAGTCTGCATGCGGCCGGTAATACGCTCATCGTGGTGACTCACGAAGCACACGTCTCGAAACATGCGCGCCGCATCATCCACCTGAGCGACGGCAATATCGTCAAAGACGAACAGCAGGGAGCGGGATCTTGAAACGTTGCTTTCCGCTTATGCTCGTGGCAGGGCTTGCGGCCTGTGCCAAAGAGCCCGCCAGCGGCCCGATCTACGATACGGCAACGGCCGACAGGCGCACGATCGAAGTGAGCGTGAGTTCCTCGGGAATCGTCGAACCGCTCGCCACGGTCGAAGTGAAGTCGAAGGCATCAGGGGAGGTTCTCGACGTGCTGGTCGAAGTCGGTGACCACGTGGAGAGGGATACGCTGATGGTGCGGATCGATCCCCGGACCGTACGGAACGATCTTGCCCAGCGCGAGGCCGAACTAAAGGCGGCGCTGTCCCGCCGCGAGATTGCGCGGTCGCAGATGAGGCGGGCGGAATCGCTGCTCGCCAGGGGTACCTTTACGCAGCTCGACCTCGAGCAGGCGGCACTCGACCTCGCCGACGCCGAGTCAGACGTGGTTACGGCGCAGGTCAGCGTGGAGAATGCCCGCATCGCGGTTGACGACACGGACGTGCGGGCGCCGATCACCGGCACCGTCATTCAGAAACCCGTGGAGCGAGGACAGGTCATTTCTTCGCCGACCCGCGATGTGGCGGGCGGCAGCCCGCTGATGCAGATGGCGGACCTGAGCGACGTACAGGTTCGGGCGCTCATCGACGAGACGGATATCGGCAAGGTACGTCCCGGCATGCCGGCAAAGCTTTCTGTCGCGGCCTACCCGAACCAGCCGGTTCCGGGCGAGGTCATCAAGATCGAACCGCAGGCGGTCGTGGAGCAGAATGTAACGATGTTCGCGGTACTCGTCGCGATCAACAACCGCGACGGTCTGCTGATGCCCGGCATGAACGCCGAGGTCGAAGTGTCGATCGCGCGCAGTGAGGACGTCGTGACAATCCCGGTCATGGCGCTGCGCACGGATCGCGATATTGCGTCGACGGCACTCATACTCGGTATCGAGGTCGCGGAGTTGCGCGCGATGCTGAAGCGCGCCGCAGGGCGACAGCAGCCGGCATCTGACGCCGATGAATCGGTGCAGACCATCGATATCGGTGGCCGCGAAGTCGAGTTGCCGCCGGGAACAGACGCCAGCAAGGTTCGCGAGATCATGAACAAGCGCCGCAGCGGCGAATCGCTGACGGCGGACGAGCGGCAACTGATGCAGCGGATATTCCGGGGCGCCAGCGGGCAGGGCGGTTCCGGCATGGGAAACCGGACGGACTACCGCTTCGGCGGAAATTTCTGGGTCGTAATGAATTCCGACGGGAATGGGAGCCCGGTGATTCGCAAGGTTCGTACCGGTATAACCGATCTCGATCACGTGGAGATTATCGAGGGGCTGCAGGAATCGGAATCAGTCCTGGTACTGCCGTCCAGCCATCTCGTGGAGACACAGCAGGACCTGCAGAATTTCCTCAACCGTCGCATCGGCGTTCCGGGTATCCAGCGCCGATAATCGCTCATGCTGATTTCTGAGACATTTCGCATCGCGCTGTCGTCGATCAGGAGCAACCTCTTCCGAGCGACGCTCACGATGCTGGGCATCATCATCGGTGTTGGTGCCGTTATCACGATGGTCGCGCTCGGTACCGGTGCGCAACGCGCCATCGACGAACAGATGGCGGCGCTCGGCGGGGACATCCTGGCCGTCGAATCGTCTTTCTGGTTCAGCCACGGTGTGGCTCGCGACCAGCAGACGCTCACCACTGACGACGCGGCCGCTCTGACGATCGGTACGACGCATATCGACGAAGTAGTGCCCGAAATTAATGGCCGATTCCAGGTGAAGTACGGCAACCGAAACATCAATACGACAGTACTCGGCACGACGCCAAATTATCCTGGCGTGCATGGCTTCGAAATGGCGGCGGGCCGAATGTTCACGCTCGCCGACGATTCCGCCCGCAAGCGGGTCGCGGTGCTGGCCGCCGAAGTGCCGGGCATGCTCGATACCGATGCCACAGGGATCATCGGCCGTAATGTCTCGATCCGTTCCATTCCGTTCGAGGTGATCGGCGTACTGGAGGCCAAAGGTTCGACCGGCTGGCGCAACCCGGACGACGACGTCTGGATACCGCTGAGCACGGCGCAATTCAGGGTGACGGGTAATGAATTCGTCGAACGCATTAGCGTGCTTGTCGATCAGTCATCGTCGATCGAGCTTGCCATGCTCGATATCGAACGCGTGCTGCGTCGGGAACACGGCATCCTGCCGGGCAAAGACAACGACTTCGCCATGATCAATCGCAAGCAATTCGCCGAATCGCGCCAGGAAGCGACACAGGTATTCACGTTCCTGCTCGCGGGCATCGCCGGCGTCAGCCTGGTCGTTGGCGGCATCGGTATTATGAACATCATGCTGGTCACGGTGACCGAGCGTACCCGCGAAATCGGCATCCGCAAGGCGCTCGGCGCAACGCGCGGCAATATACTCCTGCAGTTCCTCGTCGAGTCCACGACCCTGTGCCTGCTGGGCGGTGCACTCGGTCTCCTGGTCGGTGCGACGGCAGCGACGCTGCTGAACAGGCTCGCCGGGTGGCAGACGGTCGTAACCATCGATTCGGCCGTCATGGCCTTCGGCTTCAGTGCCGTCGTCGGGATCGTTTTCGGCATCTGGCCGGCACGGCGGGCATCACAGCTCGACCCGATCGATGCGCTGCGGCACGAGTAGCCGTAATAAATCTGGCGAAGCGACGGTCCGATAGAATGTGTTCACGAAAAATGCACTGCCATGGCTTTCTCTATCGCGCGACAAAGAACGATCAAGAAGATGCTGCTCGGCCTGTTTGCAGTCACGATGGCGATGAGTCTTGCCTGCAGCCTTTCCATTCAACACGGTCATGCCGATGTTCCGGTCGCCGCCAGCGCGGATGAGATCCGGCCGTTAAGTGCCGGGCGGGACGCGCCCCGCTTTACCGTCGAAACGGTGGACGGTGAGCCGTTCCACTTCGAGCCGCGCGGTCTCGAGAGGCCCGCAGTCTTGATTGCGTTCCGCGGAGGCTGGTGTCCCTACTGCAATGTGCATTTGTCGGAACTCCGGCACGTCCTGCCCGCGATTCAAGCCATGGGCGTCGACGTGCTGTTTCTCAGTGGAGACCGGCCGGAATTGTTGTACAGCAGTCTTGACGCGGACACGCAGGCCGATATCGGCGGACTGGATTTTACGATTCTCTCTGACGCAAAAGCCGGTGCTGCGATTGCGCTCGGCATCGCGTTCCGGGCGGCGGATGACACTATCCAGAGGCGCCGTGACAAGGGGCAGGACATCGATGGATCCTCGATGGCGCTGCAGGGCGTGCTGCCTGTACCGTCCGTGTTCGCAGTCGATACGGACGGCATCATTCGTTTCGCGTACTCCAACGCTGACTACACGGTGCGACTCCCTGCCGATGAGTTACTCGCGGCTGCCACTGGAATCGTCCCGCGCTAGTCGGTTTTGCCCCGCGATGATACGCTCGCACCTCGCCAGCCGGCCGGAACAACAACATGAGCAGCGAAGGGCGCGTCAATCCCGTTAGTCGATTTCTGAGGGTCGCGGCCAAGATCGAGCCGAACGAACTCAAGGCGACATTACTCTCGTTTACGTTCGTGTTCACGCTCATGGCGGCTTACTTCATCCTGCGCCCGGTTCGGGATGCGATGTCGTCCGACTGGTCCGACGAGGAACTGAGCTGGCTCTGGACGTCGACATTCTTATTTAGCGTGGTCGCGGTCTTCCTGTACGGGGCTATCATTTCGAGAGTGCGCTTCAAGCGACTGGTACCCGGTGTCTACATCGCTTTCGCCACGAGTTTTGCGGGCTTCTATATTGCCAGCACGGCCACCGACGATACGGATTTCGTCAACAAGTCGTTTTATGTCTGGCTGAGCGTTTTCAGCCTGTTCCATGTTTCGGTCTTCTGGAGCTACATGTCCGGGTTGTTCAGCCGGGAGCAGGCGCCGCGACTGTTCGGGGTCATCGCGACCGGAGCCAGTACCGGGGCTATCGTCGGGCCATCGATACCCGCATTCTTCGCCGACAACATTGGCACGATGAACCTGCTGTTGATTTCAGCCACCATGTTGCTCATCCCGGTCGTGATCATCGGGGCGCTGGAAAATCTTCGCGTTAGCGAACTCGGCACCGAAAACGTGCAGCCGGACCTGACGCGCGAGCAGACGCTCGGGCGGAATCCGTTCTCGGGATTCTGGCTTTTCCTGACCAATCCCTACCTGTTGGCGATCGGCGCGTTCATTTTCTTCTACGTCATCATGAATACGTTCGTGTATTTCGAACTGAGGAAGTTGCTGGCTGTCTTCGATCGCGACGTGCGCACGCAAATCTGGGCCGGCATCGACCTCGCCGTGAACTCGCTGGCGATCGTGACGGCCGTGTTTGCCACGGGCCGAATCTCCACGCGGTTCGGCATGGCGACGACGCTCGCGCTGATTCCCGTGCTCATGGTCGGGGGATGGCTGATCGTTGCCGCGACGCCGTTGCTCGCAGTGCTGATCGGGTTGCAGGTTGCCCGGCGGGCTGGCAACTATGCGATTACGCGGCCGGGCAGGGAGATGTTGTTCACGGTCGTCGATTCGGAAACCCGCTTCAAAGCGAAGCCCGTCATCGACATTGTCGTCTATCGTGGCGGTGATATGGTTACCGCCTGGACCTACACCGCGCTGACGGCAACCCTCGGGCTGGGGTTGACCGGCGTCGCGCTGTTTGCGGCGCTGATCGCCGCGGGGTGGGCGCTCATCGGCGCCTGGCTGGGACGGTCCTACCAGTCGATCGCCCGGCAGTCCGCGACTACCGGCAGCGCAACGGAGACGAGCCGCGATGGGTGAAGCCTATATTTGCGACGCAGTGCGAACGCCGATCGGCCGATACGGCGGAGCTCTTTCGTCGGTACGTGCCGACGATCTCGGCGCAGTGCCCATTGCGGCGCTGCTCGCGCGGCAGGGGAATCTCGATCCTGCCTCGATCGAAGACGTTGTCTATGGCTGCGCCAACCAGGCCGGGGAAGACAATCGCAATGTTGGACGCATGTCGGCGCTGCTTGCCGGTCTGCCGGTGACGGTCCCGGCGTCAACCGTCAACCGCTTGTGCGGCTCCGGCATGAACGCGATTGGCAATGTTGCGGACGCGATCCGCGCCGGCGGTATCGGCCTGGCGATTGCCGGGGGCGTAGAGTCGATGTCGCGTGCACCCTTCGTTATGGCGAAGCAGACCGCTGCGTTCGGACGCAACGCGGAAATCTACGACACCACGCTCGGCTGGCGCTTCGTAAACCGGAAACTCGAGGAGCAGTACGGCATCGATTCCATGGCGGAAACCGCGGAGAATGTCGCCGATGAATTCAACGTATCCCGGGAGGACCAGGACGAATTTGCATTGCGCAGCCAGCGGCGCGCAGAGGCTGCTATCGGATCCGGGGTGCTCGCCGAAGAAATCGTGCCCGTCACCGTGCCGCAGCGCCGCGGGGATCCGGTCGTCGTGGACACGGACGAACACCCTCGATCCGGTTCGACGATCGAGGGGCTGGCGAAACTGAAACCTATCGTGCGCAGCGGCGGCAAAGTCACCGCTGGCAACGCCTCCGGCATCAATGACGGCGCGTGTGCGTTGCTCGTGGTTTCCGGGGATGCTGCCGGCCGCCTGGGCCTGGAGCCGCTCGCGCGGGTGGTCGCCTGGGCCGCAGTCGGCGTCGAGCCTCGCATAATGGGCATCGGGCCGGCGCCGGCATCGGAAAAGGCGCTGGCGCTCGCCGGGCTCGATATTTCCCGGATGGACGTTATCGAGCTCAACGAAGCCTTCGCGGCGCAGGGGCTTGCCACCTTGCGGACGCTCGGTGTGGACGACGCCGCCGAACACGTGAACCCGAACGGCGGCGCCATCGCTCTCGGTCATCCGCTGGGAATGTCGGGCGCTCGACTCGTGACGACCGCAGCTTACGAGCTGCGCCGCAGGAATGGGCGTTATGCACTCTGCACCATGTGCATCGGCGTGGGCCAGGGCATCGCGATGGTCATCGAGCGGCCATGAGCAACGAGGCACCGCCCAGTTACGAGACGCAGTCACTGCGGGATTTCGCGGAGGTCATCCGCGGCCGGCGCACGATCAACCTTTATCTGCAGACGCCGGTACCCCGCGAACTCGTTCGTGAGGCGATCGAGGCCGCGACATGGGCGCCGAACCATCATGTCACTGAGCCGTGGCATTTCTACCTGTTGGGGAGTGAGACCATCGAACGTTGTCTCGACCTGTGCTACGAAATCGTTACCGCGAAAAAGGCGCCCGATGCGGGCAAATTCAAACGCGAGCAGTGGTCCGAGAAACCGGGCTGGCTCGTGGTGACCTGCCGGCGTTCGGACGATGACTTGCTGCAGCGGGAGGATTACGCGGCGTGCGCGGCCGCGCTACAGAACCTGATGCTGTATCTCTGGAAAGCCGGCATCGGCAGCAAGTGGACAACGGGCGATATCACCCGCGACAGCCGGTTCTTCGACATCGTCGGAATCGATGAGAGCGAGGAGGTCGTCGTCGGCATGCTCTGGTACGGCTACCCGAAAATCACGCCTGCGCAAAAGCGCAAAGGCCTCGACGAGGTGCTGTCCGAACTGCCGTAGTCGCAGTCGTTCGCTTATACTAAACCCCATGCCCTCTTTCCTCTCAGAACTCCGCCGCCGAAATGTGCTGCGCGTTGCCGCCGCCTATGCGCTCGTCGCCTGGATCATCATCGAGGCCGGGTCCGTCTTGCTGCCTACGTTCGGCGCGACGGAGGGGGCTTTCCAGGTCTACGTGATCATCGTTTTGGTCGGCTTCTTCGCGGCGGTGGTGCTGGCGTGGATCTTCGAGGTTACGCCGGAAGGGGTGAAGCTCGACAAGGATGTGGATCGATCAGAACCCCGCCGGACAAGAAAGCAAAAAGCGACGATGAACTACCTGATCATCGGCCTGCTCGCGGTGGCGTTGGGCGTGTCGATCACGTTCAATGTCACCGGCATCCGTAACGACGAATTGCCCGCTCAACAGTCCGCAATAGAGAAGCCTGCCATCGCCGTACTGCCGTTCACGAGCCTGAGCAGCGAACCGGATAATGCGGTCTTCGCCGATGGCATACATGGCGACATACTGACCCAGCTGGCCAACATCGGATCCTGCAAGGTGATTTCGCGCTCGTCAGTGATGGAGTACCGGAACACCACGAAGAACGTACGCCAGATCGGCGAGGAGCTCGATGTCGGTTCGGTGCTGCAGGGTTCGGTCCAGCGTGTCGGCGACAGTGTCAGGATCAATGTGCAACTGATCGACGCGAAAGACGACGTCAGTATCTGGGCGGAGAGTTACGATCGCGAGTTGACGGCGCAAAACATCTTTGCGATCCAGAGCGAAATATCCGCGGCAATTGCCACAGCACTGGAAACCACGCTGACGCCCGCCGAGCAGATCAGGATCGCGGCGAAGCCGACTGAGGATCTGCGCGCCTACAGTGCCTATGTATCCGGACGCGACAATCTCTACCTGCGGCGTCTGGAGACGCTGCTGAGTGCGCGGGATAGTTTCGAGCAGGCTATCGAATATGATCCGAATTACGCGGCTGCATACGCCGGGCTCGCCGAAAGCGCATTGTTGCTGTCGTTCAATCACCAGTACTTGCCGCAGTCAGAAGCATTCGAGATTGCGCGTGAAACCCTCGACAGAGCGCTGGAACTGGATCCGGGTCTCGCAGACGCTTATGCCGTCAGAGGCTTGCTCGCGAGCAGGGCCTGGCTGCAGTCTCGCGTGGGGCGGGGCAACCTGGAAGCCGAGGCGGATTTTCGACGTGCCATCGAACTGAATCCGAATCACGCCAGCGCCTACATGTGGTTTGCCAGTCTGCGAGATGCGGAGGAAAGGGATGAAGAGGCCATCGAGCTCTACCAGCGGTCTCTGGAGCTGGACCCGCTGGGCCGAATACCGTACACGAACCTGCCGACGCTGTATGCACAGCGCGGCCAGAATGACGAGGCGATCAGGCTGTGGCTCAAGGCGATGGAGATACATCCCGAATGGCCGATACCCATGCAGTACCTTACCCAACAACTGGCGGGCCTGGGCCGTCTCGATGAGGCAGTCGCGTGGGCCATGCAGGCGATGTCGCTAAGCAACGATCCTGCCGTCGGTTTCCTGACCGTACGCCTGTACCTCGCTTTCGGCGACGAGGTAAAAGCCAAAGCGCTGCTCGAAACGCTGCCGGAAGACCATCCGTTTGCCGCCGTGATGGAAGGCTTCGTAATGCTCATCGACTCGGATTATCAGAATGCCCTGAGATTCTTCGCCGAAATCATCGACAGTGGGGTGTCCGGAGACACGCGCCAGTTCCTGACGTTCGTCACCGCTGAAGTGGCTTTAATCGTCGACGACCTCGAGATGGCACGCCGGTATACTTACAAGGGCCAGCCCATCCTCAGGGAAGATTCGGAACTGCCGATCGACAAGTACACCATTCCCGCCATCATCAGGCTCGCGTACATCAGCCAGCGCGAAGGAGATACAGCGAAGGCACAGAAACTCCTGCGGGCGGCATTGCCGGTCGTCCGGGACCAGCCGCGGCTCGGGTGGTTCGGGCAGGGGATTCGCGAAGTCCAGATTCTCGCGCTGCAGGGCCGCAGGGAGGATGCAATCGTTGCGCTTCGAGATCTGATCGACGAAGGCTACCTGAGTTCCGTATTGTCGAACATCTGGATAATGGAAGACGATCCGTACCTGGCCGTGTTGCGAGAGGACCCGCGGTTTACAGGGATGATCGACGAAGTGACCCGATCGCTCGAAGCGATGTATGACCGTGTACTCGAGGCGGAGAGCACCGGCGACTGGGACAGCCTGCGCGCCAAATCGGAAATCATCTGAAACAAGCTAGTCGCGGGCCAGCTCTTCCGGGTGATGCACGAGAGGGCCGCCGCAAATCAGCGGCCGCAGCAGGAAGATCAACAGCATCACGATGCCTGCGCCGCCGATGATCATCACGGCATTGCGCAGCGTCCCGTTGTAGATCGTCGCGCCCAGTATCGCGCCTGATGCGCCGATGACGTTCTGGATCGTACCGATGATGGAAGATGCGACACCGGCGATTCGGGGCAGCGGATCGAGCGCCAGCACCATCGCGTTGGAAAGCACGATCGGAACCGCGAAGAAAAACAGGCATACGCAACCCCAGACCCACGCGAACGGTGCCGCACTGATCCATGCCACCAGCAAGAGCTGCAGCGAAGCGACAGCCATCATCGCGATGCCGATGCGAATGAGGGGCACGATCTCGATGCGTGGCACGAGAATGCGATTGACGATCGAGCCGGCGAGTATCGACAGCCCGGCACAAGCGAAGATGAGTCCGTAAGTCTGGACTGAAAACCCATAGATCTCGACGACCAGTGCGGCCGAGACTGCAATTATGGACATGAACCCGGCTGGCGGCACGACGATCAGCAGCAGACCGAAAATACTTTGCCGGTGACGGAAGAACTCGGCAAAGCTTCGCTGCAGCTGCCTGAGCGGGTGTCCGTCGGCATCCGGCGTCCGGGTTTCGACCAGGTTGCTGCGAATGCCGATGAGCATGAGCATGCCGCCGCCCGCAATGACGGCGAACGGCGCGCGCCAGCCCCACTGAGCGACCAATAGTGCGCCTATGCTCGGCGCGACGACGGGTGCGACAGTGAAGATCATTGTCATCAGCGACATCAGTTTCGCGGCGTCTTTACCGCTCGAGATATCGCGGACGATCGCGCGGGACAGGACGACGGCCGAGGCGCCACCGAAGCCCTGGACGAAGCGCGCGGCCAGCATCACGTCGATGCTCTGCGCGAGCGCGGCCACGATTGCGGCGAGCGCAAAGACGCTCATGCCGGCATAAAGCACCGGCAGCCTTCCGAGGCGGTCGGAAAACAGGCCCGCGGGAATCTGGCCGCAGGCCATGCCCAGCATGAACGCACCGACGATGAGCTGGCCCTTCGGCAGGTCCGTGGCGAGCGACCTCACCATTGCCGGTATTGCGGGCAGGCTCATGTCGATCGTAAGCGCGGCAGTGGCCGTGAGAAGGCCGAGCGTGAGTACGAAACTCCGTCGTGCAACAAGAGTCGGGTTCATGATGCGGGTGCAGATTTGGTTACGGGTTCGGGCTGAAGGAGCGCCCGGCGATCAGCAAGTCTGACAGGGGATGCGTGCCAAGCCAATACGCGAGCTGCCTCGGATGGTCGAAATCCCAGGCCGCAATGTCGGCGCGTTTGCCGATCTCGAGAGTACCGCGATCGTGGCCGAGACCGAGAGCCCGCGCTGCTTCACGGGTAACGCCTGCGAGACACTCCTCCGGCGTCAAGCCGAACAGGCGCGAGCCGAGACCCATGGCGAAATGAATCGAGCAAAGTGGCGACGTGCCCGGGTTGCAGTCGGTGGCTAGCGCAACAGGAACTCCGCTGTCGCGCAGCGCCTCCACCGGAGGTCGCTGCTTCTCGTTCAGGGTCAGGTACGCGCCCGGCAGCAGCACGGCAGCGGTGCCCGATTCAGCCAGGGCGCTAACGCCTTCGGGCGACGTATATTCCAGGTGATCGGCGGACAGCGCGCCGAAGCGCGCCGCGAGTTCCGCTCCCCCGCCGTCGCTCAGCTGATCGGCATGCAGTTTCACTCTCAGCTCGAGCTGTTGCGCACGTGCGAACAGTCTCTCGACCTGGCTGGCATCGAACGCGATGGACTCGCAGTAGGCATCGACGGCATCGGCGAGGCCCTCGCCGGCAACGGCCGGCAAGATCTCATTGACGATATGGTCCATGTAGGCGTCCGCATCGCCAGCGAACTCCGGCGCAACGGTATGGGCCGCAAGCAACGTCGTGCGAACGGTCAGCCCGGAGTCTTCGCCGAGCCGGCGGGCGACGCGCAGCATCTTGAGCTCATTGTCCAGATCAAGACCGTAGCCGGACTTGATCTCCACCGTTGCCACGCCCTCGCGGGCAAGTGCCTGCAGCCTGGCGAGCGCATCGGCATGGAGCTGCCCGTCGCTTGCTGCCCTGGTTGCTTTTACGGTCGACAGGATGCCGCCACCCTCCGCGGCGATTTCCTCATAGCTGACGCCCTGCAGGCGGCGCTCGTATTCCGCGGCCCGGGTGCCGCCGAACACGAGGTGCGTATGGCAGTCGATGAGGGCGGGGGTAAGCCATCGACCCGCCAGGGAACAGGTCTCTGCAGCAGCCCGGTCAGGCAGGTCGGTGGCAGGGCCGATCCAGTCGATTATTCCGCCGGCAATCCCGATCGCGCCCGCATCGACCGTGCCGTAATCCGGCGCGCCCTGCCGCATCGTGGCGATGCGGGCGTCTGTCAGCAGTAAATCCCAGTCGGCCATCAGTCTCTCCGCAATTGCAAAGCAACCTAGCATGGACTAGCCTGTATATACAACTTGACGGTACACCGATGACCTCACTTTTTGCCAGAAAAGCGCTGCTGCCCGACGGCTGGGCCGATGACGTCCTGCTGCGGATAACGGACGGCATGATCGACGACGTTTTGCCGGGAGCGACGCCCGACGACTCGACGGTTGCGACGGGCTGCATCATCCCCGGCCTTTGCAACGCCCACAGCCACGCATTCCAGCGGGCCCTGGCCGGGCGCACGGAAGAGCGTTCGCCGGCGGGCCGCGACAGCTTCTGGACCTGGCGCGAGCGCATGTACGAGCTCGCGGCAACGCTCGATCCCGACCTGCTGCGCGCCATCGCCTGCCAGGCCTATACCGAGATGCTGCAGAGCGGCTATACGACCGTCGCCGAATTCCACTACCTGCATCGCGATCCAGCCACGCGTTCAGCCGGTATGCACATGTTCGAAGCGCTTGCGGATGCCGCGTCGCAAACGGGTATTCGCCTCACTTACGTCCCCGTGCTTTACGAGCGAGCCAGCTTTCATGCGCCCAAGCCCGAGGGGCCGCAGGAACTGTTCGCGCTGTCGCTCGAACAGTTTCTCGAACATCACGAGGAGGCGACGCGCAGGCAATCGGAAAAACTCAGCGTCGGCATCGGCGCACACAGTCTGCGCGCCGTCAGCGCCTCGTCGCTGCTGTCGATTGCCGACGCGGGCCGGGAAGCCGGTGGACCCGTTCACCTGCACATCGCGGAACAGCAACGCGAAGTCGACCAGTGCCTGGCCGCCTACGAGCGCCGCCCGGTGCGCTGGCTGCTGGAAAACGTGGGCATCGATGAACAGTGGTGCCTGGTGCACGCGACGCACATGGACGCCGACGAAACCAGGAGCCTCGCCGGTACCGGTGCCGTCGTCTGCGTGTGCCCGAGCACGGAGGCGAATCTCGGTGACGGTCTGTTTCCGCTCGCGGATTACCTGGCTGCCGGAGGCAAGCTGGCCATCGGCTCGGACAGCCATATCTCGATCAATCCGTTCGAAGAGCTGCGCTGGCTCGAATACGGGCAGCGCCTGGCGACGCGGAGCCGCAACATCACGTCGTTCCGCAGCGCCCACGTCGGTCGCGAGCTGTTCGAACGCGCCGTCGAGGGTGGCGCGCAGGCGAGTGGCCAGACGATCGCAGGACTGTGCAGCGGTGCCCCGGCGGATCTTGTCGCGCTCTACGACGACGACCCGATGCTGACGGGCCACGGCGACGAATCGCGCCTGGACGCGCTGGTGTTCTCCGGCTACCGGCTGCCGATCGAGGGCGTGATGGTGCATGGCGAATGGCTGGTCGCAGACGGCGAACACAGCTCCGGCGCAGCCACGCGCGATGCTTTTCGTGCGGCCGTCGCCGCCGTCGGAGCGAATCGATGAGCGACAACAATAAACCGCGCTACCAGCAGCTCAAGGATCTGATCATCACGCAGATCTCGTCGGGTGAACTGGCGCCGCATGACCGGGTGCCGTCGGAAAACGAACTCGTCGAGCGGATGAGCGTATCCCGCATGACGGCAAATCGTGCGCTCCGCGAACTCACCGACGAGGGCTACGTCGAGCGCATCGCCGGCCGCGGCACTTTCGTATCTGATTTTCGATCGCGGTCGCACATGCTCGAGGTGCACAACATCGCTGACGAGATTGCGCAGCGGGGCCACCGCCACACCTGTGACGTGCTGCGGAATTCGCGGCAGCATGCACGGGGCGAGATCGCAAGGGCACTGGACGTCGAGCAGGGCAGCGACGTATTTCACCTGTTGCTCGTGCATTTCGAAAACGGCGTGCCGATACAGGTGGAGGATCGCCACGTTCTGGCGGAATTTGCCCCCGGGTGCGCCGAGCAGGACTTCAGCTCGGTCACGCCCAGCGCCTACCTGACCTCGATCGCTCCGCTGCAAGAGGCCGAGCAGATCGTGCGCGCGCAGCTGCCGAACGCGGCGGTTCGCCGGCACCTGCAGATGCCGGAAAACGAGCCTTGCCTGGTGGTCATGCGCCGTACCTGGGCGCACGGCCGACCCGTCACGTTCGCGAGATTGCATCACCCGGGCAGCCGTTATGAGCTTACCGGGCACTACACACCCCCTGGAACATCGAAGTCGGCGTCGGGCGACGTCGTGCAACTGGAGAAACTACAGCGATGAACAAACCCCGAGTCATCAGGGCGCCGGTCGGCACAGAGCTTTCCGCGAAGAGCTGGCTCACCGAGGCGCCGCTGCGCATGATCATGAACAATCTCGATCCCGACGTTGCCGAGCGGCCGCAGGACCTGGTGGTGTACGGCGGCATCGGCAAGGCTGCCCGAAACTGGGAGTGCTTCGACGCCATCGTCGAATGCCTCAGGGAACTCGGTGAAGAGGAAACCCTGCTCGTGCAGTCCGGCAAACCGGTCGGCGTTTTCCGAACGCACGCTGATGCGCCCCGCGTGCTGATAGCCAACTCGAACCTCGTGCCGGCCTGGGCCAACTGGGAGCACTTCCGCGAACTGGACCGGAAGGGGCTGATGATGTTCGGCCAGATGACGGCCGGGTCGTGGATCTACATCGGGAGCCAGGGCATTGTTCAGGGCACCTACGAGACCTTCGTCGAAATGGGGCGCCAGCACTACGGCGGCGACCTGTCGGGCCGCTGGATACTGACCGCGGGGCTCGGCGGTATGGGCGGTGCACAACCGCTCGCGGCAACCATGGCCGGCGCGTCGATGCTCGCGATCGAGTGCCAGGCCGATCGCATCGAGAAACGGATTGAAACGGGCTATCTCGATACGAAAACCGACGACGTGGACGATGCGCTGAAAATGATCGACAAGGCGGTGACCGACAGGAAGCCGTTGTCGGTCGGTCTGCTGGGCAATGCGGCCGAGATCCTTCCCGAACTCGTGAAGCGCGGCATCCAGCCCGACGCCGTTACCGACCAGACCTCCGCACACGACCCCGCCAATGGCTACCTGCCGCTCGGCTGGACGGTCGAGGAATGGTTCGAACGTCGCGAGTCGGATCCCGACGCGGTGGTCGCTGCGGCTGTCGAGTCGATGGCCGTTCACGTGCGCGCCATGCTCGCGTTTCATGAAGCCGGCGTGCCGACTTTCGATTACGGCAACAACATCCGCCAGGTCGCGCTGGACCAGGGCGTTGACAACGCATTCGACTTCCCGGGATTCGTCCCCGCGTACGTGCGCCCGCTGTTTTGCCGCGGCGTTGGTCCGTTCCGCTGGGCGGCGCTGTCGGGTGACCCAGAGGACATCTATCGCACCGACGCCAAGGTGAAGGAGCTGATCCCGGACGACGAGCATCTCCACCAGTGGCTGGACGCTGCCCGCGAGCAAATTCATTTCCAGGGGCTGCCGGCGCGCATCTGCTGGGTGGGCCTCGGCGAGCGTGACCGGCTCGGTCTGGCGTTCAACGAGATGGTGCGCAACGGTGAACTCAAGGCACCCGTTGTCATCGGCCGCGACCATCTCGACAGCGGTTCGGTTGCGAGCCCGAATCGTGAAACCGAAGCGATGCGGGACGGCTCTGACGCAGTATCCGACTGGCCTTTGCTGAATGCGCTGCTGAATACGGCGAGCGGGGCAACCTGGGTATCCATTCACCACGGCGGCGGAGTAGGCATGGGCTATGCGCAGCACGCGGGTCTCGTGATCGTCTGCGACGGCAGCAAAGAGGCGGATCGTCGTATTGCGCGCGTACTGTGGAACGATCCGGGCACCGGCGTAATGCGTCATGCCGACGCGGGTTATCCGGAGGCAATCGAATGTGCGAAGGAGCACGGCCTGAACCTGCCGATGGTGGGCCGGGAGGATCTGCCATGAAACTCGTCGTCGACAAGCAGCTCATCACGCTCGCGGAGCTTCGCGAGGCCTGGGGCGGTCCTGTCGAAGTCACTCTTGGTATCGACGCCCGGCGCTCTATTGCGGAGTCGAGCGAGTACATCGGTGACGTCGTCGCTAGCGGCGCGGAGATCTACGGGGTCAACACCGGTTTCGGCCAGCTCGCCCGGGTACACATCAGCGACGACGAACTCGTGAAGCTGCAGGAAAATCTCGTGTGCTCGCACGCGGTCGGCGTCGGTGAAGACCTCGATGACGACATCGTGCGCCTGATCATGCTCATGAAGGTGATCGCGCTGGCCGAAGGTTTCTCGGGCGTGCGGCTCGAGCTGGTCGACGCGCTGTGTGCGCTCATTAACCACAACGTGTATCCGCGGATTCCGGCCAAAGGCTCGGTGGGCGCGTCAGGCGATCTCGCGCCACTCGCGCACATGGCGAGCGCGCTCATCGGCGTCGGCGAGGCGAGAGTGAATGGCGAGCTGGTGGGCGCGAAAGAGGCGCTTGCGCATGCGGGCATCGAACCGATCCGGCTGGCGCCGAAAGAAGGGCTTGCACTGCTCAATGGCACCCAGGTGTCGACGGCGCTCGCGCTCGCCGCGGTATTTCGCTGCGAGAACCTGCTTGCGGCGGCGCTTGCCGCCGGCGCCATGTCTGCCGACGCGGTGAAGGGCAGCGACACACCGTTTGACCGCCGCATACACAGCGTGCGCGGGCACGGCGGGCAGACCGCCGTGGCTGGCGTGTTGCGGCAGCTCATGAGCGACAGCGAGATTCGTGCATCGCACCTGGGCTGCGACCACATCCAGGACCCCTACTCGATACGCTGCCAGCCGCAGGTAATCGGTGCGTGCCTCGATGTTTTGCGGCACGTATGCACCGTACTGGAAGTCGAGGCCAACGCGGTCACTGACAACCCGCTGGTTTTTACCGAGTCGCATACGGTGCTCTCGGGGGGCAATTTCCACGCGGAGCCGGTCGCGTTCGCTGCTGACTACCTGGCGCTGGCGATCGCCGAAATCGGCGCGCTGTCGGAGCGCCGGATCGCCTTGCTCGTGGACGAGCACATGAGCGGCCTGCCGGCGTTTCTCGTGGAAGAGGGCGGCCTGAACAGCGGCTTCATGATGGTGCAGGTAACTGCCGCCGCGCTCGCGTCGGAAAACAAGTCACTTGCGCATCCCGCGAGTGTCGACAGCATCCCGACGTCGGCGAACCAGGAGGATCATGTCAGCATGGCGACTTTTGCGGCGTATCGCCTGCACACGATGCTGGCGAACAGTGACAACATCGTTGCGATAGAACTGTTGGCGGCGGCGCAGGGCATCGAATTCCACCGGCCGAAAAAGAGCTCTCCCGCGATCGAAAAAACGATCGCGGCCGTGCGCAGCGTTTCCCGGGTTTACGACGAAGACAGGTCATTGTCTCGCGATATCGCACGGCTCGCGGCGATGATCGATTCGGGTGAGTTCTGTGAACATGCGGCATCGGTGTTGCCGAGCCTGGGAGCATGAGCGACGTATACGCGTTCTCGCAAGGTGATTCGCCGCTGCTGATCAGCGTGCCGCATGACGGCCGGCTGATCCCGGATGCGCAGCGCGCCCGCATGACGGAAGCCGGCCTTGCGATTCCGGATACCGATTGGCACGTTGCCGAGCTTTACGGCTTCGCCCGTGATCTCGGGGCATCACTCCTCGTGGCGCAGTATTCACGCTACGTCGTGGACCTCAATCGTCCACCGGACGACGGCTCGTTGTACGACGGCCAGGTCGCGACGGGGCTTTGTCCACAGCACACATTCTCGGGCGATTCCATTTACTGTGACGACGCGCCCGTCACGGCGGCGGAGACCGCCGAGCGCGCAGAGTGCTACTGGCGCCCCTACCACGAACGGCTGTCGCGCGTGCTTGATGAGCTGCGAGCGCGCCACGGCTATGCGCTGCTGTGGGATGCCCATTCGATCCCCAGCCGGGTGCCGCGGCTATTCGACGGCGAGCTGCCGGTGCTCAACCTGGGCAATTTCGACGGCCGGAGCTGCGATGCTGCCGTCGCCGACGAACTCTACCGGTGCGCATCTGCAAGCCCATACAGCGCCATATTGAACGGCCGCTTCAAAGGTGGCCACATCACCCGTCACTACGGCAATCCGGGCAACGGCGTACAGGCCGTGCAGCTCGAGCTCGCGCAACGCGCCTACATGGACGAGGCAACGCTGGACTTCGACGCTGGTCTCGCGGACCGCCTGCGCGGCACGCTTGGGGCGTTGCTTGGGGTATTCACCCGGACCGCCGCCGTTCAGTGAGAATTCATGTCGAAGCGAGTAAAATGCGCAGCTTACGAAGACTTCATTCACCACCGGCAAGCCTGCCGGTAGTTCAATTCAAGGACAGGACTATGACCAGACTCATCAAGCTCGTGATCGCGTTCGGCCTTCTTGGTGCGATGAGCGCATCACCTACGGCGATGGCCGCGTCGGCCGCGGAAATCGACGTCCGCGTCAAGGAAACCATCGAGGAGTTCAAGAAGAACGTCAATGGCGCCGAGGTGTTCCTGCAGCAAGCCTCCGGTTACCTCGTGTTCCCGAAAGTTTACAAGGTTGGTGTCGGTATCGGCGGCGAGACCGGTGAAGGCGCATTGCTTATCGGTAAAGGGGTGGTCGATTATTACCGCACGTCGAGCGGATCGATCGGCTTTCAGCTCGGCGCACAAGCGCGGTCGATCGTCATCGTGTTCATGACCGAGGAGTCGCTGAACAAGTTCCGCAACAGCGAAGGCTGGAAGGTTGGCATCGACGGCTCGGTTGCGCTGATCGATCTTGGCGCGGGCAAGACGATCGACTCGAAGAACATCAAGGATCCCGTCGTCGGGTTCATTTTCGGTTCCAAGGGGCTGATGTACAACCTGACGCTCGAAGGTACGAAGATCCACAAACTTGACAAGAGCTGACCGAAAAAAACCGCCGCCCGGACCGCGGAAGTCGGTCGGGCGGCGAGTCGGCGAGAATCTTCGGGCGGCCGGGGAGCTCGGCCGTGAAGCCGTGGCGCGGCCCGGAGGATTGCCGGACAAGGCGCACGGCTGGTTTCGTTCCTGGTTTCGCAAGGTATGGAAGGTTCGCGGCGGCGGTCTCTATGCCGTCGGTTTCGCATTGGCCTTCCTCTTTTTCGAGATTCGCGAGGCTGTGGTCGAAGACATTCCCCAGTTCGTCGCGATGAACAACATCCTGAGTTCGGAGCTCATCGGGTTCGGCATTCAGTTCCTCGTCGACACGCTGATAAATTTCGTTCGTGCGCTGCTCTGGCCCATGTACGTCGTCATGTTGTGGCCGCCGGCAGGCGCCATCGCGCTGGCCGCCGCGTTCATCCTGTTTCCCCGCTACCTGAAAAAGCCCATCGAGAGCTGGCTGTTCCAGGACGCTGACGCGGATTCATAAGCTGCGCAGACCCCCGGGCATTTCTCTACCTCATGGCTCGCTGCGCTTCGCTTGCTGCGCTCTACTTCGGTCGATAAACGCCCGGGCGCCCGCATCCGAAGCCGACCGCGTAATCGCGTCGCGAACCGACGCGAGTTCGGCGTCATCGTGCAGCGCGACCCGGCCATCCTCGATATCGACGCCGAGGCGCCGGAACAGCGGCGCGATATCGGGAAATCCTTCCTTGTCGGCATATTGCTGGTATAGCGGCATAAAGACCGGTTCCTCGACCAGGCTGTCCAGCTTCCCGAACAGCTGCGGTCCGGTCCACCGATCGGCGGCCGGCAGGCAGCATCGCTGCAGCCGGTCGAGTACGTCGTCGAGTGACTCGCGGCCACCCGAGCGCTCGCGCAATTCGACGTCGGCCATCAGCGCGACTATGGCGCCGCTCCAGTAAATTTTCATCGTGGCCGCGCCCACACCGCGGCGGGACGCCTCATTCGCCGACAGTTCGGGTCGCGATTTCCTGCCACGCTCGAACCCCTCGTAGAGTTTTTGCCACGCGCGCTGCACCTCGTAGCGACCCGCGCGCGCAAGCAGCACGTTCTGGTAGTACTGGGCGAACCCTTCCGAGATCCAGCGATGCGAAGACTGCAGGAACGGCAGCATCAGGTGGCTGAACTCGTGTGTCGCCGTCCAGTCGTCGTAGAAATCCTCGATGGGCCGGCGCTTGTCGATGAAGAGTTCTATGCTTTCTCCGCCGTCGCGAACGACCCGGCCGAACGGCACCGGCGAGTCGCTCCGCCAGCCGTTCTTGCCGACAGGCATCACGACAACATGCGCGCCGGGATTCGGGAATCGTCCATAGGCCAGGCTGACGTAACCGACAGTGTCCAGGATCCAGTCGATGATCGCGTCGTCATCGACATTGCCCGGGGACCGCAAGAGCGCAATGCGCGGCATGCCTGCGGACGGCTCTTGATGGACATGTATGAAACGTCCGAACGCGGCGGGCGCTCGAGCGCTGCGTGGCGAAGGCGGTATCTCGTACGTGTGCTCGATATCCCCGACAGTTTGCCAGGGCACGGATACGTCGACACCGTCTCCGAGCAGGAAGCGTACGATGACGCGCGACTCCGCGGCTGTCCTTGGTTGCCACAGCCAGACGGCCGGAGACACGACGACGTTGTCCGGGTCCAGGCCCTCGTTGCGGCGCTCGGCCGCAGCGGCCCCGCGCAGGTCCACGACGTAGTCGATACAGGAGATGGAGGTTTGCGGCGACGTCAGTGTGCGGCCCCGCCTCTCGAGAGGCAGGCCCGTCTCGCAATCCGCCGCTTCGAGCAGAAACCGGCCGGCCGAACCGTGGCGCGCGCGGACAGACTGAACCGGGGACGCGAAACGGGCCGTGACGCGCAGCGTGTCGAGGGCGGCATCGACGTGCACCGTGTAGTGGTGGGCCGCGGCGGCAGGCCCGGAAAACAACAGGGCAACAATACAAATGATAATCGTTCTCAATTGAGTCTCATCAATAGGTGGACAATTGGTGTATCTCGTTATGCTGCCGTTCAGGTTCGGCACGTAGAATGCGGCGCTGACTTTATAACTGGTTTAGAATAGCGCTCGCTGGGCTCGTTCCGGCGCAAAACCAAAAAAAGTATCGAGGAGACTCCGTTGAGTAAAATTGCACGCCGTAAGTTTATCCAGTTGTCTGCCGTTGCCGCCGCCGGCGCTCTCGTACAGCCGGGCCGCTCAGCTCAAGCAGAGGACATGCCGAAGCTCTCGGAAGATGATCCGATGGCGACGGGCATGAAATACACGCACGATGCGAGCACCGTCGATCCGGCGAGCCGTGCAAACAGCGCA
>Ga0224509_10000099_pt1 | contig 21498 bp, 13 predicted proteins | sample SF_Jan12_sed_USG_5_FD_170158 | JGI IMG/M metagenome (GOLD analysis project Ga0224509, IMG submission 170158) | Sediment microbial communities from San Francisco Bay, California, United States - SF_Jan12_sed_USGS_24 | ecosystem: Environmental > Aquatic > Marine > Sediment | place: USA... | reverse complement strand
ACAGAATGCCCTGCGGGCCACGTAAAACTTCGACGCTGGCAACGTCGAACATGTCGAATATGACGCCGACATTGTTGCCAAGATAGACGCCATCCAGGAATAAACCAACGGTTGGGTCAATCGAGGCGATCGAGCTGTTGATGCCGATACCGCGTATCGAGAAGTTGGCGCTTCCTCGCGTGGTGCCGATATCGTCAAGTGCGACATTGGGCATTCCGACCGACATGTTGGTCAGGTCCCGGTATTTCAGCGCTTCGATCTGGGCAGAGTTGTAGGCCGTAATCGCGAGCGGAACGTCCTGAGCGCCTTCTTCCCGTTTGCGGGCGGTAACGGTAATTTCCTCGAGGAGAATTGCAGCGCCGCCGCGCTTCTCCTGTTCCTGCGCCTCGACAGCGGGCGCATACAAAGCGCAAGCGAAGGCAGTCGTGGCCAGAATTATCGGAACCGATAAAGCGGAAAAAAGGCGTTGATCGTAAAACATGGCGTTACCCCCCCGAGCGTACGCTCCGTGTTATTTAAAGGTGCTTTCTTGCTGATCACCCTGATTTTGATTCTCGTGCCATCCCATTCTTGCTCAAGGCGAGCAGCCACGCAAGCGACACGAGGGAATATAATACGGTCAATCGACCACAAGGCACGTAGCCAGCAACAAGAATTCGAAGGGGATAAGCATGCTCAAAATAGTCTCAATATTGTTGCTCGGAGCGACGTCTGCCGCGTTTGCTACTGACGATGACATATTCAGGAATACTGACGTTTTCGAGCTTGAAGTGGCCGTTGATCCTCAGATTTCTCCAGACGGTTCCCGTATCGCCTATGTCCGGGGCTCAATGGACATCATGACGGACCGGTTGGTATCGAACATCTGGATACTCGACGTCGATGGTGACAACCATCGACCATTGCTTTCCGGCGCAAACAATTACAGCCAACAACGCTGGTCACCCAGCGGCGACAGGATCGCTTACGTCTCCGACGTCGACGGCCGCGGGGCACAGATTCATGTCCGCTGGATGGACACTGGCCAGACGGCGATGTTGACGAACGTCAGGCGAGGTCCGTCGTCGATCTCGTGGTCGCCGGACGGTACGCGGATCGCGTTCGAAATGTTCGTTGAGAGTGAAGCAGGCGTGCTTGCCGAGCCTCCGGCCGCGCCGGAAGGAGCGGAATGGGCGCCGCCGGCGAAAGTCATCGAGGCCATTCAATACCGCGGCGACGGTTCGGGTTACCTGGATAATGGCAATACACATTTGTTCGTGTTGTCCGCCGATGGCGGCACTCCTCGGCAATTGACCAGTGGCGGCTACGATCACAGTGGCCCGCTGGCATGGACAGCCGATGGCGAGAAGATCATTTTCGCCGCCAATCGACAGGAAGACTGGCAGCACGACCCGCTGGAGGCGGAACTCTGGTCGGTCGATGTTGCGACCGGCGAGCTCTCAAAGCTCACTGAGCGCGATGGTCCGGATTTCTCACCGGTCATTTCTCCGGATGGAAAAAAGATTGCCTACCTGGGTTTCGATGATCGAAAGATGGGTTATCACAATGCCAACGTTCATATCATGGATATCGAAGATGGGTCCGTTCAGACGCTCACCGAAGATTTCGATCGCAGAATTGACGATGTGAAGTGGGCGGGTAGCGCTAATCGCTTGTACGTCCAGTATGTAGACCATGGCCGCACCCACATAGCGACGCTGTCGATGAATGGCAAAGTCGATTCCATGGCGAATGACGTCGGTGGTGTCACGCTGGGAAGGCCCTATACCAGTGGCGGGTTTTCGGTGGCAAACAACGGTGCGTACGCGTATTCGGCCGGACGACCTGACCGGCCTGCCGATGTCGGGGCCGGGCGCGGCAACCGCGCACCGACCGTTATTACTGATCTTAACGAGGACCTGCTCGGTCACAAGACGCTTGCTATCGTTGAGGAAATTGGCTGGCAATCATCCGCCGGAGGCCTCGAGATTCAGGGGTGGCTGGTCACGCCACCTGGTTTCGATCCAGGCAACAAATACCCCCTGATCCTCGAGATTCACGGCGGACCGTTTGCAGCCTACGGCCCGCAATTTTCGGCCGAGGTTCAGTTGTATGCGGCGGCAGGCTGCGTCGTTTTGTACGCCAACCCACGGGGCTCTACGAGTTACGGCTATGACTTTGCCAACGAGATTCATCACAATTATCCGGGACAGGACTACGATGACCTGATGTCCGGTGTTGATGCCGTGATAGCGAAGGGATTCGTGGATGAAGAACAGCTGTTCGTCACAGGCGGATCCGGCGGCGGCGTACTGAGCGCATGGATTGTCGGTAAGACGGATCGTTTTGCCGCGGCCGTCGTTGCCAAACCGGTAATCAACTGGATCAGTACAACGCTGACGACGGACATCGCGACGTTCATGCCGGAGTACTGGTTTGAAGACCCTCCTTGGGTTGACCCGCAGTCGTACTGGGTTCGATCGCCACTGTCCCTGGTCGGCAACGTCACCACACCGACGGCGCTACTGACGGGCGAGCAGGATCACCGCACGCCGATCACGGAGTCCGAGCAGTTCTACCAGGCGCTGAAGCTCCGAAAAGTGGAAACCGCGCTGATACGGATCCCCGAGGCTTCACACGGTATCGCTTCAACGCCGTCGCATCTGATTGCGAAGGTGGACAATATCCTGGCCTGGTTTCGCCGCTACGCCAACTAGAAGTGTATGTCGTTCAGACGCGAGTAAGCGCAGCGATCAGCGACCAGGGTGATAGGTCCGCACCGCGCGACGTTCAACGTCTTCACGATAAAAGGCGGCATTTTTGAACTCGCCATCGACGTAGCGCTGCGCCTGGTCCTCGAAGTGCGGAGAATCAGGGTCACCGCTCTGCCCGCCGGCCAGCATCGTTTTCGCCCTGACTTTTTCGCCAAACTCGACCACGGCAACGAAGCTGTTGCCTCGAGTGCCATAGATTCGCCGGGTGCCCTGATTGCCCCTGTTGCCAAAAGCGGCGAGCGCGCCCCAGTAACTGGAAGCCAAATTGCCGACCGGGAGCGACGACGCATCGTCATCGAAGGTCTGTTCGATCGCGCCATCAATGCGTTGATAACGCATGACCTCGGACCATGGAACATTCCACTGGCCGAAGTCTGACTCGAGCTTCGAGATCACATCGGCGAAGATTCTCAAGCGTTCCTCGGGCGCTGAACCCGAGCCAAAGTAAATTATTTTTTCCATGCGCGATACATCTTGCATGTCCGCGGGCAAATCCGCGTTCTCGAGATAGCTGGCACCGTAATAATGCGCGAGTGTCATGGCGACAGAGTCACCGGAAACACGAAAGTCCCAATTACGCAGAACGGCGATCGCGTCGTCGATTGAGGAATTTTGTTGCGCCGCCTGGTCGTAAGCCTCGACGAGTCCCGGGATGAGCCGCTCGAATCCCGGCAGATACGGATCGTAAGCCAGCTCGATCAGCCTATCGAGGGTTATGCCAGACTGGCCGGTCAGAACGCTGACGGCATGAACACCACGAAAATTCTCCGCATCGGGCGCCATGTAGCGTGGGTAATCCTCACGTTTCGGGCTGTATTCGGCCGCCGCGGTGAACGGCGTGGAATTGCAGTTCTGAATCCAGCCATTCGGGGGATTCAGGATCGTTACGATTTCATCGACGGTATGCAATCCCTGCCAGTCCGTCGCCGGATCACTGCCATCGACGGGTTTCGAAAAATCCAGGCCGGGGTTGCGTTTCGGTATGAAGTTGCCGTGGTAGTAGGCGATGTTGCCCGACGAATCGGCATACACGGTGTTGTTGGACGAGTTTGTGCGGATATTCATCATCTCGCGAAACTCTTCGTGGCCGCTTAGTTTGGTACGGATGAAAGATTGCTCGAGAGCGTGCACCGGGTCCCAGTTAATCTTCGTCGCCACCAGTTTGCCGTCGATTTCGTGCGTCACCGGGCCATGATGCGTGTGGTACATGGGAAACGTGCGTTCCGATGATTTGTCGCCGTCTTTGTATTTTAGCGTCACCTCGGAGACTGTCACGGGGCGCGTCTCGTCGCCGTAGCGGTACTTGAGCTTGCCATTCTCCTCGAAGACGTCCTCGACGAACTCATCGATGAAATCCACCCGCGTTGAAGTATGCATCCAGCCGGTATTTTCATTGAAACCCTGGTAGACGAAGAATTGCCCCCAGGTTACTGCGCCATAGGCGTTGAGGCCTTCCTCGCTGACAACATGAATCTCACCGCGAAAGAACAGCGACGTGTGGGGGTTGATCAACAACATGGCATTGCCGGACTCGGTGAGCTTCCCGGAAATGGCGAAACCGTTCGAGCCCGCGGGCTCTTCGAGGAGCGGGCGCGTGGCGGTGTCAGTGCGAAGAACAGCAGGTCCGCCGTCGTCACCGTACAGCGCCCTGATGCCATCGAGCGGGATCTGTTCGATATCCCCACCGATCGACCCTTCACTGAAAAACATTGGCATCCAGGGTTCGAAGCGCGTCAGCAGGCGAGGCTGCACCTCGGGGTGCGTGTACAGGTAATAATTGACGCCGTCTGCGAAGGCATCGCAAAGTGCTCGCAGCCAGCCGGGTGCCGACGCGTAAGCGGCTTTCGCCTCATCAACGGTCATGTAAAGTCGCGCCCGCAAATCGCTATAGAGCGCTTCTTCGCCCTCGACTTCCGCCAAACGTCCGGTCGCCCAGATGTAATTCCGTTCGACGCGGTTAAAGTCATCCTCACTTTGTGCGTACAGCATGCCGAACACGGCGTCAGCATCGGTTTTCGCATAGATGTGCGGCACGCCGAAGTCGTCGCGGATGATCGTGACCGTTTCTGCGCGTGCCTCTAATCGCGCGATCTCGGGATCAGTTGTTTGCCTTGCGCAGCCGACCAACAACAGGATCGAAACGAATAACAGCGTTGTCGAAGAGATCCTGGAAAACATAATTCCAATCCTTATTCGTCAGTTGATCGAATTGCATGGCCGCCGAACTGCTTTCGCATCATTGCGAGCAGCTTGGCCGAATAGTCCTGCTTTCCCTGGCTGGAAAAACGGGACATCAGGGCAAGGCTCATTACAGGCGTCGGCACTCCTTGTTCGATGCCTTCGAGCGCGGTCCAGCGACCCTCTCCCGAATCGGCGACGAAGGGCTGCACGCCATCGAGCTGCTGATCGTCGGCGAGTACATCGGCAGACAAGTCAAGTAGCCAGCTGCGAACGACGCTGCCATGGCGCCAGGACTCTGCGATCTCGGCCAGGTCGAGATCAAAATCGTCGCGCCCTTTCATGAGGGCAAAGCCTTCGGCGTAGGCCTGCATCATGCCGTACTCGATACCGTTATGAATCATCTTGACGAAGTGACCGCTGCCGACAGGACCGGCATGAACCCAGCCACGATCGGCAGCTGGTGCCAACACTTCTACCAATGCTCGTATCTTCGCGAACGCGTCATCGGACCCACCCACCATCATTGCATAACCGTTTTCGAGTCCCCACACGCCGCCGGACACCCCTGCATCGACAAAATGGATCCCGGAGTCGGCAAGTAATTCGCCCCGACGTATCGAGTCCTTATAGTAAGAGTTGGCGCCGTCGATCAGGATGTCGCCGGGCTGCAGCAGCTCAAGCATCTGCTGCACATACGATTCCGTGATGTCGCCGGCGGGCAGCATCAACCAGACCAGCCGCGGTGCATCCAGCACTTCAACAAGTGCCTCTGCGGATTCGGCCGGTACAAGCCCGCATTCCGCGGCAAGTGCATCGGTCGCTTTCGTGTCCCGATTGAATCCAACCACTTCGATTTCCGCGCGTCGCAGGCGCCGCGCCATGTTGCCACCCATCTTTCCCAGCCCGATCATTCCGAGTCGCATCACATTTCCTCGTATGGATTCTTGTTGACAGTATAATGTCCGAATCGTGTCTTACGGGGGGTGAGTCAGTGAGTCTTAGAGTCGGATTATTGGGGGGCGGCTCCTGGGGAACGACCGTGGGCGCCCTGGTTGCGCGAAACACGTCCGTTACACTTTGGGCGCGAGATTCGGCCACCGTCGAGGAAATCAACAGCCATCACACGAACAAGCGATACCTGCCTGACGCAAAACTTCCCGAGAATCTGCTGGCAACAACGGATTTAGAGCAGGCGGTCGCCGGGACCGATCTGATCGTGATGGGCATTCCATCGCAAGGGTTTCGTGTCGTACTGGAGCAAATCAAAGATCACATTCGCCCCTGGGTTCCCGTGGTCAGTCTCTCCAAGGGGCTGGAACTCGATACCCATATGCGCATGACGGAAATCATCGAAGATGTGCTGCCCGGACATCCTGCCGGCGTTCTGACCGGGCCCAACCTGGCCCGGGAAATCATGGCCGGTTATGCGGCGGCAAGTGTGATTGCAATGGCGGACGAGACCATCGTCAAAGAATTGCAAAAGGTATTCCATAGCGGGCTGTTTCGCGTCTATACCAATCATGACGTTATTGGCTGCGAATTGGGTGGCGTCCTCAAGAACATCATCGCGATTGCCGCTGGCATGGGCGACGGTCAGGGCGCCGGTGAAAATACGCGATCAGGCGTCATCACGCGGGGGCTCGCCGAAATCACCCGCTTGGGTGTTGCGATGGGAGGCGAACCTCAGACATTTGCGGGCCTGACCGGCATGGGCGACCTGGTTGCGACCTGTACAAGCGCCCAAAGTCGAAATCGCACGGTGGGCTTCGAGCTCGGCAAAGGCCGGTCGATAAAGGAAATCATCGATGGGATGTTCATGGTCGCCGAAGGGGTCAAGAGCGCGCCGACCGTCATGGCGCTCGCAGACCAGTATGACGTGGAGATGCCAATATCCGCCGAGGTCTACGAAGTCGTTCAGGGCAAATGCGACGCGAAGAGGGCGTTTCGCGGTCTCTTGAAATCCTCGGCCGGCGCCGAATCGGATCCCGGCTAGATTCTAGCCAGCCGGCCGTACGCGTTTTGGAGCGGCTGGCGTCGATGCCGATTCCGCGGTGGTGTCGTTGGTTGCCGGCAATCAGAACACCAGGCTGACCCGGGTGCCACTTTCGTCGCTGCTAATGGCAATCTCGCCACCGTGCGCAGTCATTATCTGTCGACTCAGGCTGAGCCCAATGCCACTGCCGTCACGCTTGGTCGTAAAGAATGGCACGAATACCTGGTCGAGTACGCTGTCCGGTATGCGAGGCCCGTTGTCTTGTACGGTAAGCAACATTCGGCCGTGATCGATTTTGGCCAGCAACCGGATCTGCCCGTTACGAACACGATCGACGGCATCGACAGCGTTTTTGACGAGATTCAGCAGCACCTGCTCGATCAGGTTCAGGTCGGCCTCGAGCTCGAGTGATTCCGGCATCACTTCAATCGCTACCTCGATGTCTTGCAACTCGTCCTGCATCAAGGTTCTCAGGCCATTGAACACATCGACGACGGAAAAGCGCTGCAGGTTTGGCTGCGGCATGTGCAGGAGCTCCCGGTAGTGCGATACGAAGCTCATCAAGCCCTCACTGCGCCGCGCGATGGTGTTTACGGCCTCACGGACATCGTCGTTTATTTCGCCGTCCTCGAGCATCGTCTTGCAGGTCTGGGCGAGAGACGCGACGGGCGTCAGGGTATTCATGATCTCGTGGGTCAGCACGCGTATCAGGTTGCGCCAGGCGCTCGATTCCCTGGCTGTCAGTTCTCCGGACAGGTTTTCGATCGAGTACAGGCGCTCGGCCTCACCGGCAAGGCGAATTTCGGATACTGACACCCGCAGCTCAGCCGGAATCTGCCGAATCCGCGTCTGCAGAAGTTGCTGGTGGCCGGGTTCGATCGCGCGCATCTGTCGGGGCAGAGCGGGGTCCAGTTCGGCCAATTCATCGATATGGCGCAGTGTCGAGATGCCGGTCAGGCGCCGCGCCGGATTGTTGACCAGGCTGAGACTGCCATCCGGTCTTGCGGCCAGGAATGGTATCGGTACGTGACGCACGACAGACTCGAGATAGTTGGCCTGAAAGTCGCGCTCGGCGCGAGCCGTTTGAAATCGGTCGAGAATGCGATTGAAAGCACGCTTAAGCTCTGCGTCGACATCTTCCTCGACGAAATGACGCGTGAAGTCTTCGTAGTTGATTGCCGCAAAGAAATCTTCAAGCGTATCGACATGCGACTCGACGAAAGCAATGAGCGCGATTACCTGCAACGCGACGATGACGCCGACCACCAGCGGCACTGCGACGAGGTCAGTCGCTATGAGCAAGTACGCCAGCACTGTGATCGAAACGACAAGCAGGAGTGCCTGCAAGGCCGTCAAAGCACGGAACTTCGCCCTGTGTCGTGGTTTCACAGTCCAAACTTCTCGATGCGACGATACAGGGCCGCACGAGTGATACCCAGCATGCTGGCCGCGTGCGAAATATTGTCGCCGGCTCGTTCGAGTGCCAGCCTGATTATGCGCCGCTCGTTTTCTTCCAGGTTCAGCGATTCGGCATCCGTGTGTTCGACAGCACTGTTGAAGCTGAAGTCATCGGCGTTCAACGTGTCGCCGTCACTCAGAATCATGGCGCGCTCTATCGCATGTGAAAGTTCACGCACGTTTCCAGGCCACTGGTGCCCGCGCAATTCCGACAGTGCAGATTCGCTCAGACGTTTCGGCTCGACCTGGTATTTACGCGCATTTAGTTTGACGAAATGCTCGGCCAGCGCCGGCAGATCATCGAGCCTGTCGCGCAGCGGCGGTAAATCGATCTCGATGGTATTGACCCGATACAACAAGTCCTCACGGAATCGGCCATCGGCAACAAGCTTTTCGAGCGGTTGATTGGTCGCGGCAATCAGCCGCACGTCAATTTCGACCGGTTGGTCACTTCCCAATGGCACCACCTCACGGCTTTCCAGCACGCGCAGTAACTTGGTTTGCATCGAGGCAGGCAAGTTTCCGATCTCGTCGAGAAACAAGGTGCCTTCGTGGGCGGCCTGGAATCGACCCGGCCGGTCACGGTCCGCGTCGGTAAACGCACCTTGTGTGTAGCCGAATAACTCGCTTTCGAACAAGGTCTCGGGAACCGCGCCGAGATCGACCGACACCAGTGCTTTGTTGGCTCTTGAGGATTGCTGGTGCAATGCGCGCGCGATCAGTTCCTTGCCAGTCCCGTTTTCACCGCGTATGAGCACGTTCGCCTCGGTGGGTGCCACTCGCTCGACAACGCGTAGAACTTTCTGCATGGCTGCGGAACCCGCGATCATTTCAGGGAGCGGCTGTGGAACACCAAGGGCACTGACCCTGCTGCGCGCCTGGCGCAGCGCAACGGCAACGCCGAGTGTCGCTATCAACTTGTCGTTTTGCCACGGCTTCAACACGAAATCGGCAGCACCTTCGCGCATCGCCCGCACCGCGGTGTTCAGGTCACCAAACGCCGTCATGAGAATGACTACCGCGTCGGGGTCGAGCTCGAGGATACGACCGAGCAAGCGCAGACCCTCTTCGCCGGTGTTCATTCCGATCGCGAAATTCATATCGACCAGGAAAACGTCGATTCTCTCGACAGCCATCAATGCCTCGATCTTGCCTGGGTCTTCGACCGTCAGCACACGGGAGTAATGACTGCGAAGCAGTAGCCGTGCGGCCGTGAGCACATCACTGTCATCGTCTGCTACGAGAATTGTTGCGGGCGTCGTCATTCGGCCACTTTAGCCGTCCAGGTGTCCGAAATCGATCACCAGTGTGCGATTTCGAACACCAGTCGCATAATAGACGTGTGTAAGTCGTTGTTTTTATTGGCGGCAGAATTGGCACAGCGATTGCTACATATAGAGCTATGAACACAGGCAACCGACATTCCGCCGGATCCGACCAGGCGTCCATGGACCGAAAGATCGAGCGACGGTCAACGAAACCGGCGTTGCTTATCGGCGTGGCCGTCGTCGTCCTGGGGCTGGTCGTATTTGCCTGGTCCTCGTTCGACACATCGACATCGTTCACGCTCGACGGGCAGCGCATCCGCATCGCCGAGGTGGAAACCGGGGTCTACGAGGATTTCATTCCCTTGCGCGCCGCGATCGAGCCGGAGCGGACCGTCTACCTGGACGCCATCGAGGGAGGCCGCGTCGAATCGGTGCTGGTCGAGGAGGGTGTCATGGTCGAGGAAGGCCAGCCACTGCTCGAACTGTCGAACACCTCTCTGCAGCTTGATGTGATTGCCCGCGAAGCGGAGGTGAGCGAGCAACTCAACAATCTGCGCAACACCCAGTTGGCCATCGAGCAGAATCGCCTGAAGCTGAAGAGCGACCTGATAGAAATCGACTACCAGATTGTTCGACTCGAACGCCTCATCAAGCGATACGAGGAGCTCGAGGGCAACCAGTTCATCTCCAAGAACGAGTACGAAAGCAGCGTCGATGAGCTGAACTACTGGAAGAACCGCCGGGACGTAACGCGGGAAAGTCAGCAACAGGACGAGGTCATTCGCCTGGCACAGATAGAACAATTAAACGGTTCCGTGGCGCAACTTGAGAAGAACCTAATTCTTGCGCGCGCGAACCTGGACAACCTGCTGGTGCGTGCGCCACGAGACGGACGTCTTACGAGTCTGAATGCCGAGATCGGGGAGTCCAAATCACGCGGCGAACGTCTGGGCCAGATCGATGATGTCGATCGTTTCAAGGCGGTCGCGCTGGTCAACGAGTTCTATCTGAATCGTGTCCGGGTCGGGCAGCAGGCGTTGCTGACAACCTCCGGCCGCGAATACACGCTCGAGGTCAGCAAGATCTACCCGGAAGTGCGCTCGGCGCAATTCGAAGTGGATCTGCGATTTGTCGATGGCACGCCGGCCGATGTACGTCGCGGTCAGACGCTGCAGCTGCGCCTCAGGCTGGGTGACACAACCGAGCGTGCGGTGTTGCTGCCCAATGGTCCGTACTTCAATGACACCGGCGGTGCATGGGTTTTCGTACTGGACACCGACGGCAAGGTAGCACGCAGACGCCCGGTTCAGTTCGGGCGGCGCAATCCAAACAATATTGAAGTCGAAGGTGGCATCGAGCCCGGCGAGAAGGTCATCGTTTCTTCATACGCAAGTTTTATCGAAGTAGAGCGGTTGTTCATCGACCGCTGATTTTCCGACTTAGAGAGCTCAGGGAGCAAAAAAATGATCGAAATGCACGATCTGTCGAAGATTTACAGAACATCGAACGTCGAAACGACGGCGCTCAACAATATCAACCTGGAAATCAGTCCCGGTGAATTTATCGCCATCATGGGTCCGTCGGGTTGCGGAAAATCCACCCTCCTGAACGTTATGGGTATGCTCGACACGCCGTCCGCGGGCAGCTATTCATTCCTCGGAGAAGAAGTTTCACAGTACCCCGAAGGCAAGCTGGCAGACTTTCGCAAGCAAAATATCGGCTTCATCTTCCAGAGCTTCAACCTGGTCGACGAATTGACTGTCGCTGAGAATGTCGCACTGCCGCTGCTGTATCAGAGAGTGCCCGGCAATGAACGTGAGCAGAAGGTTCAGGCGGTCATGGAGCGCGTGGGCATCGCCCATCGCGCCGACCATCGACCGCAACAACTATCCGGCGGTCAACAACAGCGGGTAGCCGTGGCCCGCGCGGTAGTGACGAATCCGAACCTGATTCTCGCCGACGAGCCGACCGGCAACCTGGACACGACCAATGGTGAGGAAGTACTCGATTTACTGAACCAACTCAACGGTGACGGCACGACCATCGTCATGGTTACACATGATCCCGGCCACGCCGACCACGCGAGCAGGGTTGTGCAGATGCTGGACGGCCGGGTGTTGTCGGAAAATATTGTCGGTCTTCGACCGGCCGTCGAGGCACGTCATGCTTAGCAACTACATAAAAATCGCCTGGCGTAATATCACGGGCAACCCACTGTTCAGCGCGATCAACATTATCGGCCTGTCCATCGGTCTCGCCTGCTGCATTATCATTACATTATTTGTTCGTTACGAGACGTCGTTCGACCAGCATTGGGAAAATAGTGATCGCATCTATCGGGTCACGCGAGACTTCTTCAGCAACAACCTGCGCCTCGCTGCGGTTGCGCCACCAATTGCGCCTTTGTTACAGGAAGATTTTCCCGAGATCGAAGACGCAACCCGACTGCTGGCTGCCCCGCAGGCCTCTATCAGTCGCGGCGACGACACCTTCGTCGAAGACGGCGTGGCCATTGCAGACCGCAACGTATTCGACTTCTTCGATATTCAGTTTGTCACCGGTAACCCGGAGACGGCCCTTGCCCGACCAACGGATTTCGTACTGACCCGCCGGGCTGCGGAGCGTTACTTCGGAAACGACGACCCCGTCGGGCAAACGCTGAGGTTCATGGATCAGGTCGACGTCACTGTCACGGCGGTCATCGAGGACCTCCCCGAAAACACGCACATGACCTTCGAAATCCTGGGCTCGATGGACGCCATTCCGATGATGATGGGACCGGACGAAATGGAGAGCTGGGGCAGTAATAATTACTACACCTATTTGAGGCTGCCCGAAGGCTACGACCCCGAAGATCTGTCCTCCCGGTTTCCGGAGTTCCTGGATAAACATCGGGGCGAAGGCGACAGCCAGGGCAACGCCCTCGGGTTACAACGCCTGACAGACATTCACCTGCAGTCAAATCGCGACGGCGAGTGGCAGGCGAACGGCAGTAGCGGTGTGGTGTATACATTTTCGGCGGTGGCCTTGGTGGTGTTGCTAATCGCCTGCATCAACTTCATGAATCTGACGACGGCACGCTCGACCCAGCGCGCACGCGAAGTCGGTGTTCGTAAGGTTGTCGGCGCGAAACGCAGCCAGCTTATTGTCCAGTTCCTCGGCGAGTCAGTGTTGCTGACAGCACTGGCGATGTTGCTGGCGGTTGCGCTTGTCGAAATCATTTTGCCTTTTTTCGCCTCGTTCCTGGAGAAACCCCTGACGTTTTCACTCGCGAATGCGCAGATGCTTGGGGTTCTCGTTGCCGGCGTCGTGGTAGTCGGGCTGCTCGCTGGTAGTTATCCGGCTTTCTACCTTTCGCAATTCCGTCCCGCGGAAGTGCTCAAAGGCAACGCGTCAGGTTCCGGCTCGGTGCTGCTTAGAAAAGTACTGGTCGTGTTCCAGTTTTCGACGTCGATCGCCCTGCTGATTGCCACCGGTGTCGTCGTTGCGCAGATGCAGTACGCGAAGAACATCGACCTCGGTTACGACAAGTCACGCAACATCGTCTCGAGCCTGCCGTATTTTGCCGACTTGTGGGACACCTATGAGCCGTTGAAAGCTGAGCTCGAGGCGCATCCGGATATTCTGTCGGTCGTGTACTCGTCAAGGGTACCCGGCATGCGCAATCTCGATGGCTCCGGCTACATTGCCGAGGGCCTACAGGCGACCATGGACAACGTACAAGGGATTTCCGACATCAAGGTCGACTACCAGTGGTTCGACCACTATGGCGTCGAGTTTCTTGCGGGCCGACCGTTTCGCGAAAACGAACGCCGCGTGGAGGAGCCGACGGAAGAGCGGCCGGTGACACAAGGGGCCGCAATCCTGAACGAGTCCGGCGCGCGTCGTTTCGGCTGGACGCCGGAAGAGGCCGTTGGAAAAATTATCCGCCAACCGCTGAGCCGTGACCTGGATCGGTTCGTTGATCGGGAAGTCGTCGGCGTCATTCCGGACATCCATTTCGCATCGCTGCACAACGAAATGAAAGCAACGGTGTATGCCGAGCCGAACGGGAATTACGGCCGCCGGATCTCCGTGAAGGTCGCACCCGGCGACCCGCAGGACGCGATTTCTCACCTGGAGTCGGTATGGGCCCGTATTCTTCCGGCAGAGCCCCTGCAATGGGAGTTCCTGGACGACAGCTTTGATGCGCTGTATCGCTCTGAAGGACGGCAGGCACAGCTGTTCGGCATGTTTGCCGGGCTCGCTATTTTCGTAGCCGTACTGGGGCTCTTCGGTCTCGCATCGTTTACGACGGAGAGACGCACCAAGGAAATCGGCATCCGCAAGGTCATGGGTGCGTCGGTATCGGATATCGTGCTGTTGTTGACGTCGGACTTCACGAAACTGGTGTTGCTCGCCAACCTGGTCGCGTGGCCGGTCGCCTACTACTTCATGAGCGACTGGTTGAATCGATTCGTTTATAGAGCACCGTTCGCGGATTGGGCCTGGTTGTTTATCGCAAGCGCCGTTGCAGCGTTGGTGGCTGCCTGGGTGACCATCGGCGTACAGGCGGGCAAAGCGGCACGGTCGCGCCCGGTACTCGCGCTGCGTTACGAGTAACCACGACACATCCGAGATCAAGCCGCCCTGTCGGGCGGCTGCGCTGATCAGCCGGGCCCTTGGCGCCGAGCTCCGTGATCAGCGCTGATCCCGGGCGCCGCCCGCAAAGCAGACAACGGAAATTGCGACGGCCGTGGTCCTGGAATCGGGGTTCCGGTAGGAGTGTCTCTGGTCGCCTCGAAACACGAGCATGTCCCCGGCTTCCAGCCGCCAGTGTTCGCCGGCTACGATGAGTTCGATCCGGCCGCTCTCGCAAGTGAGGTACTCTCTCGTGCCCGTGGTATGCGGTACGCCCACCATGCGCCCGTTCGGGGTGATCTCCATCCGCGAGAATTCGAGTCCCGGCAGGGCGTCTGGAACGAGCGGTCGGATGCGGGCGTCCTGGCGCTTCCGTTCTTTCACCTCGGCCGCGGGGATGTGATCAATCTCGTTGCGCGGCGCACCAATCAGCTCTTCGATCGAGACCTGCAGGGCAAACGCTGCTTTGCGCAGCACGCCGAGCGTCGGGTTTGCAGCTCCGGACTCGAGGCTCGCCCACGTGGCGCGCGGCAATCCCGACAGCTCCGCGATGCGTTGCTGTGACATGTTGTGCGCCTCGCGCAGGCGCCGGACGTTACTCGCGAGATTGCGTTCCGGATCCGACATTCCGACAGGATAGCCGTCTGCTATTAAACTGGCAACTCGGTTGCTTTGCTGGACGGACTATCAGATTCTCATGACTTTGACAAAGGAGCAGACCATGACTATCCGCATAGAGCACGCCAATATGATTGTTCGCGACATCGATGCAACGGTGCGATTCCTGCAAACCGCATTTCCTGAATTTCGCGTGCGTCGCGAGGGTAACGGCGAGCAACGATGGGCGCACATAGGCACGGACGAGACCTACATCGCACTCAACGAGGCGTTGTCCGAACCCGCGGAACGCTGGGTGCCATATTCAGGAAAGCCCGGCGTTAATCACCTGGGCTACGAGGTCGATGACGTCGACGCTTTACGACAGCGCATGAGGGCGGCAGGCTACAAGGACTCGACCGTGCCCAACAACCACCCGCATCGAAAGCGCGTCTACTTCAACGACTCCGACGGCAACGACTGGGAATTCGTGCAGTACTTCTCGGATGATCCAACGAAACGCAATGACTATGAGATCCCGGATCCCGCCTGACCCGGTGTCAAAGTTGCGTGGGGGCCAGCCGGTTGAGGTTATAAAAGCGGCCGGCTCGCACTAGGGTCAAAGCCGCGCGGCGAGGCGGCTGCCCTGGTCGATCGCGCGCTTGGCATCGAGTTCCGTCGCTACGTCGGCACCACCGATCACGTGGGTGGGAACACCGACGGATTGCAAGGGTTCTTCCAGCTCCCGTAACGGCAGTTGGCCCGCACACAGGATGATATTGTCGACGTCGATCCATGTCGGATCTTTGTGCTCTTTGCCATGGGTGATCAGGAGACCTTCGTCACCGATGCGTTCGTAGTTGACATTGCCGATCATTTGCACGTTATTCATTTTTAACGTTGCGCGATGAATCCACCCGGTCGTCTTGCCGAGATTGGCACCGTGCTTGCCGCTCTTGCGCTGCAGCAGCGTTACCTCTCGGGCAGACGGTTCGGGCCGCGATCGCTCACGCGCAATACCGCCGCGTGCTTCAGCCGGGTCGACGACACCCCACTCGGAAAGCCACTCATCGAGATGCATCGTAGGCGACCGGCCGTCTTGCACAAGAAACTCAGCGATATCGAAACCGATGCCGCCGGCGCCCACGATCGCCACGCGTTTGCCGACAGGTGCTTTACCGCGCAAAACGTCGATGTAGCTGAGGACTTTCGGATGGTCCTGACCTTCGATCTTCGGGTCGCGCGGCACAACGCCGGTCGCGATGATCACGCCGTCATACGCTTTGGCGTTCAGGTCGTCAGCGCCAACGCGTGTATTCAGGTGCACTCGCACCTGCTTGAGCTCAAGCTGTCGCCTGAAGTAACGCAACATCTCGTGGAATTCTTCCTTGCCCGGAATTACCTTGGCCATGTTCAGCTGGCCGCCGATTTCCGCCGCCGCCTCGTACAAGTCGACTTCGTGGCCACGCTCGGCGAGAACCAGGGCCGCAGAGATGCCCGCCGGACCCGAACCGACCACGGCGAATCGTCGACGAGTATCCGTGGCAACGTAATTCAGTTCGGTTTCGTGACAGGCGCGGGGGTTCACGAGGCAGCTGCTCATCTTGTTGGAGAAGGTGTGATCCAGGCACGCCTGGTTGCAGGCGATACACACATTGATCTCGTCGGCACGCCCCTCGTGTGCCTTCTTCACGAATTCCGCGTCGGCGAGCATGGGCCGTGCGAGTGAAACCATGTCGGCGCAGCCATCCGTCAGGATTTGCTCCGCCGTGGCCGGCAGATTAATGCGGTTGGATGTGACCAGCGGAAGTGATACTTCACGCTTCATCTTCTTCGTCACCCAGGCGAAGGCGCCCCTCGGCACCGAGGTGGCGATCGTCGGAACCCGTGCTTCGTGCCAGCCTATGCCCGTGTTAATGATCGTGGCGCCGGCGCCCTCGATCGCCTTCGCCAGAGCGACCGTTTCGTCCCAGGTGTTGCCGTCGGGAATCAGGTCGATCATGGAAAGCCGGTAGATGATGATGAAATCTTCCCCCACCGCTTCCCGGGTGCGCTCGACAATCTCGACGGGCAAGCGCATGCGCTGCGAATAGTCACCACCCCACTTATCCTTACGCTGGTTCGTGTGTGTGACGAGGAATTCGTTGATGAAATATCCTTCCGAACCCATGATCTCGACGCCGTCGTAACCGGCATCGCGTGCCAGTTGCGCGCAGCGGACAAACGCCTTTATCTGTTTCTCCACGCCGGATGATGACAACTCCCGCGGAGTGAACGGGGTAATGGGTGAGCGGATGCGTGACGGCGCCACCGCAAAAGGATGGTAGCCGTAGCGACCGGCGTGCAGGATTTGCATCGCGATCTTTCCGCCCTCGGCGTGCACGGCATCCGTGATCATCCGGTGCCTGGCCGCTTCGCCCCGGGTCGTCAGCTTGCCGGCGAACGGTTTCACCCAGCCTGCGCGGTTGGGCGCGTAGCCGCCGGTAACGATCAGGCCGACGTCGCCACGAGCGCGTTCGGCGAAATAGGCCGCGAGGCGGTCGTGCTTGTTGCCATCTTCGAGCCCGGTGTGCATGGACCCCATGAGCACGCGGTTCTTCAATGTAGTGAAGCCGAGATCCAGCGGCGCGAAGAGGTTTGGGTAAATGGCGTCGATTGGTTTATGTCCTTCTGAAGATTCCGATTTTTGTCAGCTATTCTCTGATGTCTTCGAGCGCAAGAAAGAACGAGTAGTACAGCGCCGTGTCCTCAATCCTCTTGAAGCGCCCGGTCTTACCGCTGTGCCCCGCAGCCATGTCGGTCTTCAGCAGTAGAAGATTGTCATCGGTCTTGAATTCGCGCAACTTGGCCACCCATTTGGCGGGCTCCCAATACTGCACCTGGGAATCATGCAGGCTGGTGGTAACCAGAATGTTTGGATAGGCCATCTCTTGCACGTTGTCATAGGGCGAATAGGATTTCATGTAGTCGTAGTACTCCTTCTCCGCGGGGTTACCCCACTCATCCCATTCGCCGGACGTTAACGGAATGTCCTCATCCAGCATGGTCGTGATGACATCGACGAAGGGCACGCGCGTAGATATGCCGCGATAGAACTCCGGCGCCATGTTGGCCACGGCACCCATCAGCAGTCCGCCGGCGCTGCCACCACTCGCGTAAAGATGCTCGGGTGACGTATAACCCTCATCAATAAGAAATTTCGAAACATCGATGAAATCGGTAAACGTATTCTTCTTGCTGAGTTGGCGGCCGTCGTAATACCACTGGCGGCCCATTTCGGAGCCACCGCGAATATGAGCGATCGCATAAACGAATCCACGGTCGAGCAAGCTGAGTAAATCGGCATTGAATTCCGGTTCTTCGCTCGAGCCATAGGAGCCATAGCCGTACTGGTAGAGCGGATTCTGCCCGTTCTTCTGCATTCCTTTGCGGTACATAATCGAGACGGGTACCTGCGTGCCATCGCGTGCCGTCGCGAACAAGCGTTCCGACTGGTAGTTATCGCGATTGAAACCACCGAGCACAGGACGTTCCTTGATTAATTTGTGCTCTTTGCTGGCCATGTTGAAATCGTAGGTGGACTCCGGCGTCGTCAACGATTCGTAGGTGTAGCGATACCATGTGGTGTCGAATTCATGGTTGTCGCCTGAATAGGCCGTGTATACGTCTTCCGCGAATTCGATTCGATATGACTCACCGGTACTTCGCTCGATGACCTCTATTTGAGTAATGCCGTTCTCAAACACCTCGACCACCAGGAAGTCCCTGAATACTTCCAGGTTCTTGATAAGTACGTCGTCGCGGTGTGCAAGCGCTTCCGTCCAGGCGTCTTTTGACGTGTTATCGAGTGGGACCTCCAAAATGTGGAAGTTTTCTGCGCCATCGTTTGAAAGTACGTAAAAGCGATCGCCACCGTCCGTCACAAAGTGCTCATGATCGTTCTCTCGCGCCAGGAAAACAGTTGGCTCGTCCTCGGGTGAGTCGGCCGACAGATAACGAACCTCCGTGTAAAGCGTATGAGAGCTGGTCAGATAAAGGTATTTCCCCGACCGCGATTTGTTGACGGAAAGATAGTTTGTTTCGTCCTCTTCCTCGTAAACCAACGTGCCCTTTGTGTTGCCAAGCTTGTGGCGAAAAACCCGGTAAGAGCGCAACGTCTCGGGGTGCTGCTTGCCGTAAAGTATCGTTTGGCTATCGTTTGCCCATTCGAAATTACTGGTGGTGTCATCAATCGTATCCGGAAGCAGCTTGCCGGTTTCGAGGTCCAGAAAATAGAGATCGTAGAATCGTCGTCCCTGCGTGTCGACACCATACGCGGCGATCCGGTCATCCGGGCTGACCTTGAAACTGCGTACGGCGAAATACTCGGCATCGCCCGCCAGTTTGTTGACATCCAGCATTATTTCTTCATCCGCATCCAGAGAGCCCTTTTTGCGAGCATAGATCGGATACTCGCCGCCCTCGACATAGCGGTAGTAATAGAAATAGTCACCACGCTTGTACGGGGCAGACTGATCATCCTCCTTGATGCGTGACTTGATTTCGCCAAAAAGGATCTCCCGCATGCCCCGCATTGGCTCTAACATCTCCTCGGTGTAGGCGTTTTCGGCTTCCAGGTACGCAATTACGTCCGGATTGTCTCGCTCTTTTAGCCAGAAGTAATTGTCGATGCGAACATCACCGTGAAGTTCTAATTGGGTCGGCTTCTTTTCGGGCATCGGGCCTCCGGAATGATCTTCGGCGCAAGCAGCGAGAAGTGCTACCGCGAGCAACAAGTGGAGGAGTCTGGTCATTACGAGGACACCATTACGAGAGAACGAGCGGCGCATTATGGCAGCCGGGACGACCATAACGAAAGGCTGGCGGATCGAGTATGTAAAGTGCGAGCTTTGTCTCAAGACTGTTAAGCTCGATCTTCGACGGATTATTTGGAACGGCTTGATGAATACGGTGCTGAGAACAACCCTGCTGGTATCCTTGGCGCTTATGAACGACGCACATGCAGGCGAACTGACCCTGGAGCGCTTGTTCGGTAGTCCGGACATTAACGGTACCAGCCCGTTGCAGCTCAAGTTCTCGCCCGACGGTCAGCGGGTGACCTACCTTCGCGGCAAACAGGATGACCGGCGTCAACAGGATCTGTGGGAATACCATGTAGCCGACGGCGTCAACCGGTTGCTGGTGGACTCGAGAGCACTCGTCCCCGAAGAAGAGCAGCTCGATGAAGTCGAGAAGGCTCGCCGGGAGCGCATGCGCATCGGTGGCAAAGGTATTGTCGAATACACCTGGGCGCCCGATAGCAAGAGCATCTTGTTTCCCCTGGCGGGTGATATTTATCTTTATGAACTGGGTGCAGCACCGGACAAGGCGGTGCGCCGACTGACGAATTCGGAGGCGTTCGAAACGGATGCCAGGGTGTCCGAGGGAGGGCGCTACGTATCGTTCGTTCGCGACCAGAATCTGTTCGCCATTGATCTCGAAAGCGGCGAGGAACGGCAACTGACTGCCGATGGTGGCGATACGATCCGCAACGGCATGGCGGAGTTTATCGCCATGGAGGAAATGGACCGCGACACCGGTTACTGGTGGTCCCCCGACGATCGTTTCATCGCATACGCCCAGGTTGATGAATCGCCCGTGGAGCTGGCGAAGCGCTACCAGATCTTCGCGAACAGTTTCAAAGTAACGGAAGAGCGGTACCCGTTTGCGGGTGCAAGCAATGTGCGTATCAAGCTTGCTGTGCTGGAGCTCGCCACCGGCAAGCAAACGTGGATGGATCTCGGCGACGAGGATGATATCTATCTGGCACGCGTGGACTGGACGCCCGACTCGTCGACGCTCGTGTTCCAGCGCCAGTCGCGTGACCAGAAACGACTGGACCTGATGGCTGCGTATCCAGCCGACGGCAAGAGTCGCGTCATACTGACGGAATCCAGCGACGTCTGGATCAATCTGCACGACAATCTCAGGTTCCTGAAGCAATCGCCGGGTGAGTTTATCTGGGCATCGGAGCGGTCCGGCTTCCAGCACTTGTATCGCTATGATCTGAGCGGCAGGCAGCTCGCTCAGATCACTTCTGGAAAATGGGCGGCCGATAAGCTCCAGGCTATTGACGAGGACCGCGGCATGCTGTTCTTCGACGGTTTTGCTGATTCGGTACTCGAGAAACATCTGTATGAAACGTCGCTGGCCGGTGATGAGCCTGTCCGGAAAATCACGTCGCGCCCCGGATGGCACGATGTTGTGATGGCGAAATCCGGCAGGTCCTACATCGATTCCTATTCCAGCAGCAACGTTCCAACTCGCGTGAGCCTGCATGCTGCTGATGGCGACCGATTGACCTGGCTGGTGGAAAATCCGCTGGACGAGAGTCACCCGTATTTTCCCTATCTCGACCGTCACCAGCCTCCCGAGATAGGTACTCTCAAAGCCGAAGATGGCCAAACGCTCTACTACTCTCTGCTAAAACCCTTCGACTTCGATCCCGACACGCGCTACCCGCTTATCGTTTTTACCTACGGCGGACCGGGAGCGCAGGAAGTCAAAAACCAGTGGGGCAGCCCCTCCGTCTTCCACCAGTACCTGCAGCAGCAAGGCTATCTCGTTTTCACGCTCGACAATCGTGGCA
>Ga0224509_10000098_pt1 | contig 21502 bp, 22 predicted proteins | sample SF_Jan12_sed_USG_5_FD_170158 | JGI IMG/M metagenome (GOLD analysis project Ga0224509, IMG submission 170158) | Sediment microbial communities from San Francisco Bay, California, United States - SF_Jan12_sed_USGS_24 | ecosystem: Environmental > Aquatic > Marine > Sediment | place: USA... | reverse complement strand
CTGCGGCCAAGCCGAAGGCGGCCCCGAAGAAGAAGGCCGAGCCCAAGGCCAAGAGCGAGACAAAGGCCAAGGCCCCCGCCAAGAAGGCGGCGCCGAAGAAGGCCTCCGCCACGAAGGCTCCGGCCAAGAAGACGCCGACCAAGAAGACGCCGGCCAAGAAGACGAAGGAGTAACGCGCCATGGCACACAAGAAGGCAGGCGGCAGCTCGCGCAACGGCCGTGATACGGCCGGCCGGCGCCTGGGCGTGAAGAAGTTCGGCGGCGAGGTCGTGATCCCGGGTAACATCATCATCCGCCAGCGCGGCACCAAGTGGCACCCGGGCGAGAACGTCGGCATGGGCCGCGACCACACCATCTTCGCGCTGACCGAAGGCCGCGTCGCCTTCCGCAAGAAGTCCGGCGGACGCACCTTCGTGTCCGTGGAGCCGTCGACCCCACCGAGCCCGACGGCAGCTGAATAGCCTGAGGTGGGTCCGCCACCGAAGGTGGCACCCATCGCAAGGCCGGAGACATCGGAGGAGGGAGATGGGATGCCATCTCCCTCCTTGTTTTGTGCCTCCTCCGGCAGAGCGAGCGATGGACCGAGAGCTTGAGACCGAGCGCCTCCTCCTGCGCCCCTTTCGGCGGAGCGACGCGGGCGCCGTACGGGCGCTGTGCGGCAGCTGGAAGGTCGCGCGCATGACGGCGCGCATCCCCCATCCCTATCCGGACGGCCTGGCTGAGAGCTGGATCACATCCACCATCCGGGCCCGGGAGCACGGCGAGGGCTACGTCTTCTGTCTCGAGCAGGACGGCGAGCCGATCGGCGCCGTGGGCCTGGAGCGAACGGCCGAGGGCATCTACGAGCTTGGCTATTGGGTCGGCGAGCCATGGTGGGGCAGGGGTTTTGCGACCGAGGTGGTGCGGCGACTGGTTCGGTTCGCATTCGACGATTTGAGCGCCAGCCAGGTGACCGCCGGACACTTCCTGGACAACCCCGCATCGGGGCGCGTGCTGGAGAACTGCGGTTTCGCTTATACTGGCGAAGACGAGTTGTGGTGCGCGGCGCGCGGACGGCGGGTCACCTGCCGGCGCCTCGTGCGCGCACGGAACCAAGCGCAGGCACCAAGGGCGACGCCATGAAGTTCCTCGATGAGGCCAAGATCTACGTGAAGAGCGGCGAAGGCGGGGCCGGCTGCCTGTCGTTCCGGCGCGAGAAGTACGTGGAGTTCGGCGGCCCGGACGGCGGCGACGGCGGGCGCGGCGGCGACATTGTCTTCGAGGCCGTGGCGGACCTGAACACCCTGATCGACTTCCGCTACCGGCAACACTTCAAGGCCGGCCGCGGCGTCCATGGCCAGGGGCGCAACAAGACCGGCGCGGCCGGCAAGAGCGTGACGATCAAGGTGCCGGCCGGGACCCAGGTCCTGGACCAGGACAAGCAGGCGCTGATCGCCGACTTGACCGAGGCCGGTCAACGCGTGGTGCTGGCGCGCGGCGGCGACGGCGGCTTCGGCAACGCCCATTACAAGAGCGCGACCAACCGCGCGCCGCGCCGCGCCGACCCGGGCTGGCCGGGTGAGGAACGCTGGGTCTGGCTGCGCCTCAAGCTGATCGCCGACGCCGGCCTGGTCGGCCTGCCCAACGCCGGCAAATCGACCTTCCTGGCCGCCGTGTCGCGCGCCCGGCCCAAGGTCGCGGACTACCCCTTCACCACCCTGCACCCGCAGCTCGGCGTGGTCAGCGTCGACGACGAGGAGTTCGTGCTGGCCGACATCCCGGGGCTGATCGAGGGGGCGCACAAGGGCGCCGGGCTGGGCGACCGCTTCCTCGGCCACGTCGAGCGCTGCGGCATCCTCCTGCACCTGGTCGACGGAACCCAGGACGAGGTTGCGGCCGCCTACCGCAGCGTGCGCGCCGAGCTGGAGGCCTATGGTCACGGCTTGGCCGGCAAGTCGGAGCTGGTCGCCCTCAACAAGGTCGATGCGCTCACCGCGGACGAGGCGACGGCTAAGGCTGAAACCCTGGCGGCTGCCGTGGGCCGTGATGTCGCCCGGCTCTCCGGCGTCTCGGGCGAGGGGGTCCGCGAAGTCCTGCGCGCGCTGCTGGAACAGATCCGCGCAGCGCGGACCGCGGCCGCCGACGGGCAGGAGGCCGAGCGCGCCGAGGAATTCCTGCCGTGAGTGCCGCGGTCCGGCCCACATTGGCGGACGCCAAGCGCCTGGTCGTCAAGATCGGCTCCGCCCTACTGGTCGACGAGACAAGCGGCGCGCTCAAACAGGATTGGCTGAACGCCCTGGCCGACGACCTGGCGGTGCAGAAGGACCGTGGCGCCGAGGTCATCGTGGTCTCCTCGGGCTCGATCGCGCTCGGCCGGCGCCACCTGGGCCTGACCCGCAAGGCGGTTCGCCTGGAGGAGCAGCAGGCCGCCGCCGCGACCGGCCAGATCCGCCTGGCCCACGCCTACCAGTCGGCCCTGGGGCGGCACGACATCACCGTCGCTCAGATCCTGCTGACTTTGGCGGACACGGAGCAACGACGGCGGCACCTCAACGCCCGCAACACGCTCAACACCCTGCTGCGGCTCGGCGCGGTGCCGGTGATCAACGAGAACGACACGGTCGCCACCACGGAAATCCGCTTCGGCGACAACGACCGCCTGGCCGCCCGGGTCGCCGCCATGATGAACGCGGATGCCCTGGTCCTCCTGTCCGATATCGACGGGCTCTACAGCGCCGATCCCAAGCTGGACCCCTCGGCCCGCTTCATTCCGTTGGTGGCCACCATCACGGGACAGATCGAGGCCATGGCCGGCCGGGCGCCCGTCGGCTATTCCTCCGGTGGCATGGTCACCAAGCTGCAAGCCGCGCGCATCGCCGTGGCCGGCGGCTGCCGCATGGTGATCGCTGATGGCCGGCGCAAGCATCCGCTGGCCGCCCTCGCCGACGGCGCGCGCTGCACCTGGTTCCTGGCCGAAGTCGAGCCGCTCACCGCGCGCAAGCGCTGGATTGCCGGCTCGCTGAAGCCGACGGGCCGGTTGGTGGTCGACGCCGGCGCGCTCAGGGCGCTCCAGAGCGGCCGAAGCCTCCTGCCCGCCGGGGTCACCGCGGTGGAAGGCCTATTCGAGCGCGGCGATGCGGTGGTCGTGCTCGGCACCGACGGCGTCGAGGTGGCGCGCGGCCTGTGCGCCTATTCGGCCCAGGAGGCCCGGCTCATCCTGGGTCACAAGAGCAGTGAAATCGAGGCCCGTCTGGGCTACCGTGGCCGCGAAGAGTTGATCCACCGCGACGACCTGGTCTTGATGTGAGGGACATACCGCGTGAGCGGATCACGCAAGGCCTTGCCCGAGGCCCCCAGGAAATTATATAGTTCTTATGTGGTTTGTGTATAATAATCCCTGTGAGCCCCCGGATTGGCGAGAAGGAGAAAGCCATGCGGCAAACCAGTTTCGTGGTCGACGAAAAGACGGAAAAAGCGCTGGAGGACCTAAAGGAGACCTTCGGGGTCTCGACCAACGCCGCCGTCATCCGCCGCGCGCTCGCGCTGGCCAAGGTGGCCGCGGAAAACGCGGACAGCGAACATACCATTACGATCCTCGACAAGAGCAAACGGGAGCAGAAGGTCCTCTTGGCGGGTTAAGATCCGAGGAAATCTGCCATGGCGCAGGGGGGCGACGGGAAAGGTACGAGGGTATCCCTGGCGGACGAGGAGCGCGAACTCAACGTCGAAGACGAAATCGCGCTCCGCGAACTGCAACTGCGCATAACTACCGCCGAACGCATCCTCAAGTTGTTCACGATCGCCAATGGCTTCGTGCTAGCCTTTGTCATCGTGCTGTTGTTGGCTGACTGGTTTCTCATCGGCAAGGGACTGGCGAAGGTGGATCAGAGGGTGGTGGACAAGGAGGTCTTGATGGCGTTGCTTGGCGCCACGACAATTCAGGTCGGCGCCATCATGTTCAGCATCTCGGCCTACCTGTTTCCGAAAAAGCAGGACGGAGGCTAGTCATGACGGTCGCTCAAAGCACAGCAGCGCCTGATGCCGGCAGCAACGTTCGGCCGACCGACACCAACTTGTGTCGGCAGATGGCGGATCTGGGCCGCGCCGCGCGGAGCGCCGCCCACGAGCTGGCGCTGGCCGCGCCGGAGGCCAAGAGCCGGGCGCTGAAGGCCGCGGCGCAGGCGATCCGCCAGAGCCGGGACAAGATCCTCGAGGCAAACGGGCGCGACGTGGAGGCGGCCCGCGCCAAGGGCCTCAGCGCCGCCCTGCTCGATCGCCTGGAGCTCGACGCCGGCCGCAGCGAGGCCATGGCTGCGGGCCTCGAGGCGATCGCCGAATTCCCCGACCCGGTGGGCCGCGTGATGGCCGAGTGGGACCGGCCCAACGGCCTCAAGATCGCCCGGGTCTCGGTGCCGCTCGGCGTGATCGGCATCATCTACGAGAGCCGGCCCAACGTGACGGCGGACGCCGGCGGGCTCTGCCTCAAGGCGGGCAACGCGGCGATCCTGCGTGGCGGCTCGGAGAGCTTCCATTCCTCGGGCGCCATCCTGGACTGCCTGCGGCAGGGGCTCGCCGAGGCCGGGCTTCCCGAGGCCGCGATCCAGCGCGTGCCGACCACAGACCGGACCGCGGTCGGCCTGCTGCTGACCATGAACGACTACGTCGACGTGATCGTGCCGCGGGGCGGCAGGGGCCTCATCGAGCGGGTCTTCGCCGAAAGCCGGATCCCGGTTCTGGCGCACCTGGAGGGGATCTGCCACACCTATATCGACCGCTCGGCCGATTTGGAAATGGCGCGCGAGATCGTGGTCAACGCCAAGATGCGGCGCACCGGCATCTGCGGCGCGACCGAGACCCTGCTCGTCGACCGTCCGGTGGTGAAAAGCCACCTGCCCGCCATCCTGAACGCCCTGATCGCCGCCGGCTGCGCGGTGCGCGGCGGTGCCGACACGCGGGCCCTCGACGAACGGGTGACGCCGGCCAGCGAGGAGGACTGGGTCACAGAATATCTGGCCCCGGTCATCTCTGTGAAGGTGCTCGACGGGGTCGACGAGGCGATCGGCCACATCAACCGCTACGGCTCGCACCACACCGAGGCGATCGTGGCCGAGGACGCGGCCGCGGCCGAGCGCTTTCTCGCCCGGGTCGATTCGGGCATCGTCATGCACAACGCCTCGACCCAGTTCGCCGACGGCGGCGAGTTCGGCATGGGCGCCGAGATCGGCATCTCGACCGGCAAGTTGCACGCCCGCGGCCCGGTCGGCGCCGAACAGCTGACCAGCATAAAGTATGTGGTCAGGGGGCAGGGCCAGGTGCGGCCCTGAGAGCCGGCGACTGGCCTTGCACCACAGCGCTACCGGGCCCCTGCCCACCCCGGCCCGCCTGGCGGCCGCCCTGGGCGACCGTCTGCCGCCGCCGGGCGCCCGGATCGGGCTCCTCGGCGGATCGTTCAATCCGGCCCACGACGGCCACCGGCAGATCAGCCTGGAGGCGCTCAAACGCCTCGGGCTCGACGAGGTCTGGTGGCTGGTCTCGCCACAGAACCCGCTCAAGCCCCTGGCCGGCATGGCACCCCTGGAGTCCCGCCTCGCCCGGGCGCACACCCTGGCCCGTCATCCGCGCATTCGTGTGACGGGGATCGAAGGTCGGCTCGCCAGCCACTACACGGCGGACACGCTGCGTGCCTTGACCCGGCGCTTCCCGCGGGTCCGGTTCGTCTGGCTCATGGGCGCGGACAACCTTGTGCAGTTAACGAAATGGAAAGATTGGCGGGAAATCTTTCATGTTGTCGCCGTTGCGGTTTTCGATCGGCCCTCCTATTCTTTAAGGGCTGTCGCTGCCGGGGCGGCACGGCGATTTGCCCGCTACCGCCTGGATGAGAAGCAAGCCAGGGGGCTGGCGGGTCGCACGCCGCCCGCCTGGGTGTTCGTCCACAGCCGGCTGAACACCCTGTCGGCGACGCAGTTACGGGCCCGGCGAAGGCAGGCTGAGCCACCGGGTTCACGGTAGAACAGCACAACGGAGGGCACCGCCCATACCACGCAAGGACAAGGCCGTCGCGGCCAGTCAACAAACACCGGGACCCGCGTTCAGTCGGCGCCTGGTGGAGCTTGTCACGGCATCTCTGGAGGACGACAAGGCCGAAGACCTTGTCACCATAGACCTCGCCGGAAAATCCAGCATCGCGGATTACATGATCATCGCCAGCGGGCGCTCGCAGCGCCAAGTCGGCGCCATGGCCGAGCACCTGCGCGAAAAGCTGAAGGCGGAGGGGTTCGGCAGCGTTCCGGTGGAAGGCGCCCGGCGCTGCGATTGGGTTCTGATCGATGCCGGAGACATCATCGTCCATCTGTTCCGCCCCGAGGTCAGGGCCTTCTACAATCTCGAGAAGATGTGGGGGCTCGATCTGTCGGAACCGAAGCGCCCGCTGGCCAGCGCCTGAGCGGACGGCGGCGGCACGTCGGAGCATCGGACGGCAGGATTCCGGAGTGAAGCAACCATGCGGATCACGCTGGCCGCTGTCGGCCGCGCCAAGGCGGGACCGTCCCGCGATCTCTACGAGTCCTATGCTGCACGGCTGGCCTGGCGCCTGACCCTCAAGGAGGTCGAGGAGCGCCGCGCCCTGGCGCCCGAAACGCTGAAGCTGCGCGAGGGCGAGCGCCTGCTCGCGGCGGTGCCCAAGGACGCCCGGCTGATCGCCTTGGACGAGGAGGGCCGACACATGACCAGCACCGCCTTCGCCGCCCTCCTCGGCCGCTGGCGCGACGAGGGGCTGCAAGACCTGGCTTTTGCGATCGGCGGGGCCGAGGGCCTATCGCAAGCGGTCGTCGACCGGGCCGACCTGGTGCTGGCGCTCGGACCCATGACCTGGCCGCACCTGTTGGTCCGCGCCCTGACCTTGGAGCAACTCTACCGCGCGCAGACGATCCTTTCGGGCCACCCCTACCACCGCGCGTGAGGCGCGCCAAAGACCTATGGATTGCCGTCCGGATACCCTATATAGAGCCTCATGGTCGAGGGAACCCGCCCCCGCCCCGTCGTTCTTTGCGTCCTGGACGGCTGGGGCCACCGCGAGACCTGCGAGGACAACGCCATCGGTCGGGCGCGCACCCCGGTGCTCGACCGCCTGATGGAGAGCTCACCGCACGCGCTGATCGACGCCTCGGAACTGGCGGTCGGCCTGCCCGACGGCCAAATGGGAAACTCGGAAGTTGGCCACATGAACCTGGGTGCGGGCAGGGTTGTCGTTCAGGACCTGCCGCGTATCGACCAGGCGATCGCCGAGGGCGCGCTGGCGGGCAACCCGGCGCTGGTCGGCTTCATCGAGGCGCTTAGGGCGTCGGGCGGCACCGCCCACCTGCTCGGCCTGCTGTCGCCCGGCGGGGTACACTCGCACCAGGACCACATGGCGGCCCTCGCCAACGTCCTGGCCGAGGCGGGCCTGCCGGTCGCCATCCACGGTTTCCTGGACGGCCGCGACACCCCGCCGCGTAGCGCCCTGGACTTCGTCGCGGAATTCCAGACGGCGGCCCAGGTGCCTGTCGCTACTCTTTGCGGTCGCTACTACGCCATGGACCGGGACAAGCGGTGGGAGCGGGTCGAGCGGGCCTACCACGCACTGGTCGAGGGGCGCGGTAAGACCGCCCCGGACCCCTTGGCCGCCATCAGGCAGGGCTACGAGGCCGGCCAGAGTGACGAATTCCTGGAACCATCGGTTGTCGGCGGCTTCGCGGGCATGCGGGACGGCGACGGGCTAATCATGGCCAATTTCCGGGCCGATCGGGCGCGCGAGATACTCTCCGCCCTGCTGGTACCGGATTTCAGGGGTTTCGCACGCCCGCAGGTCGTTCGCTTCGCAGCCGCCGCCGGCATGGCCAGCTATTCCGAGGCGCTGGACGCCTGGTTGGCTACCCTGTTCCCGCCCCTGAAGCTGCAGGAGACCCTCGGCCAAGTCGTGGCGGAAGCCGGCCTCAAGCAGCTGCGCATCGCCGAAACCGAGAAGTATGCCCACGTCACCTTTTTCTTCAACGGAGGGCGTGAAACGATCTTCCCGGGCGAGGAGCGCATCCTGGTGCCTTCGCCTGGGGTCGCGACCTACGACCTCAAGCCGGAGATGTCGGCCGTGGAAGTAACCGACGGGCTGGTCGACGCTATCGGGTCGGGACGCTTCGATCTGATTGTGGCGAATTATGCCAACGGCGACATGGTGGGACATACGGGCGACCTGGACGCAGCCATCAAGGCAGTCGAGACGGTGGACGCCTGCCTCGGCCGTCTGGCCGACGCCGTCGGCCGCGCGGGCGGTGCCCTGATCATTACCGCCGACCATGGCAATGCCGAGCAGATGATGGACCACGGAACCGGACAAGCGCATACCGCGCACACCATGAATCCCGTGCCCGTCATCCTTGCCAACGCGCCGGCCGGCGTATGCGCCCTGGCCGGCGGCCGGTTGGCCGACATCGCGCCCACGGTGCTCGATCTCATGGGCCTGGCCCAGCCGGCGGAAATGACCGGCCGGTCCTTGTTGAGTCGGGCCGCAACGGCCAGCGATGCGACGGCCAGCGATGCCGCGGAGTAGTGTGGTGCGAGGGCCATCCAGAACAAAGAGGTTTGCCGCCGGACCGCTCACCGGCATGTTGAGCGCATTGCTGTTGTCGCTGTCCGGCCCTGTCGTATTGGCGGAGGACACCCGCCTGAAGGAGGTGGAGCGCGCGCTGGAGCAGGACCGGGCCAAGGCCGAGGCGCTCGGCCGCCAGGCGCAGGCGTTGAAGGACGAGATCAAGGGCCTGCGGCGCGACGTGGTGGCGGCGGCTCGCGCGGCGCAGGATCTGGAGGAGGCGCTTTCGGCCACGGAGCACGCGCTCGCCGGGCTCGAAGCGGAGCGGGCGGACAAGCAGGCGGCCTTGCAGACCCAGCGGAGCCGATTGGTCCGGACGCTGGGCGCACTGCAGCGTATCGCCCTCCGACCGCCGGAGGTGGCCTTCGCCGCGCCGGGCGCGCCGGTTGATACCCTACGCAGTGCTATGCTGCTGAGCGTCGCGGTACCGGTCATCGAACGCCGGGGCCAGGATCTGCGGGGCGAATTGGTGGCGCTCGACGGGTTACGCCGGGAAATCGCGCTCAAACAAGGCGATCTGGCGGCCGAAACCCGGAACCTCGAGGCAGAGCGCAAGCGCTTGGCGCGACTGATCGAGCGCAAACGGGGGCTGGAAAACGTGACCAGCGCCGAGCAGCGGGCGGCCCGCGCCAGGGTCCGCAAGCTGGCCCGCGAAGCCAAGGATCTACGCGACTTCGTGGCCAAGCTGGAACGCGACGCGCAGAAACGGGCCGAAGAGGAAGCCCAGGAGGCGGCCGCGCGCCAGGAGAGGGAGTCGGCCGAACGCGCCACCCAGGACGCAGGCGGGCGAGCGACGGCGCCGACCGAACCGCAGTCGCAGGAGACGCAGCAGGCCCTGCTCGCCACACCACCAGCCAAGCGCCCCCTGGAAAAACCCGACAACGTAAGGGATTTCCCGAGATCAACCGCCGTATCTACACTGGTCATGCCGGCGCGTGGCCGGGTGGTGGCCGCTTTCGGTGACCGCGAGAAGAAAGCCGCCACGACGTCCAGGGGGATTTCGATCCTGACGCGTGGAGCGGCCCAGGTCGTCGCGCCCTACGACGGCCGCGTCCGCTACGCCGGCGTATTCCGCGGCTATGGTCAAATCTTGATCATCCAGCACGGCGAACGATATCATACAGTGCTCGCGGGTCTCGACCGGATCGACGCAGTGGCCGGCCAGTGGGTGCTGGCCGGCGAGCCGGTGGGCGTGATGAGCCGCAGCGAGAACGGCGATCCGATACTTTACCTCGAACTCCGCCGGAGTGGGCAACCGATCAACCCGCTGCCCTGGCTGGCAACCACAAACGACAAGGTGCAAGGTTAATGCCTAAGCTTCGACTTCTAGCGGCTCTCGCCGCCTTGATTCTTCTGGTTCCCCAAACCGCCTCTCCTCAGGACGACAGGTCCGAGACATACCGGCAGCTAAAGCTGTTCGGCGACGTTTTCGAACGGGTGCGCGCCGACTACGTCGAGGAAGTCTCCGACGAGGAACTGATACAATCAGCGGTCCGCGGCATGCTGGCCTCGCTGGATCCCCATTCCAGCTATATGGACGCCAACTCCTTCGGCGATATGCAGGTGCAGACCAAAGGCGAATTCGGCGGTCTCGGCATCGAGGTGACCATGGAGGTCGGCCTGGTCAAAGTGGTTTCGCCGATCGACGACACACCGGCCTTCCGGGCCGGCATCCAGGCCGGCGACCTGATCAGCCACCTCGACGGCGAACCCGTGCTGGGCTTGACCCTCAGTCAGGCGGTCGAGAAGATGCGCGGCCTGGTCAATACCGACATCAAAATGACTATCCGCCGCGGCGATCAGGAACCCTTCGACGTGACAATCACCCGCGCCGTGATCAAGATCCGTTCGGTGCGCAGCCGCGCCGAGGACAATGTCGGCTACCTGCGGGTTACCGCCTTCAACGAGCAGACCGACATCGGTCTGGAAAAAGCGTTCGGGAAATTGAAGGAAGAGATCGGCGACAAGCTCGTCGGCTATGTCCTCGACTTGCGCAACAATCCGGGCGGCCTGCTCGACCAGGCCATCGCCGTGTCCGACGCTTTCCTTCACCAGGGAGAGATCGTCTCGACGCGCGGGCGCCATCCGGACAGCGCCCAGCGCTTCAACGCGCGCCAGGGCGACCTGGCCGACGGACTGCCTGTCGTCGTGCTGATCAATGGCGGCTCGGCCTCGGCTTCCGAAATCGTCGCCGGCGCCCTGCAGGACCATCGCCGCGCCATCATCATGGGCACCAGTTCCTTCGGCAAGGGCTCGGTTCAAACCATCATCCCGCTCACCGGGCACGGCGCCATGCGCCTTACGACCGCGCGCTACTACACCCCCTCCGGCGGCTCGATCCAGGCCAAGGGAATCGAACCGGATATCGTCGTCGAGCCAGCCAAGATCGAGGCCTTGGACAGCGGCAAGCGGCGCAGCGAGGCGGACTTGCGCGGCGCGCTGGAGAACAAGGGTGGCACCGACGACGGCAGCGAGCGCCAGGCCCGGCCGGCGGAGCCAAGTGACGAGGATACGCCGCAGGACTTCCAGCTGGCCCGGGCGCTTGATTTGTTGCAGGGCCTCGCTCTGTTCAACGAACGCGCGGTCAACTGACCGCGCCTCGGGGACCCAGTGGCGCGCTTTTCGCCATCTCGGCCATCCGGGCAAAAGCGGGGCCCCGGCGTACTGGCGATAGCGTGGGTGCTGGTCCTCGGAGTAACCGCCGCGGCGGCCGGGTTCGCTGTCCTGAAACTGACAACGGACCTCCCGCGCACCGGAGCAGGCATCACAATCGCCCTGCCGCCGGCCGAGGAATCGCCACCCGCGGGGTCAAGACCCACCTCCGAGGGCGTGCCGCCCGACGCTGTCGCCTCAGACCAACCCGCGGAGACGACCCCGCAGGAGGAGCCGGGGCAGACCGGGGTTGAGCCTCAGCCCGAGTCCTCCGAACAGATCGCCTCGGCAGCCGCAGCCGCCGTCCAGGGACCACGGCGCATCGCCGTGGTGATAACAGGCCTGGGCCTGTCCAAGGCCGCCACCGAGCAGGCGGTGGATCGGCTGCCGCCCCAGATCTCCCTCTCCTTTTCACCCTATGCGGAGCAGCTGGACGACTGGATGGCCCGGGCACGCGCCAGGGGACACGAGGTCTTGATCGATCTGCCGATGGAGCCCGTTACTTTCCCGAACGACGACCCTGGGCCGCGGGCGCTCTTGACCGGCTTGGAGCCCGCACAGAACCTGGAGCGCCTGCAGTGGATCCTGGGTCGCGGCCAGGGCTACATCGGTGTCGCGGCGGTGCTGGGCTCGCGCTTCACCACGTCCGAAGCTGCTCTGCAACCAGTTCTACAAACTCTGAAAAGCAGGGGCCTCATGTTCCTCGACAACAACACGACGCAAAGCAGCGTCGCCAGCCGCCTGGCCGAGCGCATTGCGCTACCGCATGCCGTCAACGATCGCATGCTGGACGGCCCGGAACCGAATCGGGAAGCGGTCGATGCCCGCCTCGTGCAGATCGAGCGGCTGGCGCTGGCCCGCGGCTTTTCGATCGCCATGAGCGAGCCCTATCCGGTGACATTGGAACGTGTCACCAACTGGGCGGTCAGCCTCGAGGCGCGCGGCTTCAAGTTGTCGCCGATCTCTGATCTGGCGGTCCCCAGGCTGGCACCCTGATTGGTATGCCCCCTCCGGAGCGAACACCTTGACCACGAGCCCCGAGGAGATCGCACGCTTGCCCTATCGGCGCGGCGTTGGCCTCATGCTGCTCAACCGGAATAACCAAGTGTTCGTCGCCCAGCGCATCGACACGCCGAGGCCTGCTTGGCAAATGCCGCAAGGCGGAATCGACGAGGGCGAAACGCCGCGCGACGCGGTGCTGCGCGAGCTCGAGGAGGAAATCGGCACCAGCAAGGCGGAAATCATCGCCGAGAGCCGCCGGTGGTTCGACTACGATCTGCCCCGGGACCTCGTGCCCAAGGTGTGGCACGGCCGCTACCGCGGTCAGACGCAGAAATGGTTCGCTCTGCGCTTTCTGGGCGAGGACAGAGATATCGACGTCGAGACGGAGGAACCGGAGTTCTCCGCCTGGAAATGGGCGGCGTACGAGGAGTTGCCAGAGCTCATTGTCCCCTTCAAGCTGCAGCTCTACCGCGCGGTCCTGGCGGAGTTCGCGGGCCTGTTCGAGCTGCGCGCGGACAGCTGACAGCCGAGCTCGACGGCCAAGGTGGGCGCGCCGGGTGGCCGAGTTGGCTAGCTTGCCGAGGCCTGGATCATCGCCTCGGCGACGGCGATCTGCCGCGCAGCGGCATCGCGCTCATCGTCGTCCTTGGCATCGGCCAAGTCTTCGCGTGCGTCCTTGAGCTGTTGCTCGGCCGCCATGCGATCGATCTCGGCGACCGGCATGGCCTGCTCGGCCAAGACCGTGCAACGCGACGGCGTCACTTCGGCGAAGCCGCCGGCCACGAAGATCCGTTCGGTGACCTGGCCCCCGTTGTAAACCGAAATCACGCCGGGCCGCACGCCGGAGACCAGCGGCGCGTGGCGCACCAGGACACCGAAATCGCCCTCGGCGCCGGGCACGACTACCATGTCGACCGACTCCGAGAGCAACAGCCGCTCCGGCGAGACCAGCTCGAACGCCACTCTAGTTTCGATCATCGCACATCACTCCGGTGCCGGTGTTCACGCCGGGTCAGGCCGCCTCGGCCGCCATCTTGCGCGCCTTCTCGACCGCCTCGTCGATCGTACCGACCATGTAGAAGGCGGCTTCCGGCAGGTGGTCGAATTCGCCCTCGCAGATGCCCTTGAAACCGCGGATCGTCTCGTCGAGCGACACCAGGACCCCCGGCGTTCCGGTGAACACCTCGGCCACAAAGAAAGGTTGAGACAGGAAGCGCTGCATCTTGCGAGCCCGGGCGACGGTCAGCTTGTCCTCCTCCGAGAGCTCGTCCATGCCCAGGATCGCGATGATGTCCTGTAGCGCCTTGTAAGACTGCAGGATGCGCTGGACCTCGCGGGCCACGGCATAGTGCTCCTCGCCGACCACGAAGGGGTCGAGGATCCGGCTGGTCGAGTCGAGCGGATCGACCGCCGGGTAGATGCCGAGCTCGGAGATCTGGCGCGACAGCACGGTCGTGGCGTCCAGGTGCGCGAAGGAGGTCGCCGGCGCCGGGTCGGTCAGGTCGTCGGCCGGCACGTAGATCGCCTGCACCGAGGTGATCGAGCCCTTCTTGGTGGTGGTGATCCGCTCCTGCAGGGTGCCCATGTCGGTGGCCAGCGTCGGCTGGTAGCCGACCGCCGAGGGAATGCGGCCGAGGAGCGCCGAGACCTCCGAGCCCGCCTGGGTGAAGCGGAAGATGTTGTCGATGAACAGCAGGACGTCCTGGCCTTCCTCGTCGCGGAAGTATTCGGCCTGAGTCAGGCCGGTTAGCCCGACCCTGGCGCGCGCGCCCGGCGGCTCGTTCATCTGACCGTAGACCAGCGTCGCCTTGGAGCCCGGCTCGCCCGGCTTGACCACCCCCGACTCGATCATCTCGTGGTACAGGTCGTTGCCCTCGCGCGTGCGCTCGCCGACCCCGGCGAAGACCGAATAGCCGCCGTGCGCCTTGGCGATGTTGTTGATCAATTCCATGATGATCACGGTCTTGCCGACGCCGGCGCCGCCGAACAGGCCGATCTTGCCGCCCTTGGCGTAGGGCGCGAGCAGGTCGACCACCTTGATGCCGGTGACCAGCACCTCGGCCTCGGTCGACTGTTCGATGAACTCGGGCGCGGGCCTGTGGATCGGCGATGACATCTTGGTCTCGATCGGCCCCAGCTCATCGATCGGCTCGCCGATAACGTTCATGATCCGGCCCAGGGTCTCGGGTCCGACGGGAACGGTGATCGGCCCGCCGGTGTCCTGCACCTCCCGGCCGCGGACCAGGCCCTCGGTGCTGTCCATGGCGACGGTGCGCACCACGCTTCCGCCGAGATGCTGGGCGACCTCGACCACCAGGCGGCTGCCGTCGTTGTCGGTTTCCAGCGCGTTCAGAATCGGTGGCAGATCGCCCTCGAACTGAACGTCGACGACCGGTCCCATGACCTGCGTGATTCTGCCGACGAGGTTCTTAGCCATGCTCGTTGCTCCCTAGTGTCTGCCGCTCCGCCCGGCCTGCGCGCCCAAGGGCGCTACATTGCCTCCTTGGCGGAGATGATCTCGATCAGTTCTCTGGTGATGGCGGCCTGACGGGTCCGGTTGTAGACCAACGTCAGCCGGTCGATCATGTCGCCCGCGTTTCGCGTGGCGCTGTCCATGGCGGTCATGCGCGCGCCCTGCTCGCTGGCGTTGTTCTCGAGCAGGGCCTTGAAGATCTGCACCGCGATGTTGCGCGGCAGGAGGGCGGCGAGGATCTCCTCCTCGTCCGGCTCGTATTCGTAGACCGCCGAGGCGCCGCTGCCGGTTGCCGCGTCCTTTTGCTCCTCCGGGACCGCGAAGGGGATCAGCTGCTGGGGCGTCACGATCTGGGTGATCGCCGACTTGAACTGGGCATAGATGATGGTGCAGACATCGAACTCGCCGGCCTGGAACATCTGCGTGAGCCGGCCGGCGATCGCCGAAGCCTTGTCGAAGGTCACGGTGGGCTTGGCCACGTCCTCGATGGTATCGACGATGAGCTCGCCATAATCCCGGCGCAACTGATCGCGCCCCTTGCGGCCGACGCAGAGCAGCTTGACCGTCTTGCCCTGGCCGCCGAGCGCGTGGATCATTTGCCGGGCCTGGCGCACGATGGAGGAGTTGAAGCCTCCGCACAGGCCGCGGTCCGCCGTACCGACGACGATCAGGTGCACGTCGTCCTTGCCCGAGCCCTTGAGCAGCGGCGGCGCCCCGTCCTGCCCGGCGACGCTGACCGCCAGCGAGCCCAGCATGCGCTCCATGCGCTCCGCATAGGGCCGCGAGGCCTCGGCCTGCTCCTGGGCGCGGCGCAGCTTGGCCGCGGCCACCATCTTCATGGCCGAGGTGATCTTCTGCGTCGATTTGACGCTGGCGATCCGAACTCTGAGATCCTTGAGACTCGCCATTCCGCTCTACCCGATTGTGCGTCCGCCGGCTTCCCGATCTCGGGCCGGCCGCGCGCTCAGACGAAGGTCCTCGCGAATTCGTCCATGAAGGCCCTCAGCCTCTCCTCCGTGGCCTCGGAGAGTTCGCGCTCCGTGCGGATCGTCTCCAGGATGTCCTGTCCCTTGGCCCGAGCCTCGGAGAGCAGCTGTTGCTCGAACTGAGTCACCTTGTTGACCTCAATTTTGTCGAGATATCCGCGCACGCCGGCATAGATGACGATGACCTGCTCCTCGATCGGCAGCGGCCTGTACTGCGGCTGCTTCAGCACCTCGGTCAAACGCGCGCCGCGGGCGAGCAGGCGCTGGGTCGCCGCGTCCAGGTCCGAAGCGAACTGGGCGAAGGCTTCCATCTCGCGGAACTGGGCCAGCTCCAGCTTGATAGAGCCGGCGACCTGCTTCATGGCCTTGATCTGAGCCGCCGAGCCGACGCGCGACACCGAGAGGCCGACGTTCACCGCAGGGCGGACGCCCTTATAGAACAGCGCCGTCTCCAGAAAGATCTGGCCGTCTGTGATCGAGATCACGTTGGTCGGGATGTAGGCGGAGACGTCGCCCGCCTGGGTCTCGATGATCGGCAGCGCCGTCAGCGAACCGGCGCCGTGGTCCTCGTTCATCTTGGCCGCCCGCTCGAGCAGGCGCGAGTGCAGGTAGAACACGTCGCCCGGGAAGGCCTCGCGGCCCGGCGGGCGCCGCAGTAGCAACGACATCTGCCGGTAGGCGATGGCCTGCTTGGAGAGATCGTCGTAGACGATCACCGCGTGGGCGGCGTTGTCGCGGAAGAACTCGCCCATTGTGCAGCCGGTGTAGGGCGCCAGGAACTGCAGCGGCGCGGGCTCGGAAGCAGTCGCGGCCACGATGATCGAGTAGTCCAGCGCACCGTGGTCCTCGAGGGTCTTGACGAGTTTGGCGACGCTCGAGCGCTTCTGGCCGACGGCGACGTAGATACAATAGAGCTTCTTCGATTCGTCGTCGCCCTGGTTGACCGCCTTCTGGTTGATGAAGGTGTCGATCGCGATGGCGGTCTTGCCGGTCTGGCGGTCGCCGATGATCAGCTCGCGCTGGCCGCGGCCAACCGGGATCAGGCTGTCGATCGCCTTCAGGCCGGTCTGGACCGGCTCGTGCACCGAGCGGCGCGGAATGATGCCGGGCGCCTTGACGTCGACGCGGCGGCGCTCGGCGGCGTCGATCGGCCCCTTGCCGTCGATCGGGTTGCCGAGCGCATCGACCACGCGGCCGAGCAGCCCGCGGCCGACCGGCACGTCGACGATGGCGCCGGTCCGCTTGACCGTGTCGCCTTCCTTGATGTTACGGTCGTCGCCGAAGATCACGATGCCGACGTTGTCGACCTCGAGGTTCAGCGCCATACCCTTGACGCCGCCCGGAAACTCGACCATTTCGCCGGCCTGTACGTTGTCAAGGCCGTAGGCGCGGGCCACCCCGTCGCCCACCGAAAGAACCTGCCCAACCTCGGCGACGTCGGCCTCGGTGCCGAAGTTTTCGATTTGGTCCTTCAGAATTGCGGAGATCTCCGCGGCGCGGATATCCATCACGCGACCCCTTTCATGGCGTACTGAAGTTTCTCGAGCTTTGTGCGCAGGGACGAATCGATCATCCGGCTGCCGACCCGGACGACAAGCCCGCCGAGCAGCTCCGGATCGACCTCGAGGTCGACCTGAACCTTGGCGCCGACGACTTTCTTGAGAGTCTCGGTCAGGGCCGACTGCTGCTCCTTGGTCAGCTTCCGCGCCGCGGTCACAACGGCAGTTACCTCGCCGCGGCGGCGCGCGAGCTCGGCCAGATAGGCATCGATCATCTGGGGCAGGACGAACAGGCGCCGGTTCTGAGTCACGACCAGGACAAAACGGCGGGTCAGGTCGCTGACCCCGGCCTTGTCCAGGATCGCCGCCATGGCCTTGCCCTGCTGGTCGCGGTCGTACAGCGGACTGCGGATCAGCCGCTCGAGATCTTCGCTGCCGGCGATCACCTGCTTCAAGTCGCGCAGCTCGGTCGCGACCGCATCGAGCTGCTTCGCGCTCTCGGCCAGTTCGAACAGGGCCGAGGCATAGCGCCCGGCCAGACCGCTCACGCTCGTGTTTTCGCCAGCCAAGCCATAGCCCCCAAGCGGTGCCCGTACCCTTTGCCCGCCCGTAGCGCCAAGTCACAAGTTCAAGTGTGAGAATGAGGCGGGGCGATCCCCCCACCCGCGGGCGCGACGGTCCTATCATAGACCTAGGGGCGTTGCAAGCTGTGTCCGGACAACGATAACAGGCGATCCTCCTGCGATACTCACGCTTTGAAAGCGGGCCGGAACGGTGAGTTTTCCGGGTCGCCCTGTGGCCGTCGGGCGTGCCTCGATAGTGGGCGTCGGCCTCGGCGTTTTCGCGGCTGTCAAGATGGCCGCGGGTGGTGTAAGGACTCTGGCGAGGCCCCGACCCATCCAGCAACCGCCAGTCCAACGGTTCCGAACCCTTCGATGAGCCACAACCTTTACTTTTTCACACGGGAACCCCGGACTATCGATCAGAGCCTGCTGATCGCCTGGGCGGGAAAATTCGCGTACCTGACCACAAAGCTTTCGAACACGGGCCTGCAGTTCGCCTATCGGAACCCGGATACCGGCGTCCACTTCGCTTTCGATTTCGAGCCGGCCGCCGGAAGCGACGGCGATCGGGCCTCCCCGGACGGCAGTTTTCGCACAGGCATCGTGCTCAGCCTGACCTATGGGCGGCCCACCTATTTCGCCTACGAATCCATGCCCCTTGTCGAGGACCTCGCCCAGGGCTTCGACCTGCTGGTCATGGACGCCCAGGCCCAGAACGCCCGGCCGGGACCCTGCAACATCGACGAACTGATCCGCAGCTGGCGCGACAACAACCAGCGCGCCGTGCGGGCCATGGCGACCCAGGGCCTCATCGACAGCTTCTATTATCTGCCCGAGACGAAGGCGGACCTGTTCTGGGCCTACCGCTCACAAAGGGCGGGCTATGCGAAGCGGCTGGGCGAAGAGGTCTTCGTGCCCGAGATATTCCTGTTTGCGCCGGAGGGCCGGCGCGAGTGCGTCACGACGGTCACCTGGAACGGCTATTTTCCGATGATCTTTCCCCGGGTCGATTACCTGGTCCTGGTCCGGCGCAACCGGCCCTGGTTCGGCCTCGGCAAGGCCGTCGAAAGGGTCGAATATGCTCCGGCCCCGCGGATCCTGGAGCAGATCGCCGGCGCGCTCGCACCCTTCGACGGCGCGGACGACCTGTCCATCCTCACCCCGGACCAGGTAAGACGGCATGCCAGGACCTTCCACCGGATCGTCGGCGAGCCGTTCGCCGGCGCCTTCTCGAGCGTCGCACTCGACGGCTTCATCGACGTCGACTTCCTGTCCGAAAGCCCCCCGGCCTAGAGAAAACTGTAGGGATCGACATCGATCTGCAGGCGCGTCTGGCGCGGCAGGTCGACTGAAGCCAGCCAGTCCCTCAGCACGCCCTGCGGGGCGATATCGCGCCGGGTCCGCAGCAGGAAGCGCCGGCGGTGCCGGCCGCGCAGCACGGCCAAGGGTGCGGGCGCCGGGCCCAGGATCTCGACCCCCTCGCGGCGCGGCCGGGCGCGAGCCAGGCGGCGGCAGGCCTCGTCGACCCGTCGCTGGTCGGGGTCCGACAGAATGAGTGCGGCCAGGCGCGCGAAGGGCGGCATGGCCGCAGCCAGGCGCGCCTCGGCCTCGGCCTCCAGGAAGCGGTCGCGCGCGTCGGGCGCCGAGGAGGCGAGCGCCTGCATGACCGGATGCTCGGGCTCGTAGGTCTGTATCAGGACCCGCCCGGGCCGTTCCGCCCGCCCGGCCCGCCCCGCCACCTGGTGGAGCAGCTGATAGGTCCGCTCGGCGGCCCGCAGATCGCCGCCCGAGAGTCCCAGGTCGCCGTCGATCACGCCGACCAGGGTCAGCCAGGGAAAATGATGGCCCTTGGCGACGATCTGGGTGCCGATCAGGAGATCGATCTCGCGCTGTTGCATGGCGCGCACCAAGGCCTCGGCGGCGGCCGGCCCGCTGATGCTGTCGCTCGACATGAGCGCCGTCGCCTGGTCCGGGAACAGCGCCTTGACCTCCTCGGCCAGCCGCTCGACCCCGGGCCCACAGGCGGCCAGACTGCCCTCGGCACCGCAGTCCGGGCAGTGTCGCGGCAGCGCCGCGCGATGGCCGCAGTGGTGGCATTCCAGCCGCCCGGCCAGCCGGTGCTCGACCAGCCAAGCGGTACAATTCGGGCACTGCAGCCGGTGACCGCAGGCCCGGCACAGCGTGAGCGGTGCGAAGCCGCGCCGGTTGAGGAAGAGCAGGGCCTGCTCGCCGGCCTCGAAGGTCTCGGCCAGCGCCCGCCGCAGTGCGGGCGAGAGCCAGCTCTGCCCGACCCCCTCCAGGCGGGGAGGCGAGTCCCGGCGGAGATCCACCAGCTCGACCTGCGGCAAGCCGGCACTGCCGTGGCGCTCGGGCAGGCGCAGCCGCCCGTAGCGTCCGGCCTCCACGTTCGTGGCGGTCTCCAGCGACGGCGTCGCCGAGACCAGCACGGCCGGGATGTCCCCCAGGCGGGCGCGCACCACGGCCATGTCGCGGGCGTGATAGACGACGCCGTCCTCCTGCTTGAAGGAGGTGTCGTGCTCCTCGTCGACCACGATCAAGCCGAGGTCCTGGTAAGGCAGGAACAGGGCCGAACGGGCGCCGACCACGACCCGCGCCTCGCCCAGAGCCACCGCGCGCCAGGTGCGGCGGCGCTGGACCGCGGTCAGGTCCGAGTGCCATTCGGCCGGCGGGGCGTCGAAGCGCCGCTTGAACCGCTCCAGCCACTGGGCCGAGAGCGCGATCTCGGGCAACAGGACGAGCACCTGCCGACCGGCGGCGAGCGCCGCGGCCAGCGCCTCGAAGTAGACCTCCGTCTTGCCCGAGCCGGTGACGCCGTCGAGCAGCGTGACCGCGAAACCGCCCCGGGTCGCCTGGCCGCGCAACTCCTCGGCGGCGGCCGCCTGGGCTGTCGTCAGCGTCGGCCCGGGTTGCCGCCAGTCCGGCGCCTGGAAGGCGGCCGGCGGCGGCAGAGCCACCGCCTCCAGCACCCCGGCGGCCGCCAGGCCCTTGACCACCGAGGACCCGACGCCCGCCGCCCGGGCCAGATCCGCCGCGGGCCGGGCCGGGCCTTCTCCGGCGGCTGCCAGAACGCGCCTGCGCGCCGGGGTGAGCCGCAGGCCCTGGTGTTCGGGCTCCGCCCCGGCGAGCCGGTAGGCTGTGACCGGTTTCGGCGGCTCGAAGGCGGCGGGCACGCTGAGGGCCATGCGCAGGACCGCGCCCGGTGGCGCCAGGGTATAGCCGGCCACCCAGTCGACGAAACGCCGCTCGGGCTCGGGCAGGCCGGGCAGATCGATGCGCGCTCCGACCGGTTTCAGGCGCTCGGCCGCCACGCCGGGGCCGGTGGCACCCGGGTCCCAGACCACGCCGGTGAGCTCTCGGCTGCCCAGCGGCACCCGCACCAAGTCGCCGGGCACGAGCTCCAGGCCCGGCGACACGGCATAGTCGTAGGGGCCATCGAGCGGCAGCGGCAGAAGCACCGAAAGGCGGCCGTCCTGCGGCCCCGAGGCCGATCCGGCAGGGGGTTTCCGGCTGCCCGGCACAGTGCGGGCGGCGCTGGTATGGCGGTCAGGCATCGAGTACACTTTACTTGAGTGGCGCCCCGGGGTACCAGAGCCCTTGGCCGGATCGGGCGGCCGGGACGCCCGAACAGAATTGCGAGGTAGCCCAGCGGGCATGAAGTTCTTCATCGATAGCGCCGAGGTCGCGGAAATCCAGGGCCTAGCCTCGAC
>Ga0224509_10000097_pt1 | contig 21542 bp, 18 predicted proteins | sample SF_Jan12_sed_USG_5_FD_170158 | JGI IMG/M metagenome (GOLD analysis project Ga0224509, IMG submission 170158) | Sediment microbial communities from San Francisco Bay, California, United States - SF_Jan12_sed_USGS_24 | ecosystem: Environmental > Aquatic > Marine > Sediment | place: USA... | reverse complement strand
GAAAATCCCGACTGTTTGTACGTTGCGCCACAAAAAATACTCTGCCCGCCATGGAAACGCCAGTGATTCCGAACCTATATTAGATCCTGTTATTCGACAGAATACTGGCGGCGTGGTCACAGTAGTACGGCCCGCAATTGTCCGTCCTGCGAATAAACAACAAAGAGGAAACAAACCATGTCTACAGGTTGGAATCTAGAGGGCATGTATTTCGAAGCCTGTAACTGTGATGCTGCTTGCCCCTGTGTGTTTCTGAGCGGGCCCACGACGGGCGAGTGCACGGTCATCATCGGCTGGCACATAGAAGATGGGAACTTCGCCGGCACGGATCTCAGTGGGCTCAACGTCGTCAGGGCGGTCCATACGCCCGGTCACATGTTGGAAGTCGAGTGGACAGCGGCGCTCTATCTGGACGACAGGGCGGTCGAGGCCCAGACCGAAGCGCTCACCCGGATCTTTACGGGCCAGGTGGGCGGCAGTCCGTCCAAGCTGGCCTCTCATATCGGCAAGGATCTCGGGGTTCGCAGCCTGCCGATCGATTTCCGCGCCAACGGCAAGAAACGGTCGGTCTCTATCCCCAACGTGGCCGAGGTCGAAATCGCCGCCATTGTCGGGCAAGGCGACGGGGACGTGACGATCAGCGGTCATCCGTTGTGCGTCGCGCCCGGCCACCCCGCCGTGGCGAGCCGGTCGAGCCATCTCAAATACACCGACCACGGATTGAGCTGGGAGATCAGCGAAAAGACCGGCTTCTTTTCGCCGTTCAGCTACTCGGGGCCATAACGGGCCGCGGGGCCAGCCTCGCAAACGGACGGCGCAAAGTTAAGCCGGCACTGGACCACGGCGCCGGATCCACAACGATCATCCTACGGAAGGACAACACAATGGCAGCTGCCCAAAATGGGGTTCGATACCCCGAATACCTGGTTGAAACCGATTGGCTAGAGCAACATCTGAGCGACCCCGATCTGCGGGTGTTCGACTGCACCATAGTCGCCGGGCCGAACCCGGACCCGGTTCAGGGCAAGAAATTTCCCTTCGTGTTCGAAAACGGCCGCTCGCACTTCGGCGAGGCGCATATTCCCGGTGCGGGCTTCATCGATCTACTAGCCGATCTTTCGGACAAGTCTTCGAAGCTCCCTCTCATGGTGCCATCCGAGCAACAGTTCGTCGACGCCATGTCCCAATACGGTGTTGGCGATGGCACCCGTGTCGTTCTCTACAGCACCAGCGAGCCGATGTGGGCGGCCAGGGTGTGGTGGATGCTGCGGTCGTTCGGGTTCGACAACGCCGCCATCTTGAACGGCGGTTGGGCGAAGTGGACCGCGGAAGGGCGGCCTGTGTCGAGCGAGCCGTTCACCTATTCACCGGTCCGGTTCACCGCGCGATTTCGCCCCGGGACCTTCGTCGGCAAGGACGACGTACTGGCCGCGATCGGCGACAACAGTGTTTGCACCATCAACGCACTCCCGCCCGCGATGCACGCCGGCACGGGCGGCCCGGTGTTCGGGCGCAAGGGCCGGATCGCCGGCAGCGTCAACGTGCCGTCCGGGTCCTTGCATGACCCCGAGACGGGCACCTACCTGCCCGCCGACCAGCTGCCGAAGATTTTCGACGGGGTGCGCGCGGGCGAAGCCGACAAGATTATCGCTTATTGCGGTGGTGGCATTGCCTCGTCCAACAATGCCTTCGCTCTTACCCTGCTTGGGTACGACAACGTCGCCGTCTACGACGCATCCATGTTCGAGTGGGGGAACGACGAATCGCTGCCGATGGAACAGGGCTGAGGCCGGCCGTGTCTTCCAAGCGGCACGGGCCGGCGCGAGAACAAGGACATCCGGTCGCGCCGGCCGTGAAACGGGAAATCGACGATGACAGCGACGAGCCTAGAGTCCGCGGCGCGGCGTGACCGCTGGGTCGTGTTGCTCAGCCTCTTGGGCGTTACGACGCTTGCCTGGGTCTACCTCGTCGACATGGGTGAGATGGCCACTATGGCCGAGACCATGACGGGGACCCGCGTAACCGCGGCAACGGTTGTCGACTTCCTCCTGATGTTCGTCATGTGGGTGGTGATGATGATCGGCATGATGCTGCCTAGCGCCAGCCCCATGATCCTGATGTTTGCCAGGATCAACCGCAATCACCGGAACAAGGGCGAGCCCTTCGTGCCGACCGGGACATTTGTTGCCGGCTACATCGTTGTCTGGTCGGGGTTCAGCTTCGCCGCGACTGCACTGCAGTGGGGTTTGCAGGAGGTCGGTTTGCTCTCTCCTCTTATGGCCAGCACCAATGCTGTATTTGGCGGCCTCGTCCTCGCTGCGTCCGGCGTGTATCAATGGACGCCGCTCAAGCACGCTTGCTTGCGGCACTGCCAGACGCCACTGGGTTTCCTGATGACGCGCTGGCGCGACGGCGCCGGCGGCGCGTTTCACATGGGGCTTTCGCATGGCGCCTACTGCGTCGGCTGCTGCTGGGTGTTGATGGCGCTCTTGTTCGTCGGTGGCGTGATGAATCTGTTGTGGGTCGCAGCCTTGGCCGCATTCGTATTCGTGGAAAAGATCGCTCCTCCGGGTTGTTGGCTGCCTCGCATTGCCGGGGCAACTTTGATCGCATGGGGCGGATGGATACTCGGCAGTGCCCTTTAGGGATCATCGGAGAAGACGACGTGAACGACAGGATCAACGCCGAAATGAAGGAGGTCCGGACCGGAGAGGGCGGCCAGAAATGAGCGCGTTTTCGTGGAACAATGAACGCGAACCTGTTTCTCTTTGGCCGGAAGGACATGGCGGCAGCGGCCATCCTGCCCGGCGAATCGGTGCTCGACGTCGGGTGCGGCCGCGACGAGCTCAAGGCGATCCTCAGCCAGGTCGCGATCTACTGCGGCGTGCCCGTGGCCGTCGAATGCCACCGCATCGCCAAGCGCGTCTTCGCGGAGCTCGACGGACAGGGGTGACGGGCCGGGGAGTGATCGCGGCCCCGGACACCGGCGCGCGGGTATCGATCGGCAGGGCCAGGTTCGCCCGACGCCCCGATACGCGCAGGACAGTCGGTGGGGGACGCGCGTCTCCGCTCTAAGGCATGCGGCCCCAGTCCTTTGACCATGCCATTGGTGCGCGGCGAAATTTCCGGCGGAGTGTGCGTTGCAGCCTGCGGGTTCTCGTCCAGTCGGGCGTACGGAAGATCCCATCGAGATCACCGGGGTCGAGGCCGGCATTCCTGCAGAGCACCGGCGGGTCGATAGGGAGTGCGGTATAAGGTACGTTACCGTGCAGCCCGGTCTGGAAAATACCAACCCGACCCCAACAACTCTTCAAATCGCAGCCAAACCTTCTGTCGCGGAAGAAGGGTTCCACTCGAACCGCGGCGGGCACCTGTGGCTGCTACGACTAAATTGCGGTAGCTGTCATCCGAAAGGCGGTTACCAGCTACCGCCTTCCGGAACTCGTGTCACACATCGCTCAACATTTCGGAAAAACTGATGTCACCCTTGGCGACGTTGTAGATCTGAGGCAAAACCTCAATTCGACTCCTCAAAAGGAAATCGCCAAGGATTTCGGGTCGGCCAGGGCTCCTGGTGCGGAATTTCCATACGGTCGAGAACGTGCCGTCAGAGTTGGCGTGCTCATGGCCGATAAACGCGGGCCCTCCCTCGGCCACTAGCAGCAAATATACCACCAAGATCAACGGAGCAAAAAAGATCAGGCATACAGCTCCGCCTAGAATACTAGGAATCCTGATCGATGAGATACTGTGAAGCTTTTCTTCCTTATTCTCGTTCGTAACGAGCATGTTGCTATTCCCCGTTTAGCAAAGGCCTTCAGATCCGGTCAATTGAGATAACAGAACTTTCTTTGATTCTTTCTTGAGGCCAAGAGGCCGTTCGCTGCCTTAGATTTACTTCTCCTGCGCCATAGGCCAGGGCGATGGTCCAGCTCAATAGTGTTGCACCCAAAAATAGAACCGTAAACATCTATAGTCAAAGTTTCCTGCATGGTTGTCACCCAAATGGGTGATATAGTCACAGAATTATCCCTATATTTCATAAGTATTTGGTAACATGTCCCATGATAGGTTGAGTCGACTCTTCCCAATGAACCTTTCCCAGTCAGCGATGATGTCAACTCGACCGGCATTCGATAGGCATTCGGCCGGCACTCCGTCGAAAAATCTGGTCGTTGATTCACCACGTCAACCTGTCTATAAGATTCGTGCGAGCACATATGGGTACCCGTGCCTCATATACCGACATTCGGCATCCGGTCGGTAACTCCGAACGTCGATGGCCACTGTGGAAGGCGGCGGCGTTCTGGGTCTGCGCCAGTTTGGTGCTTTGGGCACCAATCATCGGTGGTATTTACATCCTTCTTTAGCCGAGAGTTTCCGGATGGAAACGATCCAGGCTCGCATGGTCCCACGATTGACCCAGGGATCAGTGACGCAGATCGATTTGGCTGTCATTTCTCCTCGGTCCTCTGTCGCCCACGGTGACGACACGGCCTCTCGGGCGATTTTCGAACGTGGCTTGGCACAGCTCCGGGCGATCTCGGAACTCTAGGCGTTAGCGACAACTAGTCTGCTGATCAATGACGTGGGTCAAAACGTCAACGAGAATGCCCTGTGGCGGTGCATAGACTGCTCGTTCAGGGAATTCCGTCATGGACAGAGCCTCCACTCTGAAACCGTGTCTTGTACCGCGGCGATGATCCCACGTTCGTTGGGCACTGTGTGTGGGATTTGTCACATTGGGCTAACGAACTGCGAAGCAATACGCGGAGCGGATCGCCGTCCGACACCAGGGCTACTTCATCTCAGGGGGTTCTCTCAACCCTCATTTTCGTTACAGCCGGGTCGGACCACGCGTAGATTGAGCATCGTAGCCACAGAGCTCGATGGGAGCGATGGCTCGATCGGGTGGTTTTGCGCGGCATGGTCCGATGCCGATCCCAGGTGCGCGAAACGGCCAACGCCATAGAGATACCCAGGGAGCGGATGAGAAATGACTGGTAGCGCAGCGGCCCGGATGAGGAGCCGGCTCGCCGCCCTTTGCCCTTTGTGCTAGCCTCGCCGGCCCGTGGGAATGCCGGACGGGACGAGGAGGAGGCCGCGTCATGGCAGTGGCAGCATCGGCGCGGGAGGGCCTAGTGCAAGGAAATTCCGGTCTGAAGCGCTTCGACTTCGTGCTAGCCATGGCCGTGGTCTTGGGGCTCGCCGGCGCCTGCGAAGCCGCGAGGGCGGTCTATACCAAAACCGGTAAAGGCTCGGACCCCGGCGCAGTGAGCTTCGGCCCTGGCGACCTCGATTTCCTCGGCGGCGACGAGGTGGGTGCGGGCGCCGGCCCGGGCGATGCCGGGGTCGGCGTGAATTCCTATCTCTGGTCTCTGGCGCGCTTTGTTGGACACGATCTCCTTCATGCCGCTTGCCGCTGCCGACCCCTTGGCAGGCGTGATCATCACGGGCTGGTACGGGCCCCCAGAGACCCTTCGCGAAAGGATCAAGATCAATCTCTATATCCTGCGTCGCGATCCGCGCGCGGGCGGACTTCATGCGGCTGTCTTCCGCCAACGTCGGGAACCCTCCGGCGACTGGGCCGATGCGCGGTCGGACAAGCAGATGGCGCGCGACCTGGAAGACGCGATCCTCGCGCAGGCCTGGCAGCTCTGGTTCCGTCAGCGCCGGGATCCGGTCGATCCTTACGGCCCGGTGGCGCGCGGCACCCGATTCGCGCTTTCGGAGACCACCAGAATGACCTTCTACGGACGCCTCGACCAGCTCGCCAACACGACGATCTTGCACCACACTGCGAGGCGTTCGGCGCCGGTTCACCGGCCTTTGCGGCAAGCGCGGAAGCTCGAAGCGCGCGGCATGTACCGGCGCTCCCGACCCAACTCGGACATCGCCGGCCAGCGCCCTCGGGCTGAGGTGGATCAATGATTTCACGACCGCTACTTCTTAGAATGTCAGATGTGGATCAGTGCTGGCCGCGGAGCATCGGGTAAGAGGAGCAACGATCATGTGCCGGTGGTTGGGTTATTCAGGAGCACCCCTGTACCTCGAAGAGCTGATCTTGAAGCCTGAGCATTCCCTCATCGACCAGAGCCTCGAGTCTCGTGCCGGGGCGACGACGACAAATGGCGACGGGTTCGGCATCGGGTGGTATGGCGATAGAGAGACTCCGGGTGTTTACAAGGACGTCCAACCCGCTTGGAACGACAGCAACCTTCGGGACCTGGCGGCGCACATCGAATCGCCCCTGTTTCTCGCGCACATACGCGCGGCGACCGGATCCGCGGTCCAGCAGACCAACTGCCACCCGTTTCGCCATGAAAAGTGGCTTTTCGTCCACAATGGCCTGATCCGCGGCTTCGACCGGGTCAAGCGGGATCTGGCTCTCGCCGTTGCGCCCCGGCTCTATCCGATGATCACGGGAACCACGGACTCGGAGCTCATGTTCTATCTGGCCCAGACCTTCGGCTTGGCGGAAAGCCCTTTGACCGGGCTCGAGCGCATGGTGGGCTTTGTCGAAAAAACCTGCGCGGAACACGGGATTGAAGATCCAATCCAGATGAGTGCCGGGCTGAGTGACGGCGAGCGTTTGCTGGCGGTCCGTTATTCGACGGAGCGGCGTTCGCGAACGCTGTTCCATAGCACCAGCATGCAGGCGTTGCAGGAAATATACCCGGACCTGAAACGGTTTTCGCCGGATGCCCGCGCCGTCGTCTCCGAGCCGCTTTCGGATCTCACCGAAGCCTGGGAGGAAATCCCGGAGTCCACGGCGGTCATCATCTACCGTGGCGAGGTCGAGAGGCACGCCTTCGAGCCGCAGCTTCCCGACTGAGTTCGGTTCTGTGCTCACTATGGTCGGGGGCCGGCGCGATCGGTGACCTCTGATGTCCCTTCCGGCTGTACCCTGCTGTCTGAGGTCTTGCCGAACCGCGGCTGCTCAGGGCCGCAAGCTCCTCCTTATCCGTGAGCTTGCCGGCGGCTTGGGCAAGCCGCCCCCTCGCCTGGCGGCCAACGCTGTCATCGCTGAGACGGATCTTTCCAAGAAGGGCCCGCGGAGTGGTTTGCGTTCCGAGCTCATCAATATCTTGGTCAGAGTCTGCGTTCGGGTTGAACCCAAGAGTCCGAGCCGTCGACCACTGTCGTGGACGCTGCCGTCACTGCAGGCGCCCAATCGCCCTCAGGTCCGAGCAGCAGCGCTAGTCCAACAAGCCACACGGCAATAAATCCAGGTAACATCTGCAAGGTTGACCTTCGGTCTATGCCTCATCTTAACGAATTCCGGGAACAGCGTATCGATCTCTTTCTGCCGGAAAATTCCGATCACGAAATAAGTAATCTATCACTTGATCTCGCGCGGCGCCCCGCCCCATAGGCACCACGCCGCCGGCGTGCTATGGCAGGGCATGGCCTGTTCACTACGAAAGGGGTAACCCGATGGCGCCGGACAATCCGGCGGCCGCCCCGCGCGACTGCGTGCTGGGCGTCGAGCGCTCGCTGGCGGGGCGGCGCTGGGAGGCGCGGCTGGGTGATCCGCGGCTGGGGCTCGCCCTGGCGCAGGACCTGGAGTTGCCCGAGGTCGTCGGGCGGGCGCTGGCGGCGCGCGGCGTCGGGCTGGAGACGGCCGAGGCGTTCCTGACGCCCCGCCTGCGCGACAGCCTGCCCGACCCGCTGGACTTGAAGGACATGGACCGGGCCGTCGAGCGGATCGTCCGCGCCGTGCGCGACGGCGAGCAGATCGCCGTGTTCGGCGACTACGACGTGGACGGTGCGACCTCGGCGGCGCTTCTGAAGCGATTCCTCGCTGCCGCGGGGGCGGACATCCGAATCTATATTCCCGACCGCCTGGCCGAGGGCTATGGGCCGAACGCCCCGGCGCTCCGGCGCCTCAAGGCCGAGGGCGTGGCCCTGGCGATCACCGTCGACTGCGGCATCTCCGCCTTCGCGGCGCTGGAGGCGGCGGCGGCGGACGGCCTCGACATGGTCGTGGTCGACCATCATGCGGCCCAGGCCGAGCTGCCGCCGGCGGCGGCCATCGTCAACCCGAATCGGCTGGACGAGAGCGGCGAACACGGACAGCTCGCCGCCGTCGGCGTCGCGTTCCTGCTCACCGTGGCCCTGAACAGGGCGCTGCGCGAGGGCGGCTGGTACCGGCGGACCGGGCGCGGGGAGCCCGACCTGCGCCAATGGCTCGACCTTGTCGCGCTGGGCACGGTCTGCGACGTGGTGCCGCTGACGGGGCTCAACCGGGTCTTCGTCGCCCAGGGCCTCAAGGTCATGGCGCGGCGCGGCAACCGGGGCCTCGCCGCGCTGGCGGACGTGGCCGGGGTCGACCGGCCGCCGGAGGCCTATCACGCCGGCTTCCTGCTCGGGCCGCGGATCAACGCCGGTGGGCGGGTCGGCGTGGCCGACCTGGGCGCGCGGCTGCTGACCACGGAGGACCCGGCCGAGGCTGCGGAGATCGCCGGGCGGCTCGACGCGCTGAACCGCGAACGGCGCGCGATCGAGCAGGCCGTGCTCGACCAGGCGCTGACCCAGGCCGAGGGCGCGCAGGCGGGGGAGGGCGGCCTGGTCCTGGCCGCGGCCGAGGGCTGGCACCCCGGCGTCATCGGCATCGTCGCCAGCCGCCTGAAGGACCGAACGAACCTGCCGGCCCTGGTGGTCGCGCTCGACAAGGGGGTCGGCAAGGGGTCCGCGCGCTCGGTGCCGGGGGTCGACCTGGGGCGCGAGATCCTGGCCGCGCGCCAGGCCGGGCTGCTGGTCGACGGCGGCGGCCATCCCATGGCGGCAGGCCTGACCGTGTCAGAAGACCGCTTGGTGGAACTGCAGGAGTTTCTCGACCGGCGCCTGGCGGTGCAGATCGCGGCGGTCGGCTACCGGCCCGCGCTCGGGCTCGACGGCGCGCTGCAGCCGCGCGCGGCGACCGCCGAGCTGCTCGGCCAGCTCGAGCGGCTGGCGCCCTTTGGGGTCGGCAACGCCGAGCCGCGCTTCGCCCTGCCGTCGATCCGGATCGTGCGGCCGCGGACGGTGGGCGAGGACCATCTGCGCTGTATCCTGACCGGGCCGGACGGGGGCAGCCTCAAGGCAATCGCCTTCCGCGCCTTTGACGGCGCGCTGGGCGCCGCGCTGGCCGGCGCCGGCGGCCTGCCGTTCCACGTCGCCGGCAAGCTGCGCGCCGACCACTGGGCCGGTCCCGGCCAGGTCCAGTTCATTATCGAGGACGCCGCCCCCGCGGCAGGCTGAAGGAAAAAAGGTGTCAGGAACCTTTTTGTTGAGAATATTGATGTGAAGAAGATATTGAAAACACGTTATAATTCATCGGAAAAAGGTTCCGGACACCTTTTTTAGCACCTTTTTGGTGTCCGGTGTCGGAAGGTCGTGAGTCACCCCCACCCCGACCCTCCGCCGTCAAGGGCGAGGGGGACCATGGCGCCAGTGGCGCCGCGTAAGCCGCCCGAGCGCCGCAGGCTGGGAGGGAACAATCTGGCTTGCCTTGGAGTTCCCTCCCCCCTTGCGGCGGAGGGCTAGGGAGGGGAGGTGTATCACTCATTGCTGAATCCTGATACTAGACTGGCCGCATGAAGAGGATCCCTATGGGGACGGCGGGGAGGCTGCTGGCCCGGCTCGGCATCGTGCTCCTGGCCTGGCTGCCGGGTCCGGCGCCCGGCCAGAGCGGGCGGCCGGTCGATCTCGAGCTGGTGCTGGCGGTCGACACCTCGTCCAGCGTCTCGGCCGAGGAGTTCGACCTGCAGATGCGCGGCCTCGCCGAGGCCTTCCGCAGCCCGGCGGTGGTCCAGGCGATCCAGGCCGCCGGCGACCTCGGCGTCGCGGTCGCGCTCGTGCAGTGGTCGGACAACCGCAAGCAGACGCTCGCGATCGACTGGACGATGGTGACTGGCGAGGCCTCGGCGCGCGGCTTCGCCGAGGAGATCGAGAACACGCCGCGCTTCCTGATCGGCGGCGGCACGGCGCTGGGCGGGGCGCTCGCCTTCTCCATGCGCCAGTTCGAGACCAGCGGCTACCAGGGCCGGCGCAAGGTGATCGACGTCTCCGGCGACGGCCGCACCAACCAGGGCGCCCACCCCTCGAAGATCCGCGATCTGGCGGTGGCCGCCGGCATCACCGTGAACGGCCTCGCGATCCTGAACGAGGACCTCTACGTCGACCGCTACTACCTCTACAACGTGATCGGCGGCACCGGCGCCTTCGTCATGACCGCCGACGACTACCAGGACTTCGCCCGGGCGATCCTGCAGAAGCTGATCAAGGAGATCGCCGGCGTGCCGATCGCCGGGCGGCCGGCGCCGGCCGCAACGGGATAGTGCGCGCGCCAATGGTTCGTAGCCCCTCAAACGCCGGGCGGTCGCATCCGCTCCCTTGGCTTCGCGCGCCCCTCCGACGAGCTCAGTTGGCGCGCGGGGCCTCAATGGCCGAGGCGCGAAAAATCGAGCCGGGGTCGATTTTCGCTTTCGTAGTCCCTCAAACGCCGGATGACCGGGCAAAAGGCAAGAAAGCCTTCCCCCTCGACGGGGGAAGGTTTGGATGGGGGTGGCCAAGGCCGCTCGCACCGTCCTCGGTGGCGTCCTTTCGATCGAAGCGGCCTGTCCCCCCTCCTCGGTCCTCCCCCGCAAGGGGGGAGGAAGCAGATTCGGGCTTCGCGCGATTGCCCTGCGTCCGCCCCCCTCCTCGAGCGTTCGAGCGGCTTACGTGGCGCCAGCGGCGCCACGATCCGCCCGAAGCCTCGGGCTTGCTTTTGCCCGGGCGAACGCTTATTTCCTGGCCCGGCGACCCCATCGTCTAGAGGCCTAGGACACCGGCCTTTCACGCCGGCAACACGGGTTCGAATCCCGTTGGGGTCACCACTTTCTCTTTTTGCGATCAATCCCCTATAGATCGAATCCGGTGGAATTGGCACCCGATTGGCACCCGCGCTATTTGGCGAAGGCATTGTCAAGGGCCGCAGCGGCCTTCACATCGTTGTTGGTGAACAGGTGCGAATAGACGGCGAGCGTCAAGGCCGGCGACGCATGACCAAGGCGGCTGCTGATCGATACGATATCCAGCCCCGCCGCTATCAGGGCCGATGCGTGGCTATGGCGGAGCGCGTGGAAAGTGACCTTGGGGAGCTTTCGGGTCTTCACCGCATCGCGCCAGCGGTCGGAAATGCTGTAGGGGTTGGGCCAAGCGCCGTCGAGGTCGCCGAACACTGGCAGGTCGGCCGGCATCGCGCCGGCGCCGGCTGCCAGCCGCAATTCGAGCTGGGCGCGGCGATGGTCGCGCAGCGCCGCGACCGCGAAGGCCGGCAGGCTAATGGTGCGCCGCCCGGCGGCCGTCTTGGGGCTCTTCGCGCGAAGCCCAGCCTTGGTCTGTTCCAGCGAGCGTTCGATGCGGACAGTCGCAGCGTCCAGGTCGATATCCGACCAACGCAGCGCGGCAATCTCGCCGCGGCGCGCGCCGGTGCCGATGGCGAGCGCGGCAATAGGATACAGGGAATGGCCCTTAAGCTGGGCAAGCGTGTCGGCGATCTGATCAGCCGTCAGAATGGCAACGCTGGTTTCCTCCGCCTTGGGTGGCTTGATGATTGATGCCACGTTGCGCTCGACGATCTCGACGGCGGCGGCGTGCGACAGGGCTGTGCGCAGCACGCCATGCGCGTGGCGAATGGTCCGCTTCGATAAGCGGACGTTTCGGCCCGTTTCGTCCGCTCTACACCTGACTCCGGACGCAAATCGGGAGAGGCCATGACGGTCAAACCTGACCCTCAGCGGAACTCCCACCTTACAAAGCTCTACCGGATGTGGGGTTCGCGCACGGGCTTCATCATCGAAGCTATTGGAGGGCGTCACATGGGCAATCCCGGTTGAAACGGCTTTGCCCACATGGCGACCATCACGAAGTGCCGGGTCGCTTGCCATCGCGTCCGCCACGCTGGCGCTGCTCGGCTCGACGGGCGCCGGGGTCGAGGGCGTGTCGTTGCTGTTCGACACGACGGCAGTCAACGTCGCAGCGGCGCCGTATACCACGCCCCAATTAGTTGCAGAGGGTAAAAATCGTGTCGGCCTCTGACTTCACAGCCCCAAGCGGCTTCTCTCCCGTCGCCCGTGCCGCCAGTTCGGGGAAGGTTCCCGTCAGGCTCGCGTTGGCCCAGGACGACGTGATCTCGGCGTCGACGGTGCCCTGGTCATCGATCCGGCCGTCGACCTCGTAGGTCCCTCCGCTCGTTATCAGCTGTCCGTTGATCTGATAGATGGAAATGTCGACGGCAAGAATATCCTCGCCGACTTTTCCGACCCAGTTCCCGACCCAGGGTTTGTCGGCATCCTTGGCCTCGGTGCACGCCCTCACCTCGCCCAGGAATTTGGACGGTGGTATGTCGCATTCCTTCTTCGCGCCAAGTTCCCTGAGCCAGCGGTTTCTGCGCTCCAGAGCCTTGATCTCGATTGCTTCGGCGTCTTTGAAATCCATGAAGAACAAAGGCACGATCAGAAACGCGCCGGTCGCGCCGAGCGCCACGTTCTTGCCGGTGGCGTCCTCGTGCGGCATCAGTTTCGCGATATCGTCCTCGTTGCTCAAGACCTCCGACTCGAGGCCCTGACACGTCCGCTCCTCGTCGCCGGGTTGGTACTGGGCCACCGGATCCGGACTTCGCCCGCCGCATCCAGAAACCACGGCCACAGCACTAACGACACAGACGGCGACACGTGAACGCAGAGTCATCTTCTCCTCCCCTCACCTCGGTCTCGTTCAAGACTGCCGGCACCGGCTTTGGGCTCAAGGGCGCGGCACCCCAGCGTGGACCTCGTTGACCCGATGAGGCCGGCGACGATCACGCCGATCAATGAATCGACAACGCTTTCCTGACCCAATTCCGCCATCTAGTCGCGCGCGGCCAAATTTCCTATAGCCGCGTCTCCTGGTATTTTCCGCCCGCTAGCAGAGATTGGCTTGATGCTCAATGACGTGGATCAATAGGTCAACGAGACTGCCCTAAGCCCAAGGCCACTACGCGGAGGCCGAGCCGCTCTACCAGCGCTCTCTAGCGATCTTAGAAAAGGCCCTCGGACCCGAGCATCCATATGTGGCCACGAGCTTGGAAAACTATGCTGCACTGGTCCGACAGACCGCGAGCGCCGACGAGGCAGAGAAGATGGAGGCGCGCGCCAAAGCGATCCCTGCAAAGTTCGAATGAGTGATACCGTCTGGCTCATGGCCAATGAATCGCGACTTCCGGAAGTGGCTACTTTTCCCCGTACGGGCCGAGCACCGGCTACGGCAACAGTACCCCCAGACCCGGACATTTGAGCGCCGAAGTCCGACTTTGGGCCAATTGTTTCCGGTGTACCCTCAAGCTCGGACGTGGCTGGCGAGTCCGGCGAACGGAGAAAAATGACCCGAAGCTGAAGTATATGACGAGGCAGATGGACTAGTGCTGTGAGTTCGGATGTTCCTCTTGTCGCTCTCTGTAGGTATGAGTGATAATGGTCCCAAGGCAAGAAACTAACCTAGTAGTTTTGAGCGAGACGTTTTTGTGAGTAGTCCATTCGAGGCTGCACGCTGGAGCTTAGAGCTCCCGAAAAGATGGCTGGGGGAGTGGGAAAATGACATTGCGGTTATCTATGCGCCTGGCGGCATGGGCGCTCTGCAAATCAGCGAATACCAGAAGTTAGAGACCGAGATCACAGACGAAGACCTGCTGGAGTCCATTGAGGAGGTTCCGCAGGATCAGGCAACACCTTTCTCTGCCAAAGGGTTCGTCGGTTTCCACTATTGCTATTCAGACGACGCAACTCACTGGAAAATATGGCTGCTGAGAGACGCTGACATAATGCTGTTTGTGACCTATAACTGTAACGTCGCTGATGCCAAAGTCGAAGAGCAGGAAGTGATAAGGGCAGTCCGCTCGATTACTCCACGCAAGACATGCCCCTCCAGAGGATAGAATAAATCTGTTTACGGTCAGGCTAGCTACGCACATAAAGCAGCGCTAGACGCCTCGACTTTGCGCTCGGGAGGCTACGATGCCGTTCAGGTTCTTCCAGCTTTTCGCATTTCTGATGGCGCTTGGCCTTGCCGGCCCTGCCTTGAGCAAGGAACCGAAGAAGAAAGGTTGGATAATCTATCCCCCAGGGGCTCTGGACAAAGCTGGGGGCGATTACATACGCCTGGAGCCAGTTGAGGAGCCGTCGCTGGAGGATATCGCTGCGATAGTCGAACCTCTCAAAGGGGCCAGTCTCATCAGAGTCGAATTTGATGAGTATCAACTGGGTCTGGTGTTTTCGGATGGACCGCCATTGGCTCTCTGGACGGAGATTGTGTTCCTGGAAAGCGACGATGCAAAGGACCCGAAAGTTTACAGCGTCGGCGATGGCCCAAAGGACTTCAGTTTTATGAGCCTCCTGGGTAAGACCGTGACCGACGTTGAGCCAAATGCCGCACGAGATTTGCTGCTGCGATTCCAAAATTTCGGAAGCTTACGAATACGCCGAGATGAGGCCTTATTGGAGTCATACATAATTGGATCTGATTTCAGAGGATCCTGGCTTGTCGTCCGATAACTTCCAGCCCTAACCTTAAGAATGTACGGGCTCCCGCAATCACGGATCGCCACTTCGTTGACGTTCATCTAAGGTCTGGTCCTGGCTACTTTTCCCCGTCCGGATCAGGCTGCGGCTACGTCGGGGATGCCCCTGACACCGGACCTTTGAGCTCGATGGCGGTGTGTGAGCATCTCTGAGCGACTGTTTTGCCTGACGATCATTCTCCTTTGGTCCATGAGACAGGAAGGAGAAAGTCGATGCAGAGCTTCAAAGATGGTGATGACAAGACGGGTCCCCGGAACGCCTGGAACAAGGCCAAGCTGATCGGCCCGACACCACCGCTCCAACCAAAGCATGTTTGGGCCATTCGGACCCGCCTGCAGCTGGACAGGCGAATCAGGGACCTGGCTCTCTTCAATCTCGCGATCGATAGCAAGCTGCGCGGATGCGATGTCGTGAGTTTGACGGTCGACGATGTCGCACCGCACGGCTACGCGCTCGAGCGAGCCACGGTCCGCCAAAGGAAGACCGGGCGTCCCGTGAAGTTCGAGATCACCGAGCAGACCCGCCAAGCTATCGATGAGTATCTAGAGGCAGCTCGCAAGAGGCCCGGGGAGTTCTTGTTCACCGGTCGCAGGGGCAAAGACCGCAACCTCACGACCCGTCAATATGCCCGCTTGGTGTCGCAATGGATCGCCAGCGTTGGCCTGGACGCGTCACTCTTTGGGACACATTCCCTGCGTCGAACCAAGGCGACCTTGATTTACAGGCGAACCGGCAACCTGCGGGCCGTTCAGCTGCTCCTTGGGCACACGAAGATCGAGAGCACTGTCCGGTATCTCGGCATTGAGGTCGATGATGCTCTCGCCATCGCCGAGCAGGTCGACGTCTGATCCTGAGGGCAGAGCGGACGCGCTCTGCCCGATCAGACCACCGGGAAAACTAGCCAATACCTGCCATTGAGCTTGATAGACAAGAACGACTGGAACGACGATAAGAACCTCATTTGGCGGCACGTATTTGGATGACAGATTCGGTGCGAAGCCGGACTCGCTCGCCGTGCCCCTGGGTTCAATCGGACAAACAGCAAGCAATGACGTCCCCACAAATGCCAAAAAATGGCCTCGGTTTTGTTAACTGTTTGCGGGATACAAGTCATCAAACTTGTCCAGGAATGACCTCCCGTGCTGGAGCTGTTTCTCAATACGCCAACACTCGCTCTTGCGGCTTTGACGCTTGTTGTGCCGTGGCGTTGGGTTTGGCGGTTTTGGCTTCTCGTCTCGATTGCAGCCATAGCGCTTCTTAGCTTCTCGCCGCGCGATCCTGATCCAGGCGTCGGCTATGTCTATGGGCTAGCAATCCTGTTCTCCTACGGCTTGGTCTTTGCGAGCTTGTTGGCCATTCGGTTTGGCATCCAGGTTTTCATTTCAAGCAAGTCCAGGGGGCAAAAACAGCTTTCGGGCGTTGAGAAACCGTTTCTCGCTATGTTTGAAGGGCTACTCTGCGCGTTCGCCGGCATTGTCGCAGCGGGGTTCGCCATATGGGCTCTGGCCTACGCGTTCTCCGCCATACCAGGCGGTTATGTCATTCATGGCGTGGTCGGACTGCTTTCGCTGGCGGGAGTGATCGTTCTAGCCTGGCGTCTTTTTCGAGGCCGGCTTCCAAACTGGCGTGCCGGTACCTTCGCTGCCGCCTTCTCTTCTCTCATGATCGCGGTGTCGGTCTATGGTCCGCTCCACCCGGAGATCGTTCTCGCCGAGGCCGAGCGCGTCGCTCGCGATGCGCCGTTTTGCATCGCTTTGGGGGAACGACATCGGCCGGCGCGATCGCGTCAGGATCTCACCTTCTTCACCATGGACAAGAACGGCATCCGCCACCACGCAATCCTGCTGGTCGATCGCGCGGGTGAAAGGGAGGGCTATCACTGGTCCTACCGCCAGCGACGATTTGTTGAAGGACTTGCGGACGACGCGGTTGCTTGCCTTCCAAGACAGGATTTCGCGGCTGGACTTCTGCATTGGAAAGGGGTGGAGCGTCATGGATACGAGCTTAACTTCGGTGGCCGCGACCTCGTAATTCCGACGGATTACAACCCGAATTTCACCGACAAATATCTTTCGATCTCTGCGCCGCCGCCTGATTTTAAGCCGATCGAGCGATCGTCTTCATCGCCCCAAGCAAGCGCTGAGATAGGAAGCCGGGCCTGGCTCGAAGGGTCAGCGAGAGATGTCTTGAAAGAACAATCAACCGGTCGCTTTGCAGACCTCATGGAGGTGCGCGAGGGTCCGCACGGATTTGATTGGTTCTACAAGCTCGACACCGAAGGACAGATTTCCACCCTCATTCTGTGCACAGAAAGACGTCCAGCAGGAAGAACTTGCCAGCACCGCTTCTATAGAGACGGCGCGATGTACACTTTCGATCACAGTCTTGAGCTTCTTGCTTTCTCCAGTGAGATGGAAGATCGCCTCTTTGCTCTCTTCAGTTCGTTCGACACCTCGAGCACGGCCCGACGTTAGGCGAATTGTCTGGCCCTAAGAGCCCGCTATACGTCCTGTCCTCTTTGACCAATCCGAATGGCAGAGGGGCTCTCGAATTGCGCAGTTTGCTGCCCTCTTATGGCGCTTGCGGCGCCTTTTTCGGAAACAATCCGTCAGTTGCGAAGAGATCGGCAATTGTCCGTTCATACCCGGTCCTGTCTACCCCTTCCCGCGGTGGTCGGTTGTCAGGGGTCGCGCCGACGAAACTTGGCAAAAGCTGACATTCTGTACCTGAACTTCCGGTGTCGAGGGCATAGCTGCCGAGACAGACGGTAACCAGGATAGGGCGTTCATAGCCACAAGGAGACCTCAGAGCATTTTGTGAGAAGTCCAAGGAAGCCCTGATTTGGCCTGTACGAAAAACCCCACCGCACGGCCTGTCCACGGACCCACATTTCCAACCCCGAATTCCCGCAGATCAGGTGTTCGGCGCCAGGGGGCACCGAAAAGGGTGATTTCCCGTACCCCCAAGACTGCGTTGCTATAACGCGGCCTCGATGCGGCTGGGCAAGGTGGCCTTGCGTGCCTACTGCACCTGCCAGTCGAGGCTGGCCCCGCCGATCCCGCCCGTCGCAAGCTTCGAGAAGCCGTCCATCAGCCAGACCACGGCGGCCCCGGTGGTCGTGTTGCGCCACAGGATGTCGGCCTTGGCGTCGGCGTCGAAGTCACCGACCCCGGCCACCTCCCACACCAAGGGCACCCCACCGATCCCGCCCGAGGCGGTCTTCGACAGGCCGTCCATCTTCCAGATCACCGTGGCCCCGGTGGTGAGGTTGCGCCATAGGATGTCGGCGCGGTCGTCGCCGTCGAAATCGCCCGTGCCGACCACCTGCCAGTCGAGGCTGGCCCCGCCTATGCTGCCGCCGGCAAGCTTCGTGAAGCCGTCCATCAGCCAGATGACGGCACTTCCGCTGCTCGTGTTGCGCCACAGGATGTCGGACTTGCCGTCGCCGTCGAAGTCATCGACGCTGGCCACTTGCCAGTCGGCTTCGGGCGACCCAATCGACCCGTCGTATTTCCGAGTGAGGCCATTCATCTGCCAGATGACCGTATTCCCGGTAATGGTGTCGCGCCACAGGATGTCGGATTTGCCGTTGCCGTTGAAGTCGCCCAGACCGACAACCTGCCAGTCGGCGACGGGAGCATCAATCGGGCCGTCAGACAGCCGGGTAAAGCCGTCCATGAACCAGATGACGGGGTTGCTCGTGCTGGCATTGCGCCACAAGATGTCGGATCGCCTGTCGCCGTCGAAATCGCCAAGACCCTCTACTTTCCATTCGGCGCCGACAACACCGATAGATCCCGCCAGTTTCGTGAAGCCGTTCATCTGCCACAGGACGTTGTTCCCGGTGGCGGTGTTGCGCCATAGAACGTCCGACATCCGGTCAGCGTTCAAGTCGTTGCGCACCGGCTCCCGAGAATTAGGAAAACGCTGCACCCAGCGTCCGTCAAAGCCTCCCTCTGCCTCGGTGTACCAGGCTCCGAAAAGCCATTCGCCTTGCTCCCCATCGGCGGAGCCGTCGCCATGCACGCCAACATGGGCGAAGTAGTCGTGCTGCCACCAATAGTTCCCGTGGGAATCCAGGTGACCGCTTGCGAGTCCGCGTTCGCCGAAGGGATCGCCGAATTCGTAGGCGTCGAACACGAAATTCCCCACCTGCCCCCACAGATATGCCCCCCAAAACCAGTGCTTGTCCGGGTAGCCCCCTCGGCTCTCGCCGGCATCCTGACTGTCGATTGCCCGAAAAAAGAATCGTTGCAGGCCCGTTGGCACGAGCTCCGTTCCATCCTCGCTCAGGATCGGGCTTTCGAGCTTGATCATCCGGGAAGGCGAGGTCCAATGCAGGGAGTACGAATTGCCTTCCCAATGCGTAGGCAAGATGTCCGCAAGATCTTGAAGCTCGAATGTCGCTCGCCGAATTTCGTCCCATCGGACGTGGTTGTTAGGCCCGGCCACCATATCGAGGGCGTTGTCGTGAGTGATAGTTTGGGCGTTCCAATAGGCCACGGCCTCCGGATCGCAATCGCAAACGAAGACATAGTTGACGCTCCGTCGGTCTTTATCCCCGTTGACGTTCACCTTCGCCGACATTGCGAATTGGTTCCCGACATCAATGCCAGCAAACGTGTCTTCGACCCAATGCAATTCATGCAAGTCGAAGCCGAACGGGTCATTTGACCATTCCGCCTGCCAGAGCATGACGTGCTTGCCGAAGCTCGTTTCCATGAAGTTTAGGTCCACCTCACCCAAGACACGGGCATTGTGTTTGCTATGCTCCGTGATGACAGCGTAGTTGACCTGCTCCGTCCCGGACCCAGGAATCCCGCTAACCCCATCGACACGAAGCTCCACGCGCTCCCAGTCGTGGATCGAGCCCTGCTGCTTCGCGTGGTAGACGTGGTAAAGCAGGATCACGGATTTCTGACCGTCCTGCATGAACTCAATGATGGCGGAATAGAGAGTCGGCCGGATCCGCCAGGTGTCCCAATCATGACTATCACTGAAGAACGGATCGATGCTCGTCATCACGAACTCGTTGATCGCCCCCCAGTTCACTTTGTTGTTGGAAAACACGCCGTCGCGGTCGAAATTGAAGTTTGTGATCCAGTCAAAGCCTTCGTGGCCCGACTCGTTTTCATTGGCTCGCTTGAAGATGATTGGTGAGTAGTAGTTGAGATACTCTTTCCTTTGCTCCCCGCTGAGCGACCACGTTTGAGCCCAGGCCACATCTACCAAGAGGAAGGGGGCAAGTACGATCCAGAGGATGGATTTCCAGGCAGGAGATTTGGCTGCTGGACGGCTTGGCGAGATTAATGGTCCGGTGTTTCCTGACATTTTGCTCACTCCTCCCTTGGCTTGCTGACTGGCCTTAACAGTCAAGGCAGGCGCGAATGTCATCCCGGTCGAGCTTCTCAGCGGTGCCCGCAGTCTCCCTAGTATAGAATCAGCATTGCTAGACGGCCCCGCCGGAGTCCATTCTGATGGCTTGGTCTATGGATCTTTTTAGAACAGCTCATACCAGGCTGAGGAATTGGTTGGCGTCTGCCTGTTGCCCAAATCAGGCTCAGTTCTCTGGAATAGCTTTTAACGACAGGTTACACCCGTTTTGGATCTACAACAAGCAGTGTTGTAGGTGAGGCCTGGGAAATCACCGCGCATGCCATTAACCCCCCGCCCATATCAAAACGAACCTGACTTTGCAGACATGAACATCTCCTTGAAGAACGTATGCAGGCTGGGAAGCGCTTCATTAGAACAACAACAGCAACCGGTTCGGGTGTACACTCAATTCTGCTTGGTCGTACCCATTGATGACCGTAAACCCATGGCCCGAAGGTCTTCTTTGGGTCAGGTTTGACCGTCAGGGCCACTCCCGATTTCCGTCCGGAGTCGGGGGTAGAGCCGACGAAACGGGCCAAAACTTCAGCTTACCGCCCCAAACTCACCGTCGCGGAAGGCGCCTTGCGACAGCCGGGTGTAGCCAGAATCGGTCATTGGAGGACCTGTCGGAGGGGCCTGCATTCCGACAGAAGCGACAATTCGAGCCCCGACGGTGTGGGGCCCTTCATGACCGGCCGCCAGCATTCAGCACATCTTGATTACGATCAACCTAACGAGACGGTTCCAAAATGGGAATCCTATTTCAAATCGTATCAATTCCTTTCGACAGTTACTTTCGGTAAGGATTGTCTATCATTTCCACCAGATAGGTAATCAGCGCCGCATCGCCGTCATAGAACAGCCATTCGGTCTCGGATTTGGTGGCGTGCGAATTTATGCCCGGGCGCATGACGGTGCCGAATGGAACCGAGAAAACTCCGAGGTTGGGCACTTTTTTGAGCAGCTCCTGCACCCACGGTTCCCCATTGTCGTGAAGCGCTTTGTAGTTAGTTGCGACCGAAACGAATGGCGTATCGTCGCCCACCGCCCCTTTCCGTCCGAACCTGACTTGGCTGAGCGCCAGCGCGTGGAGATCTCTGTTGGTCTGGCGGTCGAAATTTCCTTTCGACTTCTGGCGCTTCGGAGAGGTCCAGTCGTAGTCTTTGCCGCTATCTCCGAAGCGATAGATCTTGAGATTGTTGTACTCGGTCGAACCATCCGCGTTATCCGTGATGATGCGCGTGCAGTTCACTGATCCTCCGTTCTCAGTCGCGAAGTGGACATTGTCGAAGATCTGCAGAGCCATGGGTGTCCTCCAACGGGTATAGAACAGCCAACTGCAGTCGTTGTGCCTGGGTCGGCAGCGCCGAGTTGGCATCATGTGTGTATGCTGTTCACTGTCTGGATCAAATACGACCTGCCCCAACAGTCAGTACAACTCCTAATTCTACATCGTTCGAGGCATCAAGCAAAGGGCACACGTGCCCCAGGGCGAGATCATGAATCGTTAACAAGTGAGGATGGTGTCTCGGAACATTGGGTTGAGGGCGGCTTTGAGACGTTTTCGCTTGAGGGAGATATTGG
>Ga0224509_10000096_pt1 | contig 21568 bp, 16 predicted proteins | sample SF_Jan12_sed_USG_5_FD_170158 | JGI IMG/M metagenome (GOLD analysis project Ga0224509, IMG submission 170158) | Sediment microbial communities from San Francisco Bay, California, United States - SF_Jan12_sed_USGS_24 | ecosystem: Environmental > Aquatic > Marine > Sediment | place: USA... | reverse complement strand
ATGATATAATAGCAAACCCGAGCCAGCTTATTACTCAAGGCCCTGGTGGCAACGATCGTATTTGTCTGTGCCGCTTTTTTGCTGTAGTAGCGGCGATAGCGCGCATTGAATCTGCGCGCCATTTGAGCCGCTTCTGAAAATGCCCAACTCAAATAACGATTACCGTTTTTGCGGTTGCCACTGCCCTTGGACTTACCATCGGATAATCGTTGGCTCGGAGCACAGCGGCAATAGGAGGTAAAGTTGCCCACTTTGTTAAACCGCCCAATATCGCCAACTTCCAGCATGATCGTCATGGCCAGAATATTCCCAATGCCCGGAACCGTCAGCAGACCATTAAAGGCTGGGCTAAGTTTTAATTTATTTCTAATGACGTTCTCCAACCCATGGATCTGTTGTTTTATAAAAGCAATGCTGTCCAAATTGGCCTGGGCAGATAAAACCAGATGCTGTTCTTTTAGCAACTGCTTCAAATCCGCACTGGTAATAGTGCGAATCTGATTAGAGCTGATCCGCTGGCCGCTGCAGCGTGCAATTAAGGATTGCAAGCTGAGAATATCGGCGGTTTTATGTTTGACCAAAAACATGCGTTTGCGCGCCAGATCTCGAACCGGCCGATCTTTTTTGGGATAAATATAACCTTGGGGTAAGATGCCCAAAATCAGCAGCTGGGCCAAAAAGAAGGCATCGTGTTGATCATCGCTATGCTTCAAGCCTTCATACTGTCTGATCGCCGAAGGATTGGCCAAATGAACACAATCATAGCCGGCATCCATCAGTCCGTCTACCAGCCAGTACCAGTTGTAAGTGGACTCAACCACAAGCCCTTTGAGTTGGTCTTTGAAAGGTTGTAAAGTCTGTAAAATCAGATCAAGATTATTGGAAACTCTTTTCTTAAATACACGGTTGAAATCGGGGTTCAAAATCCCAATGTAGGTATTTCTTGAATGAAGATCTAAACCAGAATATAGTCCCATTTGGCACCTCCTTTGGTTAAGTGGTTAGTTGTGGCGACAAACCACCTGTAACAGATCGCAATTAGCTTTGCGATGGGAGGTGCCTTTTATATGATCATCACGACATCTACAATTTGAGCACCAGCAAAAAATTGAAACCTTTCGTATGTATTATACAATCGGACGTTTCGCGAACTATGGCAAGTATGGTGTAGTTGAACGACCCTGTAATTGGCTGAAGACTAATTGGCCATAGTCCTTAATAGAGATACTTCCAAATTGATATCTGTACTTGAACGATACTTTGGTTTATGGCAGGATAGCCCGAATTAATCGTTTACCAAAATTATAGAGGTTTCTGGCTATTGTTAAACATCTATTCTTTCTATTTCATAGTAAGCATAATTTTGTTTTGGATGTACGTCTTTTCCAATAAAAAGAATCATGTAAAAACACAAAAGAAAGTTTGACAGAGGGGTGCTATGCTAACAAAAGTGGCTTTTGATAATGAAAAATATTTAATGGAACAGACATCTAAAATCCTTGAACGAGTTAACCAATTTGGCGATAAGCTATATCTCGAATTCGGCGGCAAACTTCTCTATGACTATCATGCTGCCAGAGTATTGCCCGGATATGAGCCCAATGTAAAAATGAGGCTCCTTCAACAGCTGAGAGAGAATGCGGATATTATCCTCTGCATTTATGCAGGAGATATTGAACGAAAAAAAATCAGGGCGGATTTTGGGATAACCTATGACTCAGAAGCATTTAAATTAATAGATGAATTGAAAGAGTGGGGTGTCAATGTCATTGGTGTCGTTATTACCCGTTTTAACGGGCAGCCTGACGCTAGATTATTTAAGAATAAATTGGAACGAAGAAATATAAAAGTTTATACACATCAGTTTACCAAAGGGTATCCCACAGATGTGGATTTAATTGTAAGTGACGAAGGTTATGGGGCCAATGATTATATAGAGACAGAAAAGCCTCTGATTATTGTTACAGGCCCTGGCCCCGGCAGTGGTAAATTGGCCACCTCCCTTTCTCAGATATATCATGACCATAGGAGAGGAATAAATTCAGGATATGCAAAATTTGAAACCTTTCCTATATGGAATTTGCCTGTTAATCACCCAGTAAATATAGCATATGAAGCCGCAACAGCGGACATCAAAGACTTCAACCTAATTGATCCATTTCATCTTGAGGAATACAATGAAAAAGCTGTTAATTATAATCGTGATGTAGATGTATTTCCAGTAATCAAGAGAATATTAAAAAAAATTGGTGGCGGTGAGTCTCCTTATCATTCACCAACAGATATGGGTGTGAATCAAGTCGGTTTTGCAATAACGGATGATGAACTAACAAGGGAGAGTGCTAAACAGGAAGTCCTAAGACGGTATTTTAGATACCGATGTGAATATGTAATGGGATTAACGGATAAAGACACCGTCCAGAGAGTAGAACTCCTTATAAAAGATTTTGATATAAAACCAGAGTATAGGAGAGTTGTGGAACCGGCACGAAAGGCCGCACAGGATGCCCCGGATAAAAAAAAGGGGAGTGAGGGGATCTATTGCGGTGGGGCAATAGAGTTAAAGGATAAAACTATTGTAGTCGGCAGCAATTCCCCTCAACTTCATGCGGCATCTAGCCTTATTCTGCATGCAATTAAGCATCTGGCGGACATTCCTGATAAGATTAAACTACTGCCGCCAAATATCATAGAGTCGGTTAGAAATCTTAAAACGGAAGTATTAAACGAGAAAACCCTCAGCCTTGACCTGGTAGAAGCACTTATTGCACTGAGCATCAGTGCAACAATAAACCCTGCCGCTCAATTAGCTATGGAACAATTAACCAAACTGCAAGGTTGTGAGGTCCACATGACCCATATGCCTACTCCGGGTGACGAAGCAGGATTGAGGCGGCTTGGTGTTAATCTGACAAGTGATCCAAACTTTTCCACAAAAGGTCTCTTTATTACTTGAAGTTAGAAATGAATATTCTCCAAAGCTAGTCTATGTTCGGCTATTATAGTATGGGGTTCAGAGAAATTGGACCAAGCTTGGAATTGATCTTGTAATTCGGCGCGAAAGCCTGTGTTCTCCAACCGGCACAATCCCCAAGAACAATTGGTTCATCGATTTCAGATACCAAACGTACAGCCGAGTGCTGCAACCATTAGTCCTTGGCTTTGCATCCTATCCCCAAACTGTACAATACGGCTATTATTGTTCGCTTTTATACAGCAAAAAAATTGAGGATTGGTTGATGTAGTCTGCAATATTTTGGTGATATTCTGAAATTGTGGGAGCAGGCACGAAGTCCAAAATCTAACTGGTTGCAAAATAATGTAGATTTGCGTATGCATCATTAAATTAGGTTACCATATGATTCAAATTTAATTTTGCTTTTCTATAGCTGATGATAAACAGCGATCTTTATAAAAATCTCTCTAACTTGAATAAGAGAATCGCGGTGGCCGGTCACATTTGTTTAGATATTATTCCACCGTTTGACGGCTCCAAAAAGAATTTTGACAAGCTTATTCTGCCGGGCAAATTGATTGAAGTCGGTCCTGCCATGATCTCCAGCGGGGGCGCTGTTAGTAACACCGGTCTTGCTCTTCATCGCTTGGGAGTCCCGATTATTTTAATTGGAAAACTTGGATCCGATTTTTTTGGAAAAATTATTTTGGATCTACTAAATTCCCAGGATCCTGCCCTCACAGAGGGTATGATCATATCCGCAAAATCCAATACTGCGTATACAGTTGTCATCAGCCCTCCAGGTAGTGACCGTCTATTTTTGCATTTCCCCGGTGCTAATGACGATTTCAGTTCGGCAGACATATGTGAAATCGGCTTGAACGGGATTGATATTTTTCACTTTGGCTATCCGCCATTGATGCGCCAGATGTATCAAGACGAAGGTCGTGAACTTGAAGCACTTTTTCGATGGGTTCAAAATCAAGGTATTACCACCTCACTCGATTTGGCAAAACCAGACCCTGAATCAGAAGCCGGGTCTGTGGATTGGAGATCAATTTTAGAACGAGTGTTACCGTTTGTTGATATTTTTCTGCCCAGTGTGGATGAAATCCTTTACATGCTCGATCGAGATCTTTTTTATTCGCTGACACAGAAACACGGTGAATTCAACTTTATTAAATTTTTGAATACGGAACTTTTAGATAGTTTGGCGAACACTCTGATCAAGATGGGTTCGAATATTGTTGCAATCAAACTCGGCGATCAAGGGCTTTATTTGAGGACAGGCAAAAATGTTCAGCGCGTGGTGGGAGCGGCTAATTCAGCTAATGAGATTACACACTGGTCTGATCGTCAGCTATTAGCCCCTTGCTTTCATACAACTGTCATCGGGACAACCGGCACGGGAGATTGCACAATTGCTGGATTACTTGCCGGCCTTATTGTCGGAGTTAAACCAGTCGATGCTTTAAAATTGGCTGTGGGCGTTGGCGCATGCTGCACAGAAAAATTGGATGCTACCAGTGGTGTTCCGCCTTTGAATATGGTCTACAATCGCCTTAGTGACGGTTGGAAATGCAGGGATTTACTCATTAAAAAAAACGGATGGAAATGGTTGAAAGACCGATCCATTTGGCAAGGTCCACGAGATAAGGATTTAAACAAACTTTAAGTTTCCCTTCCTTTTTAAATATTTTCTTAAATATTTGTTTTTAATCTACAATATAGACATATGCCGTTTCAATATTTGATTTATTTTCAGAATTAAAGATAAATCTTATTAAATATTTCTTTGTTCTGAATCCTGATATTATTATTTCAATATACAAAAATATTATCATAATATCAATATTTTAGCTAAAAATATCATATATTAAAGCTTTTTATGGCATGTATTAATCGCTTGACAAAAACATTGTTTGTTGTCAATAAATTCATTCAATGAACTAATATATTTCTTACTTTTAATATCCGCCTCACTGGTTGGTATTTTTTACGCAGCCTGAGGTTAGGCTTGAATTCGGTTACCTGTTTGGCGACATATTGGTTTTGATGAACTAAAAACATGAAAGGAGGAAATGGATAGATTCTCTGAAGAATTTTAGCCATTCAAAATGTTGTTTAAGTAAATCCTTGTTTCATCAATCATGTATCACTCACAAATCTAAGAAGAAAGGAGGCAGTATTATGTTTAAGAAAGGATGTGTGTTCTTTCTCGGGTTCGTATTCGTTCTTGCAGTGAGCGGCGCAGCAATCGCAGCTGATTCGTTAAGTATTTTCTGGGCTGAATGGGATCCGGCTACGTATCTGCAAGAGCTTGTGTTGGATTTTGAAAAGGAAACCGGCATCAAGGTGACGGTGGAAACGACACCATGGGGTGATTTCCAGACCAAAACCTTTCGTGAGTTTGCCGCCAAGGGTGATTCCTGGGATATGGTTGTAGGCGACTCGCAATGGTTAGGTGCGGGTTCCACTCAAGGCCACTATGTGGAATTAACAGACTGGTTCGTAAAAAATAAGGTCGATAAAACAATGGCGCCTGCTACCATAGTCGGATATGCGAAGTATCCTAAGGGCGAAAAGAGATATTGGGCTGTGCCGTTGGAAGGAGACGCCGTTGGGTGGTCTTATCGAAGAGATTGGTTCGAAGATCCCAAAGAAAAGGCGGCCTTCAAAAAGAAATACGGCTACGAATTGGCTGTTCCTAAAACTTGGAAGCAACTCAGAGATATAGCAGAGTTCTTCCATCGACCCGATAAAGGGCAGTATGGCGCTGCTATTTATACCCAGAAGGACTATGACGCCATCACCATGGGCATTGAAAATACGCTTTTTTCATGGGGAGCAGACTTGGGTGATAATAAAACCTATAGAGTTCAAGGCGTCCTGAACTCAAAGGAAGGAATTGAATCACTGGAATTCTACAAGGAACTCTACAAGTATACTCCGCCGGATTGGGGAAACGTCTTCTTTCAGAAAAACAATCAGGCTATGACCGAGGGTATTGTGGCTATGAGCATGAATTATTTTGCTTTCTTTCCCGCCCTTATAAACCCAGCGGTCAACAAATACGCCGATTCAATGGGATTTTTCTCTAATCCCAAGGGACCTTACGGTCACCAATTTTCAGCATTGGGCGGACAGGGAATCTCGATTATCAGTTATTCGAAAAAGCGTGATCTTGCTTATAAATTCCTGGAGTGGTTTATCAGAGATGATGTTCAAAAACGTTGGGCGGAGTTGGGTGGCTATACCTGCAATGCAACGGTATTGAAGTCCGAAAGTTTCCTTAACGATACGCCTTACAACCGGGCTTTCTACGAAACCATGTTTATGGTGAAAGACTTCTGGGCAGTTCCAGAATACGCAGAATTACTGGAGGTCTGTCAGCGCAACTGGCATCAATATGTTGTCGGCGACAAAGGAACAGCTAAAGAAGCCATGGATAACATTGCCAGAGACTGGGAAATTATTTTCAAAAAACATGGACGTCTGAAGTAAGATTGATTTCAAAAACTCTCTTTGCGCTCCCGCTGATGTAGAGAGGGATCTAAACGTATCTATCAATCGTCACTGCGAGAAGCCAAGCGACGCGGCAATCTATCAGCAGAGATTGTTTTGCTTTGTTCGCAAAGAGACGAGAGGTATATGGTTCGCCTTACGCCAGCCCGGGAGAAATTGACAAACTGACGTTACCGGGGAAAGCGCGTTGCATTTCTCCGGTAACCAGCAAGGAAACCTCTAAATAACTTTCCATAATCACTAACGGATACTTACAATGACTGCTACAGCTGCAACGGTGCGAAGAGGACTGAGCGATCTGGCCATCCGCAATATGTTTGTTGTACCCACCATTGTGTTTCTTATTTTAATTAACATCTTTCCCTTATTTTATTCATTAATCCTCTCATTTGCAGACTACAGCGCAGTATCAGGAAGGCCCCCGAATTGGATCGGTATCCAAAATTATCGTGAACTTCTACGTGATCCCCATGTTTGGGAAAGTCTCTATATCACTTTGAAATATGTGATTATATCTGTGTCTGGTCAATTGGTTGTCGGCTTCGGTGTGGCATTATTGCTCAATCGCAGTATTCCCGGAAAAGGAACGATTACAACGCTACTCTTGCTGCCTATGATGATGTCAATGGCAATTGTCGGCCTTTTCTGGAAATTGCTTTACAGTCCGTCTTGGGGAATTATTAATTACCTGCTTGGGTTGCAGAATTTCGTGTGGATATCCAATGCAGATGTGGCCCTGCTGGCAATTGCAATAACGGACATCTGGATGTGGTCACCTTTTGTCATGCTGCTGTCATTGGCCGGTCTGTCTGCTATCCCAAAGCACCTTTATGAGGCCGCAGCAATCGACCGTGCCTCAAGGTGGTTTACCTTCAGAAGGATTACGCTACCGCTTGTAACACCCCTTTTGCTAATTGCCGTGATTTTCAGAACCATGGAAGCTTTTAAAACATTTGATCTGGCATTCATCATGACAGGAGGCGGCCCCGGCACCGCAACTGAGCTCATAGCAATCAAATTATATAACATGGCATTTCCTCAATGGCAGACAGGCAAATCCTGTGCACTGGCTTACATTCTCTTGATTATGATTATCGGCATTAGCAATATCTACATAAAATACCTAAACAAGGCAAAGGAACGTTAAAATGGCAGCGGTAGAATCAACACCCTCGCGCATTTTGAATAAAGTTGCTATCTTTATTGTACTGATTCTAACGGTGATCTATCTTATTCCTCTCTATTGGATTGGCTCAACTGCATTTAAACCCCGTGCCGCGGCTACCACTGTCCCACCAACTGTTTTTTACAAACCAGAAGTGACACCTTTTGTGAAACTTTTGACCAAACGCGTTCAACTGCGTAAAGCAGTCAGCGAGGAGAAGTATGAACAGGCCAAATGGTACGAAAAATTGGTTTATGATGCCGGAGAGAGAATCATCACGAGTTCTCCGTTTTTGAACCGTTTCTGGAACAGTATTATTATTGCATGCGTTAGCACCTTTTTAGCTTTAACCTTGGGCACGTTTACTGCCTATGGTTTTTCCAGATTTAAGGTCAAAGGTGAAAATGATTGGTTGTTCTTTATCCTGAGTACAAGGATGCTGCCACCTGTGGTAGTGGCGATTCCAATTTTTCTGATGTTTCGTCATATCGGCCTGGTTGATACTCATCTGGGACTGATATTGCTGTATACGGCACTCAATTTATCCTTCTGTGTTTGGTTGATGAAGGGATTTATTGACGAAATTCCAATTGAATATGAGGAGGCCGCTCTTGTGGATGGCTACACTCGTTTTGAAGCCTTCTGGAAAATCGTTCTTCCTCAATCGGCTACCGGCATTGCAGCGACTGCAGTATTCAGTTTTATTACGGCCTGGAATGAATATGCATTTGCCCTGATGATGACGAACCGAAAGGCGCAGACCGCGCCACCCTTTATTCCCTCACAATTGGGATCCGGCATGATTGACTGGACAACCATTGCGGCCGGTACATTTATCTTTTTGTTCCCGGTTGCCATTTTCACTTTCTTGTTACGTAAACATCTGCTTAGAGGGGTCACATTCGGGGCCATTAGAAAGTAGGGAGTTGAAAATGTTCAGGAAGTTAAGCGCGAAATATTTCGAACCCGTTTCAATGTGGATCATCATTCTGGGAATTGTCAGTTTGTGCCAGCCCTGGGTCTTGCTTCTCCATGTATACGGTTTTCTCATTATAATAGTTGGGTTGATCGGATTTATCTTTTTTTCTCACATTAAACCTTTGCCTGAGGAAGCGGAAGAAGAATAGGTTAGAAGTTACAGGAAAATCCATGGCGGATATTAAACTAATCGATATTGAAAAATACTTTGGCAAAAATTACGTTATTCGCAAACTAAACCTGGAGATTAAAGACGGGGAATTCTTGGTTCTTTTAGGGCCGTCCGGTTGCGGAAAAACAACTACCCTGCGCAGTATTGCCGGATTGGAAGAAATAGATTCTGGCGAAATTTTGATCGACAGTAAACCGGTGCAAAAACTGAAAGCCAGCGATCGGGATATTGCCTTTGTGTTTCAGCTCTATGCGCTTTACCCTCATCTGAACGTATTCGAAAATGTCGCCTTTCCATTAAAGGCGACCAAAAAAAGCATGCAAACCATCGAGCAACGCGTCAGGGAAGTCGCCAAGGTCCTGCAAATAGAATCTATCCTGAACAAAAAGCCCTCAGAGCTTAGCAGTGGTGATATGCAGCGCGTGGCTGTCGGACGAGCGATGGTACGTCGACCAAAAGCGATATTGATGGACGAACCGATCGGCTCTCTGGATGCAAAATTAAGAGAAGACATGCGCACCGAACTCAAACGCTTGCACATTGAGATCAATGCCACCACCCTTTATGTCACTCATGATCAGGTCGAGGCCATGTCCATGGCCGATAAAATTGCCATAATGGAGGATGGGATTCTCCAGCAGGTAGGATCACCCACCGAGGTCTACGATCATCCGGCTAACCTGTTCGTGGCGCAATTTATCGGTAGTCCCATAATGAATATCCTGGATTGCACACTGGATGCGGATGAGAATCATACACTTTGCTTCTTAGGGGAAGAAGCAACTGCTATTCGGTTTTCAAAATCACTATTTCAACATATCGAATCGAAAGGAATAGCCAACGGTCAACTGGCGTTGGGTGTTCGGCCAGAGGCAGTTCGGCTTACCAGAAAGCCAAAAGAAAACTACATTAAATCAGAGGTCCATGTCATCGAACCCCTGGGGCCCTACGATATCATTGATATTAAGGTCAGCGGACAGCACATGCGTGTCAAATCAGCGTCTAACTATATTCAAAATCCCGGAGAGGCGGTTTGGATTCAGATGGACGAGAAAAGGACTCATTTCTTTGACAAAGAAAGCGGCACGTCTTTGAAATTTTAACTATTAGAGGTGTCAGGTGGCGCACGTAAAACTGAAAGATTTAACCAAGCGGTTCGGCCGTGTTACTGCTATAAAAAAACTGAATCTCGAGATTCATGATAAAGAATTTTTTGTCCTTTTAGGTCCAACCGGAGCCGGCAAAACCACTACGCTGCGGTGTATTTCCGGTTTGGAAAAACTGAATGAAGGTAGCATTTATATCGATAAACAGAACGTCAATGATCGGGGGCCGGCGGAAAGAGATGTTGCCTTAGTGTTCCAGTACTACTCACTGTATCCGCATTACACGGTCAAACAAAATCTCGAATTCCCGCTAAAGTCCAAGATTAGAAATTTTACCGGGGAGGAGATTGATCGACGGGTAGCGAAGGCAGCTCAGACGCTTCAAATTGATCATTTGCTGGGCCGCAAGACCGATAAGCTCAGCGGTGGTGAAATGCAAAGAGTCGCAATTGGCCGGGCTATCGTGAGGGATCCGAAAATTTTTTTAATGGACGAACCTCTTTCCAATTTAGATGCAAAGTTACGAGAAATATTGAGATCCGAGTTAAAAGGCCTGCAGATGAATCTGGGCGCCACTTTTCTGTACGTAACGCACGACCAGGTGGAGGCCATGACCATGGGAGAGCGCATCGGAGTTCTTCACAAAGGCAAATTACTTCAAGTTGGAACTCCGCATGAGGTGTACAACAACCCGGTCAATAGATTTGTAGCCGAGTTTGTCGGGACCCCGACTATGAACTTATTCAGTGGTATTATTCATGATGGCCGCCTGATTATGATCAATGGAAAAATCGAAATCGAGCTTACCCAAAAGATGTTAAATCGCCTTAAGGGATTTGAAGGAGAAGTTGAAATCGGTATCCGATCTGAAGATATCGCTTTTTCGGACGAAAATGGTGTTGAAGCTCGGGTTTACGCTATCGAAAACATGGGCATGGGAAAAATTATCACTCTTGAATTGGGAGACTCCCTTTTGAAAGCGACCGTTGAAGCACATGTAAGCGTCGATCTAGATACCATAATCCGATTTCAAATGAATCAAGAAAAACTCCACTTTTTCAACAAATCAACAGGAGAAAATCTTCGGGCACTTTAATACAGGAAAGGGGGTGTTTAAATGAAATACGGAATGAATTTGCTACTTTGGGCCGATGACATGCATGATGATATGATTCCATTGTTGGAGAAAATAAAGCAGATAGGCTTTGATGGTATAGAGGTTCCGGTTTTTGATCTCAACACTGAAAAGTGGCGTAGCTGGGCTAAACGTTTAGATGAACTCGGCCTGGAAAGAACTGCGGTGACAGTTTGCAATGAAGAGGCGAATCCGATCAGTAAAGATCTTTCTGTTCGTTCTCAGGGTGTGGATACATTGAAAAAAACATTGGATTGCTGTCAGGCTTTGGGGGCTTATGCCCTTGTCGGGCCACTACATTCCGGTCTGGGCGTGTTCAGCGGCAAAGCACCGACTGAACAAGAATGGGAATGGGGCGTCGAAAATTTGAAAAAAGTTTCGGAACATGCCGGCCATTGTGGCGTAAAATTGGGCATCGAATTCCTCAATCGCTTCGAAACCTATTTTCTTACTTGTGCCGCCGATGCTGCGAAATTTGTTAATGCAGTCGATCATCCAAGCTGTTGTATGATGTATGATACCTTTCATGCCCACATTGAAGAAAAAGATGTTGCGGATGCAATTCGTTCTTGTGCTGAACATCTTATTCTCGTGCACACCTCAGAGAATGATCGTAGTACGCCGGGAACCGGTAGTGTAAACTGGGCTACTACCTTTGATACATTGAGGGAAGTGGACTATGATGGATGGCTCACAATAGAAGCTTTCGGCCAATCACTCGAAGATCTGCTTGCTGCTACAAAAATTTGGCGTCGTATGTATGAAACAGAAGATCAATTGGCAAGCGATGGACTTAGATTCTTAAAGGAAGAAGTTGAGAAGCGTTGGTAAGCAAATGTGAGGAGGGAAATTATGAGTAACAAAATAAATATTGCTATTGTCGGTCTTGGATTTGGTGCTGAGTTTATACCGTTATACCAGCGACATCCACATGCAAATATGCACAGTATTTGCCAACGCACCGAAAGCAAACTCAATGAGATCGGAGATTCTCTCGGAGTTGAAAAACGCTTCACTGATTTTGATGCGCTTTTGAAAGACCCCGAAATTGACGCCGTTCACATCAACACCCCGATTCCCGACCATGCCCCGCAATCCATCAAAGCATTAAAAGCCGGCAAGCATGTTGCCTGCACCGTTCCGATGGCAACAACGGTAGAAGAGTGTAAAGAAATAGTTCAGCTTTGTCGAGAAACCGGAAAAAAATATATGATGATGGAAACTGTCGTTTACAGTCGTGAGTTCCTATTCGTGAAAGAGCTGTACGAGAAAGGGGAACTTGGAAAAATTCAATTCTTACAAGCAAGCCATCAACAGGATATGGATGGATGGCCGGATTACTGGCCGGGATTGCCGCCGATGCATTATGCGACCCATTGTGTGGGACCCTGTCTGGCACTGACGAATGCAATAGCAGATTATGTGTCCTGTTTTGGCTCCGGGACGATACGAGAAGAACTGATTCCGGAGTATAATTCTCCATTTGCGGTCGAAACCACTCAAATTAAACTTAAAGATTCTGATCTGTGTGCCCGCGTTTATCGTTCGCTGTTTGATATTTCCCGTCAATACCGCGAAAGTTTTGATGTTTACGGCACCCAAAAAACCTTTGAGTGGCCGCTCATCGAGGGTGAAGACCCGGTTATTCATAGCGCCAAGAAACCGGAGCCGGAAATTCCCGAGCGTGTAAAAGTGCCGGATTATGCTCATCTGCTGCCGGAGCCGATCCGGATGTTCACGACCAAAGGGGTATACGACCTTGATGAAAACAAGCACCTTTCCTTTACTCAGGGTGCTGGGCACGGAGGATCCCATCCGCACCTGGCCCATGAATTTGTGATGAGCCTGATTGAGGACCGAGATCCCTTTCCGAATGCCGCCCAATCGGCAAATTGGACCTGTGTAGGTATTTTAGCGCATGAATCGGCCTTAAAAGGTGGGGAAATAGTTAAACTGCCAGAGTTCTGATGCCTGACAAGCTGACAATCAAAGCCTCGCCGCATGAGAAGCGAAAAACAAAATTTCGGGGATACAGTTCATGGCACACAAGCAGATCTTTACCGCCTGACGAATAACCGTGGGATTGATTTGGCCATTACAAACTACGGCGCCACCGTCGTTGAACTGCATGTTTCGGATCGAAACGGGAAAATGACCAATGTTGTTTTAGGGTATGATTCCCTCACTCATTACCAAAACCATAATTATTATTTCGGTGCAATTATTGGCCGCTATGCGAATCGAATCGCCGGGGGCGCATTCCTACTAGATGATCAGGAATATAACTTGGCAAAAAATGATGGTGAGAATCATCTCCATGGCGGGATCAAAGGTTTCGATAAAGTTCTATGGCAGGTTGAAGAAATTCGGAACACCAGCAGTATCGGACTTAAGCTTTCTTATTTAAGCAGCAATGGTGAAGAAGGTTACCCCGGCAACCTTAGGGTAATGGTAGTTTACACGCTATCCATCGAAAATTCATTGAAAATCGATTATTTTGCCACGACTGATAAGCTGACGATTGTTAATTTGACACATCATTCTTACTTTAATCTGGCAGGAGAAGGCTCCGGCGAAATACTTGATCACGAGCTCATGATTAACGCGGACTTGTTTACTCCTGTAAATAAAGACCTGATAACGACCGGCGAACTGCAGAATGTAAAAAACACCCCCTTGGACTTTACTCAACCAACACCGATTGGTACCAGAATCGATCAACGTGATGAGCAGCTTTCCCATGGTGAAGGTTATGATCACAATTGGGTGCTCAATCAAGTTGAAGGTAAACTAACATTCGCTGCCAGAGTTTACGAACCGGTGAGCGGAAGAATTATGGAAATTTTTACGACCGAGCCGGGCCTCCAATTTTATTCGGGTAATAAAATGCAACGATCTATTGAGGGCAAGAGCGGCCATGATTACCGCCAGCGCCATGGTTTCTGTCTGGAACCTCAACATTTTCCGGACTCACCGCATAAAACTAACTTTCCCTCTGTGATGCTACGTCCTGATGAGCAATACCGGCAAACATCTATTTATAAGTTCTATGTTTCATGATGCAGACAAAATTATCTTCTTCAAATTACAATGATAGAGAGCTAAATTCATAATAAAGGGAGCAAAAGATGAATACATTTTTCCCCGATTTACCAGAGACAATACCGTTTGAAGGACCTGAGTCAAAAAATCCTTTAGCTTTTAAGTATTATCTTCCGACACAAGTCGTAGGCCAAAAAACAATGGAAGAGCATTTGAGATTTTCGGTTGCCTACTGGCATACTTTCAAAGCGACAGGTTTGGATCCTTTTGGAGCCCCGACCTTTAACAGACCCTGGATAAAGGCCGAGACCCCCTTGGAAATGGCTGAATTTACCCTGCGGGCTGCAATTGAGTTTGCTCAGAAATTAGGAGTTCGCTTTTTCTGCTTTCATGACCGCGATCTGGCTCCCGAGGGAGAGACTTTTGCGGAATGCTGCAAAAATTTGGAGATAATGGTTGAGAAGGCGAAACATATGCAAGACGAAACCGGAATCAAGCTCCTTTGGGGAACTGCTAATTTATTTGGCCATCCGCGTTACGCCCACGGTGCAGCAACAAATCCTGATGCCCATGTTTTCGCTTATGCCGCTGCTCAGGTGAAGCATGCGATTGCGGCTACCAAAGAACTCGGGGGCTCAAACTACGTCTTCTGGGGAGGAAGAGAAGGGTATGAAACATTGCTGAATACGGACATGAAAAGAGAACAGGAACAAATGGCCCGCTTTTTTCATATGGCTGTTGATTACGCAAAAGAAATCGGATTTGATGGTCAGTTCTTGATAGAGCCTAAGCCGAAGGAACCGACAAAGCACCAGTATGATTTCGATGCAGCAACCGTACTGGACTTTCTGCGTGCATATGATTTATTCGATCATTTTAAACTTAACATTGAAGCCAACCATGCCACCCTGGCAGGTCATTCGTTTGAACATGATTTAACCGTAGCGGCGATTAACGGGAGGTTGGGGAGTATTGATGCCAATGTTGGTGATCCTCTTCTGGGATGGGATACCGATCAGTTCCCGACCGATCCGAGAATGTGTACCCTCGCAATGCTGGTCGTGTTAAATCAAGGGGGACTTGGCAAAGGGGGACTAAATTTTGATGCGAAACCGCGCCGGGGTTCGTTCGATGAAGTCGATTTATTCTATGCCCATATAAGTGGAATGGATATATTTGCTAGGGGTTTAGTGGCGGCTCATCAAATCATTGAAGATGGGATTCTGGACGATTTTATCGAAGAGCGCTATGCCAGTTATTCCGAAGGGCTTGGGGAAAGGATAATGAGCGGCCAGGAGACTTTTGACTCCTTAGAACAATATGTTTTGCAGGAAGGCGAACCAGCCTTTAAGAGCGGCCGTCAAGAAATGTTAGAAAGTATTCTCGTTACGTATGTTTAAGGTTAGCCATGTCCAAAGATCAATTATTTCTTGGTATTGACAGCGGTACCCAGGGCACCAAAGCCATTGTCTTTAGCCGTGAAAAGGGAAAAATCATAGCCGAAGCGTATGCGGATCACCGTATCATAGAAACGAATGAAGGTCGGCGGGAGCAGGATCCAGGTTGGTGGGTTGAAGCTTCCACAACCGTTATTGGCCAGGTGCTTATGCAAAGTGGTGTTTCTAAGCAGTTGATTCGTGCCATTGGGGTATCGGGACAACAGCACGGAATGGTAGCGCTTGATTTAAACGGAGACGTGATCCGGCCGGCAAAATTGTGGTGTGATACGGAAACATCGCAACAATGCGTAGAAATAACAAAAAAAATTGGAAGCTCGAAGAAAGTCATAGAATTAATTGGCAATTCAATTGCCGCCGGCTTCACTGCTTCAAAAATTCTTTGGTTAAAACACTATGAGCCACAAAACTATGCGCGGCTTGCAATAGTTCTCTTGCCTCACGATTATATCAACTTTTGGCTGACGGGAGAGATGAAAACGGAATTTGGTGATGCTTCCGGTACTGCCTATTTTGATGTCAAAACCCGAACATGGTCGAACGTTATTCTTGACGCAATTGATGATTCTGGAAAACTGCAAGATTGTTTGCCCAATTTGGTCCCATCTGACACACCCATTGGAACCATCAGGGCCGAAATTGCCGAGCAGTTTCAGCTCAATTCAGATGTACTGGTTTCCTCTGGAGGAGGCGACAACATGATGGCTGCCATTGGAACTGGCAATGTGACTCCCGGCATAGTTACCACTAGTTTAGGCACATCCGGCACCATCTATTCTTTTTCGGATCAGCCGGTTATCGATCGGAATGGGGAACTGGCAGCCTTTTGTTCCAGCACTGGCGGTTGGCTACCCTTAGTATGTACGATGAACGTGACGGTTTCAACAGAACTTGCAAGAGAGTTACTCGGATTGAGCGTATCAAATCTAAATAATACAGCATCCACTGCGGAGTTAGGTGCCGGGGGTATCATTCTTCTCCCATATTTCAACGGAGAGAGAACACCGGCATTGCCAAATGCAAAGGCTGTACTTTTTGGCTTAACGAGCACAAACTACAATCCAAGAAACCTTGCTCGGGCGTCGATGGAAGGAGCGACACTTGGGTTGCGCTATGGACTAGATGTTTTAAAACAACTTGGAATTGATCCCTCTGAGATACGGCTTGTCGGCGGCGGCGCCAAGAGTCCGCTCTGGCGTCAAATGGTTGCAGATGTGTTTAATTGCCCGGTCGTCTGCCCGGAATCTTCGGAGGCAGGTGCTGTGGGGGCTGCTTTGCAAGCAATGTGGTGTTACATATGCCAAAAAGAAGGCGATGTTTCAATCACTGAGCTTACGGATCAATTTATTGCGCTGGATGAAGCTACTCGAGCCGTGCCTGACGCTTCAAATGCTTCCCGTTATGCCGATATTTATCAACATTATCTGCAGTTAAACAAAACAATAAGACCAATGTTTTCGGGCGAATAGTAGAAGCGGTGGTATAGTTTCATATAGTTCAGGAACGAACAGGGCAATCAAACGCCATCTGAATTAATAAATCCGCTTTTAGGTAAATTCGGTATTCAATTTGCCACTCATATGTTTTTTTCTAAGCCATTAAATCACGGGACGAATCCGGTTAAGTGGTGATTTATACAATTCCTGCAAAACCAGGCTGGCAGCACCGCGAGCCCAATCCGTATCTTTCCAATTTTGAATTACAAGTTGGAGTGTCTCATGCATTTCAGGAGTTGTATGCCTTTTAATCATTTTTCGCATAGGCGTAAACAGGAGTGCACCAGCTCTGACACCTTCTCCCGCAATGATGATTTTGGCAGGGTTGAAAATTTGAACTAAACCGGAAATCCCCAATCCCAAAACCTCCCCTGCGTTCTTAAATATTTTACGAAGGGCGGGTTCCCCTCTCTTAGCGATATCGGTAACTTCTTCAATGGTCAGAGAAGAAACGCCATTACATTTCCAATCCCCTGCCTTACAGGCTTCTATGGCTGTTTCCAGAATACGATAATCGGCAGCATAGCTCTCGATACATCCGCGCTTACCACAACGACATAGGGCTCCTCCAGGTCGAATAACCAAGTGTCCGAATTCGGCACCGATTCTGTTAACACCTCGGTATATCTGCCCGTTGACAACAATACCCATACCAATGCCATGCTCGACAGTAACCATAAGAAAATTATCGACGTCTCTCCCTTCGCCAAACCATTGTTGAGCCAATGTGACTGTATTCGCATCATTTTCAATATGTGTCTTGATTTTAAAACGAGATTGAATCAGATTTCTCAGCGTTGTATTACCTTTTTTGTATAATGGTGACCAATAAGCAACTCCCTTTTCACTGTCAATAAGACCAGGCATACCGATACCGATTCCGGAAATTTTTCTCATACTCAAACGAGCTTCGGCAACACAGTGGCGAATGCCTTCTTCAATCAGATCTGCCACAAATTCAACTGGCCGTTTGCCGATGCGAACAGGCACTATCAGGGAACTTAAAACATCGGCCTGTAAATTGGTAACAGCAAAACTCAGCTGGAAAGCGGACAATTTGACGCCAACAACGTGAGCTGCTTCCGGATTAAGTGCCAGCAGTATCCGCCGTCTCCCTCTGGAAGGAGATGTTTTGGTTTCTTTTTCAAAAATCATTTTTTCTTTGATAAGGCGAGCCGTAATATTGGTTACGGCGGCACGACTTTGCCCGGTCAACTCTGCAATTTCAACACGAGAAATCAAACCCGCTTTTCGGATTGTGTTTAAGATATTGAACTGATTGATGGCTTTTGTTAATTCACGATCTGCAACTTCCATGGGAGACACACCATTTTTTTGATTCTATCATTAAATTAATTCATACTATTAAAGAATTTTTGGATTCTTATGTAGCTGATCAGTCAAACCTTTTGATCACCAAAATAGCTATTAATATTGATATAATATAGAATAATGTTTGAGAACCAAAATCATCTTGACAAAAAATTGGCTTTGATGCAAGTTCTTCTTGGTCTATTTGGTTCATTGGATGAATTAAAAATATCTTTGCAACTCCACGATAAGATCATTCTACTATGGTGAGTGTCATGTCATGGCCTTAGGCCATTCGGGCTCCTGAAATACTATACGTAGTGCCCTACTTGTGCCCCTACAGGTAAAAATCATGAATTCTGCTTTTTTTATATCAACGTCCTGGCATTCATATTTTAGTGAAAGGAGAGACTATGGAACTTGATAGAAAATTAAAAATGGGAATGGTCGGCGGCGGAAGAGACGCATTTATTGGCGCTGTACATCGAAGCGCCGCTTTAATGGACGGAAAGATCGAATTTATTGCTGGAGCTTTATCCTCAGATCCAGAGAAAGCAAAGGCATCAGCTCAGGATTTGCTGATCAGTGAAGACAGGTCTTATGAAACCTGGCAGGAAATGGTTGAAAAGGAATCGAAACTGCCTGAGTACGAACGCATCGATTTTGTCTCCATTGTCACCCCGAATTTTATGCATTTTCCGATTGCAAAGGGCTTTGCGGAAGCCGGGATTAACGTCATCTGTGATAAACCCATGACTTACACTTTACAGGAAGCGAAAGATCTCGTTAATATAGTCAATAAATCCGGTGTCATCTTTGCTCTCACCCATAATTACACCGGCTATCCGATGGTCAGGCAGGCCCGCCACATGGTTCGCACCGGTGAACTTGGTGATATTTTAAAAATCGTGGTCGAATATCCCCAGGGCTGGCTCTTGACGGCCCTTGAAGAAGAAGGACAGAAGCAGGCTTCCTGGCGCACCGATCCCAAGCGGTCGGGGGTTTCCAACTGTATCGGTGACATCGGCTCCCATTGTGAAAATCTGGCGCACTATATTACCGGTCTGGAAATAAAGGAGATGTGCGCCGATTTGAAAAGCATCCTGAACCGCCCTTTGGATAATGACGGCAACATACTGCTTCACTTTGAAAATGACGCCTGCGGCATTTTATTTGCATCCCAGTTCTCGGCCGGAGAAGAAAACAATTTGCGGATTCGGATTTACGGCAACAAAGGCGCTTTAGAGTGGCATCAGGAAGAGCCGAACTATCTATGGTTCAGGACTAATGAGGGACCTGCCCAACTCTACCGCCGAGGAAACGGTTATCTGTGCGCTGCCGCTCAACGGGCCACGCGTCTTCCGCCGGGACATCCGGAAGCCTATATTGAAGCATTCGCCAATATCTATGCCAATGCGACCGATACAATTCGTGCCAAAATTCTCGGTCAAGAACCTACCGAACTGGAACTTGATTTCCCTCAGGTGATTGACGGAGCCAGGGGGCTGGCATTTATCGAGTCTGCGGTTGAAAGCAGTCGGAGCGATCAGAAGTGGTATCCGATGAAAGCCTTTAGATAAACTCTTCCTAATTGACGATTGACTATTGTCTATTGAATATTGGTGGAATTCTATCGTTTATTTTTTGCAACAGATAGCACGAATGAATTTTTAAGCACTTAACAAAAGGAGGAACAATCATGGCAAGACCAGTGACCTTATTTACCGGACAATGGGCTGATTTATCCCTGGCGGAATTGGCGAAAAAAGCCAGTGGCTGGGGCTATGACGGCCTGGAGTTGGCCTGTTGGGGCGATCATTTTGACCCGGCTAAAGGAGCGACGGACTCCGCTTACTGTAAACAACAGAAAAATATTCTCAAAGAATACAATCTAAGTGTTTATTCAATTTCTCATCACCTGGCTGGACAGCTGGTCTGTGATTTAAACAATGACACTCGATCCGACGGTTTCGCCCCGAGTGACTGTGCCGGCGATCCCGAGAAAAAAAGAGCCTGGGCCGTGGAAACCATTAAACAGACAGCGATTGCCGCCAAGAACATGGGGCTGAAAGTGGTCAACGGCTTTACCGGTTCTTCAATCTGGCATCTAATCTATTCATTTCCACCGGTAAGTGAGGGACAGATTGAAGAAGGCTTTAAATACTTTGCGGAGATGTGGAACCCCATACTCGACGTGTTTGACGAGAATGGCGTCAAATTTGCCCTGGAGGTTCACCCGACCGAAATTGCTTTCGATATAGTAACCGCGGAGCGTGCTCTGGAGGCGATTGATAGACGGGAGACGTTTGGATTCAATTTTGATCCCAGCCATCTGGAATGGCAGGGTGTTAACCCGGTAAATTTCATCAAGACCTTTCCCGATCGGATCTACCATGTTCATATGAAAGATGCGGTTGTCAGCCTTGACGGCACATCCGGGATTCTAAGCAGTTATATGAATTTCGGCCAGCCCGGACGCGGTTGGGATTTCCGATCCCTCGGGAGGGGGCAGGTGAATTTTGAGGAGATCATCCGTGCATTAAATGAAATTAAATATGGGGGACCGCTCTCCGTAGAGTGGGAAGATGCAGCCATGGATCGCGAAGCCGGAGCAAAAGAATCTGCAAAATTTGTAAAAGAGATAGATTTCGCACCTTCGGGTCGTTTGTTTGACGAAGCATTTTCAACCGATTAATCAGGGATTATGATAAAGGCTTTCGTTAATACTGGATTGCTAAAAAAATAAAGATGCCGCGGAATTTCATTTTAACTTTTTGAATCGGCCATCTGATTTAACATCGTGAAAATTTATGAGGAGAGCAGCTAACATTGCGACAAAGGAATGTCTATCATGCCAACAAATTGGTACAGGGAATTCTTATAATTAATACTGATATTATGCAAAGCCGCATCTTTTGTGACGAACAATTTCTAGCGCGATAAAAATTACATGACGGTGTAAACAGGTTATTCATTTAACTTGGAGAAGCGTTAATAGGCATAAACTTCTCGAATTGTTAAAAAATACCACTATAAGACAGAGCGATTTTAGCTCTGTCTTTTTTTCAGAAAAATTGTGTGAGATTAAAGTTTTTGGTTCGCTGGTGTGCAATAATGGGTATACCGCTCAAACAATCTAAGGAAGCATATCTATTTTTGGATTGCGCAACGAAATCTATAATTTTGTTAAATTGTGGATGTCGGCTATCTATGTAAACTCTGGAT
>Ga0224509_10000095_pt1 | contig 21583 bp, 22 predicted proteins | sample SF_Jan12_sed_USG_5_FD_170158 | JGI IMG/M metagenome (GOLD analysis project Ga0224509, IMG submission 170158) | Sediment microbial communities from San Francisco Bay, California, United States - SF_Jan12_sed_USGS_24 | ecosystem: Environmental > Aquatic > Marine > Sediment | place: USA... | reverse complement strand
GCCTGTCACGACGATTGTCGATGGCCCGCGAGAACGTGTAAACATTTGCCGCTTGCGGCGGTCCCATATAGGGTTGATACGAAAGGCAACACCCGCAGGATCCCCGATGACACGCACTATGAAAAGCCTTGCTGCCGCTGCACTGCTGATGCTCTTCGTGGGCTCGGTTCACAGCGCCCAGCTCGTTCGCGAGTTTCGCGGTACGGACAACGGCGTCACCCCCGCATTTACGGTGGAGGCGCCGTGGATACTCGACTGGCGCCTGGACGGCGATTATGACCAGCTCGTTGCCCTCGACGTGTCGCTGGTCGAGGCGAAGACCGGCCGCCATATCGGCCAGGTGGTCCATACGAAACGTAAGGGCAACGGCGTGCGGTTGTTCAAGCAGGGCGGCACCTACCAGCTGCGCGTGAGCGGTTCGCTCGCCCGCTGGACGCTGAAGGTCCAGCAGCTCACGCCCGAAGAAGCCGAACTCTTTACGCCCAGGTAGCTGCGTCAGAAGTAGCCGGGCTCATTGCCCGGACGCCATTTGATGTTGCAGCCGATGCTGGCTTTCTGTGCGTCGGAAACCGGCTCCCCGCTCAACACCGCCTCGAGCGCCGCGCGCAGGTCGCGGCCGTCCACCGGGACGTTATTTGACGGCCGGCTGTCGTCGAGCTGCCCGCGATACACGAGCTTGCGGTCCGCATCGAACACGTAGAAGTCAGGCGTGCAGGCGGCGCGGTAGGCTTTGGCGACATCCTGGCCGGCGTCGTACAGATACGGGAAGACGTAACCCCATGCAGCCGCTTCCTCTTTCATCTTCTCCGGGCTGTCGCCGGGGTGGGTAGTGACGTCGTTGCTGTTGATCGCGTAAATGGCCACGGCCCTGTCGCTGTAATCGCGGCCAATGCGCGCCAGTTCCTCGCGCACGTGCTTGACGTAGGGGCAGTGGTTGCAGATAAACATGACCAGGTAGGCGGCCGCGCCGTCCCGGAGGCTGTGCACCGTGCCGTCCGGGTCGGGCAGCGAGAATGCCGGTGCCTCGGTACCCAGCTCGAGCATCTGTGACTCGACTGCAGCCATATCGAACTCTCCCATATTGTTGGCAGGTTGTGCGATCATGCCCTCTGGCTCCGAACCACCGCAAGGGCCCTCGTGGTCGACGTAGCAGCGCCAAAAACCAGTGCCATCATCACGCTCGCCGCCGTCGTGGTAATCGTCGCGGGAATGAAAGCGGCCTCGGCGCTGATCGTGCCGTTCATGATCGCGACGTTCCTGGCCCTTATCACCGTGCGGCCGATGCTGTGGCTGCAGGCCAACCGGGTGCCGACGGTGCTCGCGGCCCTGCTCATCGTCCTGACGATCCTGACGTCCCTTACGGTCGTCGGCGTCGTCGTGGGCCGCTCCCTCGCCGCGTTTACGGCGGCGTTGCCCGCCTACCAGCAGCAGCTGCAGGGCCTCATGGACGGTGCGGTCGCCTTCTTCGCCCAGTACACGGACAGCGACCAGTCCGTCGAGCGCGTCGGCGACCTCATCAACCCGGGCTGGGCGATGGGGCTCGCGGCCACGCTGTTGAACGCGGTCCGCGACATCATGACGAACACGCTGCTGATTACCTTCACCGTCATCTTCATCCTTCTCGAAGCGTCGAGCTTCCCCACCAAGATCACGGCCGCCTTCGGCGATTCGGCGCGCTCGCTGACCGGTACGCGGCAGTTCCTCGACGACCTCGGCCGTTACCTCGGTATCAAGACCCTCGTCAGCATCGTCACGGGACTGCTCGTCTGGCTGCTGACCTGGGGGCTCGGCCTGGATTTTCCGAGGCTGTGGGGCATGCTCGCGTTCCTGCTCAACTACATTCCGACGCTCGGCTCCATCATCGCGGCCGTGCCCGCGGTGTTATTGGCGCTGGTGCAGCTGGGTGCTCCCGAGGCGACGGCCACGGCGATCGGTTTCATGGCGATCAACATTGCATTCGGCAACTTCATCGAGCCGCGACTGATGGGCTACGGTGTCGGAATTTCGCCCCTGATCGTATTCGTCGGGCTGATCTTCTGGGGCTGGGTTTTCGGCCCGGTGGGCATGCTGCTATCGGTGCCGTTGTCGATGACCCTGAAACTGGCCCTGGAGAACGATGAGCGCACGCGCTGGGTCGCGGTCTTCATCGGGTCGCAGCGGGATGCGCAGCATACGCTTGCTGCCGTGAACGAGAAAACGTCGGGCTAGGCGGTTTCCGCGAATTCGTCGTCAGGCTCGGTTTCCTCGAGTTGCTCGAGGAGATTGATTGCCACGGCCACGAAGTCCGTCTCTGTGATGATGCCTTTCAGCATGCCGTCGGTCACGACGGGCAGGCAGCCGATGCGGTGTTTCTCGAGGAACAGCGCAGCCTGCCTGAGGCTGGCGTGCTCATCCACGGTCGCGACGTCCGTTACCATAATGTCCTTGATGCCGACATCCGCCGGATGAATGCTGTTGTCGGGGTCGCGCAGGATGGAGTCGGTGGCTGCGAGAACGTTGGTCAGCGTGACCAGGCCGATGAGCGTGTTGTTGTCGTCGACAACCGGCAGGTGATGAATCTTGTTCCTGTGCATCAGTTCGCGCGCCTCGGCGAGATTAGCCGTCGGCAACAACGTGATCAGTTCCGTCGTCATGATGGCATTGAGGGTGAACATCGGCCGCTCCTGCATTCTTCGTAATTTCAGTCTACTCCCAGCGTCCGGCGGCACTATTGCGATTTTCCCCTACAGACAATCGGCCGCGGCGGGGTATCGTAAGAGCAGTTCCGGAGCCGCGATCGCGCGCCCAGGCGCGCTCCTACGGGGCGCCCGAGTATACTGCTGCGACACATCCGGAGGTTGCATGCGCCAGCTGACCACAATCGCCGCACTCCTGCTGGCCGGCTTTGCCTGCCACGCGGCAGAACCTGCCACGGATGCGCAACAGATCGTCCGCGCCGCTGTCGATCACTGGCGCGGGCTGTCGTCGTACAGCGAGATGTCCATGGTGATCCATCGGCCCGACTGGGAGCGGTCGATGACCATGCAGGCCTGGACGAAGGGCGACAAGCAATCGCTCGTGCGCGTCATCGAGCCGAAGAAGGACCGCGGCAACGGCACCCTGACCGATGACAACAACATGTGGACCTTCTCTCCCAAGGTGAACCGGGTCATAAAGATCCCTTCGTCGATGATGGGCCAGAGCTGGATGGGGTCGGATTTCTCGAACAAGGACGTCGCGAGGGCGGACGACATCGTCGACCAGTACGACCATACCCTGCTTGGCACCAGTGAAGTGGACGCCATAACGGTCTTCGAGATCCGCTCGGTGCCGCACGAGGAGGCGGCGGTCGTCTGGGGGCGTGAGGAACTCCTGATCCGCGAGGACCACGTCGTTCTCGAACATCGCTTCTACGACCAGGACGGTGAACTCGTGAAGGCGCTCGAGACGCTCTCGATCGAGGAGATGGGCGGCCGCACAATTGCCAGCCGCCAGCGCATGGCCAAGGCGGACGCACCCGAGGAGTGGACGGAGATCGCGGTTAACTCCGTAGAATACGAGATAGACATCCGCGACAGTGTGTTTACTCTTTCTAATCTGCGGAATCCCAGGGACTGACCACCGTGAACCTCGTCCTGCGCCTGGCCTGGCGGAACCTGTGGCGTCAGCCGCGCCGCACGTGGCTGACGACAGGTGCGATGGTATTCTCCAACGTGCTGCTGGTGTTCATGATCTCGCTGCAGTTCGGCATGTACCGGCTGATGATCGAGAATTCCCTGCAGGCATTCACCGGACACATGCAGGTCCAGGCGCGGGGCTACAACGACGACAAGAAGATGCGGCAGACCGTGCCGGACATCGTGGCCCTCGCAAACGACCTGCGCACGGAACTCGGCAGCGACGAGGTCGCCGCGCGCGCAACCGCCTTCGCGCTCGCATCCAGCGAAGACCGCAGCTACGGCATCGCCGTATTCGGGGTCGAACCGCAATTTGAACCGAACGTCTCGAGCATCCCCGGGCTCGTTCGCGACGGCCGCTACCTGGACAGCAACGACGCGGCGGAGATCGTCATCGGCGCGGTGCTCGCGCGCAACCTGCGGGTCGAGGTGGGGGACGAACTGACGCTGCTCGGCAGCGGCAAGGACGGCTCGTTCGCTGCCGTCGTCGCCGACGTCGTGGGCATCTTCGACAGCGGTGTTGCTGAACTCGATCGCACGATCGCGGAGATGCCGCTGGGACTGTTCCAGGACGTGTTCTACATGCGTGGCGAGGGTCACCAGGTCGCCGTGAATGCGCCCCGACTCGGCCAGGTTGCCGAGCTCAGGCAACGGGTTGCCGGCCTGCTGCCCGCGGAGCAGGATCTCGTCGTGCAGGACTGGGACGCACTGCTTCCCGGGCTGAAGCAGGCAATACAGGCGGATATCAGCAGCGCCGTGTTCATGTATGGCGTGCTGGTGATCCTGGTCGCATTCAGCGTGCTGAACACCCAGCTGATGTCGGTCCTCGAGCGCACACACGAGTTCGGCATCGTCCTCGCGCTGGGGCTGAAGCCGGGCCGGCTCGGCCGCCTCGTGATGCTGGAGACCGCGATGATGGGCACGATCGGGCTGCTCATCGGCGCACTCATCGGGGGTGCGTTGACGGCGTGGCTCGGCGTGCAGGGATTCACCATGCCGGGAATGGACGAGATGGGCGCGAAGTTCAACCTGCCGAGCAGGCTGCATCCGGAGGTGACGATCGCGTCGTTGTTGTCCGGACCGGCGGTCGTGTTCCTGTTTTCGCTGCTGGCATCCGTGTACCCGGCGTTGCGGTTACGGCGGCTGCATCCGGTGGAGGCGATGCGAGCGGCATGATGAATACGTTGCGCATACTCACGATGCTCGCCTGGCGTAACCTGTGGCGCAATCATCGCCGCACGCTGATCATGCTCGGCGCCGTCGTGATCGGCGTGTGGGCGATGATCTTCATGACCGCCCTCACCATGGGCATGGTCAACGACATGATCGAGGACAGCATCAGCGTACTGCCCGGTCACGTGCAGGTTCATCACCCGGACTATCTCGATGACCCGAACATAACCAACCTGCTGCCGCTGACCGATGATGTTATCGCGGAGACATTCGAATCCGCGGGTTTTCTTGCATGGGCGACGCGCATCAAGGTGCCGGCGGTGCTCTCGAGCGAGCGCGAGTCGCGAGGCGTCACGCTGCTCGGCATCGATCCGCAGCGCGAGGAGGTCATGTCATTCGTCGACTATGGCGCCGTCGAAGGGCGATTCCTCGACGGGCCCGATGATGCCGGCCTCGTGATCGGCCGCAAGCTCGCCGAGACACTCGAGACAGAATTGGGCAAGCGTGTCGTGCTGATGAGCCAGGACCCGGATAATGACATCGCGGATCGCGGATTTCGGGTCGTGGGGCTATTCAGCGCGGACGTCCAGGCCTACGAAGAACAGTATGTCTTCGCGGGCAAGAAGACTGTGCAGAACCTTTTGCGGGTAGGCGATCGCGTAACCGCGATCGTGGTGCTCGGCGACGACTACCGCAATGTCGAGCCGGTCTACGAGAAGGTGCACGCACTCGTGGACGACGGCGTAACCGTCAGCCGCTGGACCGAACTCGATACCTACCTCGGCACGATGTTGCGCGTCATGGACGGCTTCGTAATCGTCTGGGTCATCATCATTTTTCTCGCACTGTCGTTCGGACTGGTCAACACGCTGGTCATGGCCGTGTTCGAACGCGTGCGTGAGATCGGGCTGATGCTCGCGCTGGGCATGAAACCATCGAGCATTCTCGGCCAGATCGTTATCGAGTCCATGATGCTGCTCGTCATCGGCCTGGCCATCGGCAATCTTCTCGCATGGGCATCGATCAAGCCGCTCGAGAGCGGCATCGACGTTTCCGTCGTCGCCGAGGGCATGGCCATGATGGGTGCCGCGAGCGTCCTGTACCCGCAGCTACGGTTCGAGGACGTCATTCTCGCCAACACCGTGGTCCTCATACTGGGCTTTTTCGCGAGCCTGTCGCCGGCGTGGCGAGCGTCCCGCTTCCAGCCCATCGAAGCAATTACAAAGGTGAACTGATGACGGCAGTCCGTTGCGTGGATTTGTGCAAGACCTACCGGCAGGGCGACCAGGACATCAAGGCCCTGGATCACCTGAGCATGGAGGTCGAAGACGGCGGGTTCGTCTGCCTGTCGTCACCGTCCGGGGGCGGCAAGACGACGCTGCTCAACGCGATCGGCGGCCTCGACAAGCCCGACAGCGGTGAGGTCTACATCGCCGGTGACCGGATCGACAATCTGAGCAAGGGCGCTCTTGCCGAGTTGCGGCTGCATCGCATCGGCTTCGTATTCCAGGCGTTCAACCTCATACCCGTGCTGTCCGCACGGGAGAACGTCGAGTTCGTCATGCAGGTCCAGGGCGTGCCGGCCAGCGAGCGCCGCGGCAAGTCGCTCGAGATCCTCGAGGAAGTCGGGCTCGAGGGACTCGAGGACCGCCTGCCCTCGGAGATGTCAGGCGGGCAGCAGCAGCGTGTGGCCGTCGCGCGCGCCATCGTGTCGAATCCGGCCCTGGTGCTCGCCGACGAGCCGACGGCGAACCTCGACTCGAAGACCGCCGACGGGCTGATCGACCTGTTCAAGCACCTCAACGAGCATCACGGCACGACCTTCATCATCGCCACGCACGACCAGCGCGTCATGGCGTATGCCAAGCGGTTGGTCCGCATGCTCGATGGCCGCATCGTGGAGGAAATCGACCAGAATGCGGCCTGAAGTCTGGCTGCTGCTATTGGTCGGCGCGGCCGCCGCCGCGGCTGACAAACCGCACGAACTCGGCGGCCATACGAAGCTGCGATTCATCGGCACGACATTTCCCTCCGACAGCGTATTCCGGCAACTGACCGGCAGGGAGTCGCTGGATCTCGAGGGCGACCTGCGGCTCAACTTCAAGGCGGTACCGGGCCGCTGGACCTTCTCCGCCGATTACCAGCTGGTCGGCTTGTACGGCGACCGGGTCGAGTACACGCGCGACCTGCCGCCCGCCATCGAAATGCTCTCTCCGCGCCTGCCGGACGACCGGCGGCGCCTGTTCGACTTCACCAAGGTCATGCACGACCGGGACAAGGCAGCCCTGCTGCATCGCCTCGACCGCTTCTGGGCGGGCTACGCGAGCGAGAAAGCGGTGGTGCGGATGGGCCGCCAGGCGATCTCCTGGGGCAACGGTCTTTTCTATGCGCCGATGGACCTCGTGAATCCGTTCGATCCTGCCGCGATCGATACCGAGTACAAGGCCGGTGACGACATGGTCTACCTGCAGTACCTGCAGGACAGCGGCAACGATGTGCAGGCGGCCGCCGTCGTGCGCCGCAATCTCCTGGACGGCGAGGTGGAATCGGAGCAGGCCACCGTTGCGGTCAAGTACCACGGCTTCGTCGGGAATTCCGAATACGACCTGCTGGTCGCGAATCACTATGACGACCTGGTCCTCGGGCTGGGCGGGACCTGGAGCCCCGGCGGTGCGGTCCTGCGCGGCGACCTCGTCGTGACCGACACCGACTCGGATACCTACGCGCAGCTGGTCGCCAACTGGAGCTATTCGTGGACCTGGCGCGGCAGGAACATGAGCGGCGCAGTCGAATATCACTTCAACGGCTTCGGCCAGCACGACGGCCGCTACGATCCCGAGAGCCTCGCGCAGAACCCGGACCTGCTCGAGCGGCTGGCGAGGGGCGAGACGTTTACCCTCGGCCGGCACTATCTCGCGGGCAGCGTCCTGATCGAGATGTCGCCGTTGTGGATGCTGACCCCAACCGTGCTCGCGAACGTCACCGATCCCAGTGCATTGCTGCAAATCGTGACGTCATACAGCCTCTCCGACAACATGACGTTCCTCGGCAGCCTGAACGTGCCCGTTGGTCCGGGCGGCAGCGAATTCGGGGGAATCCCGAGCGGCAACGGGCTCTACCTGTCCACCGGGGCGGGCGTCTTTGCCCAGCTCGCCTGGTACTTCTGAGGTACGCGCTCTACTGGACGCGCTGCAGGTTGGCCAGCAGGTTCGTGAATGACTTCGCGGTGGTAGCGCCGAACACCGGGTCATCGCCCAGATGCGCGCTGACGTCGATCGTCGCCGTCTCCTTTTCGCTTGCGAGTGAGTCTGCGCGCGGGAAGAGCTCCGCTTCTTCCCATTCCATGTGGCGCCGCAGGTGGCCGACGTAGTTCACGAGGTCCTCGAGCAGGTGCTGCCGCGTGACGGCCGCTCCGGAGATGATCGCTTCCACGTCCATGCGTAACGTATCGCCGAGTTCCGCGATTTCACGATGATCGCCGGGTACGCTCTCGAGACCGCCTGCCAGGTCGGCGCAATGCTCGCGCAACGCCGTGTAGACGAGGTCCTCGCGCGGATGGTGGATAGCGTCCGGGTAGACCGTCATGTAGTGCATGATGTCGTGAAGGAGATCCATGTCGGGCTCTCCCTCCTCCGGGACGTCCCTGCATTCGTTTTCCAGCAGGTCCAGCAGCCGGGTCAGGTTTCGATGGTCCTCGCGCAATTCGTCGAGGATCCGGGCGAGTTTGATGCGCATTGTCAGTTCACCTTTTTTCAGCATCAATATCATGCTTGCGGTGTTGGCGGGGGGTAATCGGGGATTCCACCTACGTAGCGAGGCGACGCCCCATAATCTCCGCCACAGTTCTGTGTTCGGCGCAATCGGCATGGAGCGGCGCCCCCTCGCGGACAGATCTGCCCCTTGATAAGGCGGCGATCCGGTAGCACTGTATGTGCTATGAAAAAGCTATTGGCATTCGCACTACTCGCCGCGTCGACGGCCGGCTGCGCCGTGAACCCGGTCACCGGCAAACCGGATTTCATGATGGTGAGCGAGTCACAGGAGCTGGCGCTCGGCGAGCAGAATTATGCGCCCATGCAGCAGGCGGAGGGCGGGGTTCACGACATCGATCCGCAACTGACGGCCTACGTCCGGGAAGTCGGCAATAAGCTGGCGGCGGTGAGCGACCGGCCGCTTCCGTACGAATTCGTCGTGCTCAATAACTCGGTGCCGAATGCCTGGGCGCTGCCCGGCGGCAAGATCGCGGTCAATCGCGGGCTGCTGACCGAGCTGAATTCGGAAGCGGAGCTCGCGGCGGTACTGGGGCACGAGATCGTGCACGCGGCCGCCAAGCACTCGGCCCAGCAGATGTCTCGCGGCGTAATACTGCAGAGTGCCGTGCTGGCCACCGCCATGGTGACCGGCGACAACAGCTTCGGCCAGTTCGCCGTCGGCAGCGCGGCCGCCGGCGCCCAGCTGCTGAGTTCCACGTACGGACGGGGCGCGGAACTCGAATCGGACAAATACGGCATGACCTACATGTCGCGTGCCGGGTACGACGCCGGCGGTGCGGTGACGCTGCAGGAGACTTTCGTGCGCCTTAGCGAAGGCCAGGATAGCGACTGGCTCAGCGGCTTGTTTGCCAGCCACCCGCCGTCCCGGGCCCGCGTCGAGGCAAACGTCAAGACGGCTGCGAGCTTGCCCCCCGGCGGCACGCTGGGCGTGGACCGTTACCAGGCCGCCATGCAAAAGACGATGGCCGCGAAGCCGGCGTATGACGCCTGCGACGAAGGCCGCAAGGCGCTCGCGGAAGAGAAGAACGAGGAGGCGCTGGCGCTCGCGAACAAGGCAATCAAGTTGTTTCCCGAGGAGGGGCATTTCTATGCGTTGCGTGGCGACGTGCACCTCGTGGACGGCAAGTACGATATGGCCACGAAGAACTACGATAGTGCTATCCAGCGCCGAGGCGACTACTTCTACTACTACCTGCGACGCGGTATGGCGGAAAATGAACTCGGCAGGACCGACGACGCGAAAGCGGATCTCGAACGCAGCATCGAGATGCTGCCCACCGGCCCGGCCCACTTCGTACTGGGCGACATCGAAGCGACGCAGGGCAACGATCGCCAGGCGATTGAGCATTACGCCATCGTTGCGAAAAGCGGCGGGGAACTCGGCGAGGCTGCGACTCAGAAACTGCAGCGCCTGCAGCTGCCGTACAGCCCCGGCGAGGTGATTCCGAGGCGTTGCGATGCAGACAGCGCCGGAAATCTCGTGGTGTCGGTGAAGAACACGACCCCCTGGACCATCGAGGGTGTGCAGATCGAGGTCCGCTATACGGATGCGTCCGGAAGTGAGCAAGGCGTCCGGCAGGCCATCTCCGGACGTATCGCGCCGGATCAGGTCGCGAGCATCAATACCGGACTCGGCCCCTACTCCGGCGGCTCCTGCCCCGCGGAGGTCGTGTCGGCACGCTACGCTGAGTAGTCACCGGGGTCGGACCGGCATAATTAATTGATATTTATGAGTTTTGTCTCTGAAAACAGGCCTATAGGTGTCTTATTTAATGATTTCCTGCGGCAGAAACGCGAGTTTGCGGCCGGTCACCGATATCCAGGCCGGCTAATGCTCTTTTTTTAGGCTGAAAAACGCCGGATTAACGGCACTAAACCCGCCAAAATACGGTCAAAATTAATTGTGATCATGAATTTACGTTGGTTCGACCCTCGATGCATATGAACAGGACATTTCTAGCGATCATCTTCAGTCTCGCTGCGGGTTTTGCCGCGGGTGCCTGGACCACGGTGGCCACGCCGCCCTCGGGCTCGCAGGGCGACTCGCGGCATACGGCCGGCGCTTTCGACGCGGCGGCGCCGCTCGAGGACCGCATCGCGGCGCTTGAGCAGGCGGTGTCCGGCGAGCGCGACGCCCGCCTGGTCCTCGAGGAGCAGCTGCACGGCCTGTACGCGGAACTCGAAAGGATCGACTCGCCGGAGATGAACGAGCTCATGCGCACGCTGGCCGAGACCAGCCAGGCGCGAGAGCAGGCTCGCGTCCAGCAGGCCGGCAGGCGGGATCGCGGAGCGCGCATGCAGGACCGCAAGGACATGCGCGTCGGGCAACTCGTCGCCGGGGGATTTACGGAAGACCGGGCCAGGCAGATCCTCGAATTCGAGGACGAGACGCGCATGACGGCTCTGCAGGCCGAGTATGAGGCGCGGCGCAACGGCGAGACTTTCAATCGATGGGATTGGGCGTCCGACTACCAGGCCAGCCTGCGTGAGCAGCTCGGCGATGCGGACTTCGAAAAATATCTTACGGCCCAGGGTGGCCAGGCGTCGGTCACCGTCCGCGAGGTCATTGGCGCGTCGCCCGCGAATCGTGCCGGTCTCAGACCAGGGGACCAGATCCTGAGCTACGACGGCAAGCGGGTTTTCGGCATGAACGACCTCAAATCGATGGCGTTCTCGGGTGATCCCGGTGAGGACGTCATCGTGGATATCGAGCGCAACGGCCAGCGCATGCAGCTGGTTTTGCCGCGCGGTCCCTTAGGAATAACCGGGAGCGGCGGTGGCATGGGCGTCCGTTCGCCGTTCGGCGGGTAGCCGGCGGCTGGATAATATCGGCGCCCGAATGCAGAATGTGTGGCGGTCACGCCGCACGGACATTCGCCGCTCTTGAATAACGTCCTCCGCTACACGATTCCCAACAGCTTCACTGCGCTCAGCCTGTTGCTGGGTATCGCGTCGATCGTAACGACGCAGCTCGGCGGGCGGGAGTATCTCGAGCTCGCGGCCTGGATGATCGTCTGGTGCGGCCTGCTGGATACCGTGGACGGTGTCGCCGCGCGGGTACTCAAGGCGACGTCGAGTTTCGGCGCCGAGTTCGATTCCATGGCTGACCTGGTTTCATTCGGGGTTGCTCCTGCGATCCTCATGCTGAATGCGGGCGTGCAGATTGGCGGTATCGAGTACGAGACCGGACAATTCTGGGTGATGGCGTCAGCGGCAGGCGTCTTCGCCCTCGCGGGCGCCCTGCGTCTCGCGCGCTTCAACCTGCCGACCGCGAAGCCCGAGCGCGGCTGGTTCGTTGGCATACCGATTACCGCGGCCGGCGGCGGGATGTGCTCGTCCCTGGTTCTCGTGCTCCTTCATCACGACCCGATCGCAGCGAGCCTGCCGCTGAACCTGTACCTGCCGGTGCTGCTGTTCGTCCTGGCGATGCTGATGATCTCGCGCATCCGGTTCCCGAAAGCGGTCAAGCGCGAGAGCATGTTGATCAACACGTTCCAGGTGATCAACATCGTGCTCATCATCTACTGCGGTGTCACGCGCTCCTGGCCCGAATACCTGTTCGGCATCGGCGTATTCCTGCTGGTCGCCGGGATCATCGCCGGCCGCATTTCGAAACCCGTCGCTACCGCTGAACAGGAATGACGGCCACCGTCGCCGTACTCGTCGGCTACCTGGCGATGCTCGCCGCGCTCGCCATATGGAGCCGCAAGGAAACCCATACGCTCAAGGGTTTCTACCTCGCCGGCAAGAAACTGCCTTACTGGGTGGTGGCGTTCAGCGCCAACGCGACCGGCGAGAGCGGCTGGCTGCTGCTCGGCCTGACCGGCATGGGCTATGCCGTGGGCGCACAGGCCTACTGGGTCATCGTGGGCGAGATGATCGGTATCGCCGCATCCTGGGGGTTCATATCCCGCAAGCTTAAGCGGCTCAGCGACGAGACGGATTCGATCACGTTGCCGGACGTCCTCGCCGCAAATTTCGACGATCGGTGGCACCTCATTCGCGGCGTCGCGGTCGCGATTATTGCGGTCATGGTGACGACCTACGTATCGGCGCAGATGGTGGCGACCGGCAAGGCCTTCAGCGGTTTCATCGGACTCGACTATCGAGCTGGCGTGATCATCGGCGCGGTCATCATCATCGGCTATACCTTCGTCGGCGGCTACAAGGCAGTGTCCTACACCGACGTGGTGCAGGGCGTGCTGATGCTCGCCGGCCTCATCGCCGTGCCGCTGGTTGCGATCAGTGCGGCCGGCGGCCTCGACCAGATGACGGCGACGCTGCACGCCTACGATCCCGCATTCGTCGATATGTTCGCCGTGCTCGACGGCAGCACGGCCGGATTCGTGGCGGCCTTGAGTTTCGCCGCAATCGGCCTGCCGTTCCTCGGCGTGCCGCAGATGCTGATCCGCTACATGTCCGCGCGCGACGAGATGGAGCTGAAGAAAGCGCGCATCGTGTCGATAGCGGTGCTGTTCGTGTTTCTCTTCGGTGCCGTGACGGCGGGAATCGCCGGGCGCGCCCTGTTCCCCGGGCTCGAGGATAGTGAGCAGGTCTTCCCGACGCTGGCGAGCGAGCTGTTTCCGCCGCTCCTGACGGGTGTGCTCTTCGTTATCGTGCTCTCGGCGATCATGTCGACGGTCGATTCGCTGCTGCTGCTGGCGTCGTCCTCGATCGTGCGGGATACGATGCAGAAGATGCTGGGCAGCCCGAAAAGCGACGCCACGCTGGCCGGGTACGGCAAGGTCGTCACCGTGATTATTGGCGTGATCGCCGTGTTCGTTGCCTTGTACATGGCCGAGAACAAGCTGATCTTCTGGTTCGTGCTGTTCTCGTGGTCCGGCCTGGGCGCCGCGTTCGGTCCCGTGGTGCTGGCGTTGCTTTACGACAAGCGCACCACGGGGGCCGGTATCGTCGCCGGCATGCTGGGCGGATTCCTGACCAGCGTCGTCTGGGTGCAATACTTCAAGGCGGGAGCGTATGGGCTGTACGAGGCCATCCCGGGCTTCATCGTGGCGGCCGTGGCTACCATCGTCGTGAGCCGAATCACCGGCAAGTAAGCCCCGGAACCCGTATTTTGTAACCAAATTCGCGGCCGCGCGCTATAAGCCTGCAGATGGTTAATCAGAGGATTCACGCCATGCGCTTTTCCAAACACTTGATTCTCGTGCTGCTGCTGGCCCTGCCAGGCCTCGCGCTGGGCGAATTGACCGCGTCCGGTCTTCCGGCAACGTCGACCTGGTATTTCCACGCCGACTTCGACGAGATGCGAGGCTCCGCGGCGGGCAAGCCACTTTACGACTGGCTGCAACGCGAGGTCTTCGCCGACGTTCGCGAGGATGCCGGCATCGACCTCGACAAAGAGGCCGACAAGATCACCGCATTTTCTGCCATCGAGAGTGGTGCGGTGGTGTCGATCGAAGGCAACATCAGCCAGGAAACCAGGGACAAGCTGCTCGCGATGGCTGCGGGGGCCGATGAGTTCGACACGCTGAAGCACAAGGGCCTAACGTTCTATTACGCCAAAGGCGACAATCACGACCCGAACAATAAAATCGAGGTCGATTCATTCGAAGACGGCGCCTACTTCACCTTCGCCCTGAAGAACCGCATCCTCGCCACATCGTCGCGCGAGCAGATGGAAAGCATGCTCGACAGCAAGGGCAAGCTGCCGACACGCAAGTCGGGTCGCGGCACGTTGATCGTGCTCACCGCGGAAAAAAGCCTCATCCAGGCCGGCATCCAGGCCGACCAGGTCGAGGACAGGGGTGAGGGCGGCTGGCAGTCCAACATCCTGAAGAACACCGAGCAGCTCGCGGTCATGGTCGCGGATGCTGCCGGCAAGATAGCGATCGAAACTCAGCTTATTGCGACGCAGCCGGAGATGGCGGAGTCGCTCGCCAGCATCGTGCGGGGACTCATCAGCCTCGCCATGTTCAGCGAAGACATGGACCCGGAGATTGCGGAGTTCCTGAAAGGCACGAAAGTCGACGTGGACGGCTCATCGCTGAACATCAGGCTGGCGCTCGATCCCGAGAGCGTCATCGTGGCCCTGGACGACTAGCGGACCGGCGGGAGCGCAGACTCGCATCGTGAGCGATGAACTGAAACTCATCGATGCCGCGAAGGGCGGTTCCGTGGACGCGTTTACCGAACTCGTGCACGGTTACCGCGAGGGCCTGTTGCGCTTCCTGCTGACGAGATGCTCGAGCCATGCGGATGCGGAAGACGCGCTGCAGGACACGCTGATCAACGCCTATCGCTATATCGGATCCTACAATCCGCAGTGGCGTTTCAGCACCTGGCTCTACCGTATCGCTATCCGCAATGCAGGAAAGCTCAGAAAGGAAAACCTGGCCGAACTCGGCGACCCCGCGGATCCAGGCGCCGATCCGCTTGCGCACTGCATCGCAGATTCGGAGCGCGACAATTTATGGCGCAGCGCCAAGCGCGTCCTGTCGGACGAGGTGTTTGCGGCGATGTGGCTGCGCTACGTCGAGGATATGTCGGTGCGCGATATCGCAAGCGTTCTCGAGCGATCGTCATCGTGGACCAAGGTCAATCTTCTCCGGGGCCGACGCGCGCTGGAGGTCGAAATGAACGGTACGGCCGGCAACGCCGGAAGTGAAGCTTATGGATAAACTCGCCAAAAGGCTGCGCGAAGACGCAGCGACCATTGATGCGGAAATCTCCGCGCAACTCGATAGCCGCATCCAGGCGTCGCTCGCCGCGATCGAGCCCGAGACGGTGCGGCGACAACGGAAGCCCCGGCGCCGCCCGGTGTCCTTTTGGCTGGCCAGCAGCCTGACGGGTGTTGCAGCAACGCTTGCGGTGATCGCGGTTCTGAACGTCGTCGACGTGGACGAGCCCGCAGCGGTGTCCCGGACCGTGGCCGACAACACGATGCCGCCGATCGAAATCCCTGTCCTCGATCTCGATGTCGAGGCGGCAACGCTGACGGGGCCGCTGGCCCGGGAGCTGGAAGACCTGCAGGCCGATCTCAAGAAGGCGGAGGAGGTCATGCGCGGTGACGTGAGGATCGATTTCTGAATTCGGCCGCGAATTGCAACCATGGCAGCCGGCTGATGATAAAGTTGCCGGAATGGGACGTGCGATCATACTGGTGATGGACTCGTTCGGCATCGGCGCCACAGCCGATGCCGGCAAGTTCGGTGATACGGGAGCGGACACGCTCGGCAGCATCGCCAGGGAGCGAGCCAGGTCGGCCGACGGACCGCTGCGGCTGCCGAACCTTGCCAGGCTGGGGCTCTTCGAGGCGAGCCGGGAGAGCACGGGAGACTATCCCGAGGGCGTGACCACCGGCGGCGAGATCGTCGGCGCCTACGGCTATGCCGAGGAGCTCTCGAGCGGCAAGGACACGCCCAGCGGCCACTGGGAGATCGCCGGCGTTCCCGTGCTGTTCGACTGGGGTTATTTCACCGACAGGACCGACACTTTTCCGCGGGGGCTAATCGACGAGCTCGTGGAACGCGCCGGCTTGCCCGGCGTTCTGGGCAACTGCCACGCGTCCGGCACGACGATCATCGCCGAGCTCGGCGACGAGCACATTCGGACGGGCAAACCGATCGTGTATACGTCCGCGGACAGCGTATTCCAGATCGCGGCCCACGAAGAGGCGTTCGGGCTGCAGCGGCTTTACGATGTCTGCGATATAGCCCGCGAGCTGGTCGATGACTACAACATCGGCCGCGTCATCGCGCGGCCTTTCGTCGGCGACGGTCCCGACAGCTACGTTCGAACCGGCAACCGGCGCGACCTTACGACGCCGCCGCATTCGCCGACGGTCCTCGACAAGCTCGTGGCGGCCGGCGGAGACGTCATCAGCATCGGCAAGATCGCGGATATCTATGCGAGCCGGGGTATTAGTAGAAAGGTGAAGGCGAGCGGCAATGCGGCATTGTTCGACGCGACGCTCGAGATCATGGCGGAGGCGGACGACCGGTCAATCGTGTTCACGAACTTCGTCGATTTCGACATGCTCTACGGTCATCGCCGGGATGTCGCGGGCTACGCGGCGGCGCTGGAGTATTTCGACGGGCGACTACCGGAGTTACTCGAGTCCATGCGCCCGGACGATTTCCTGGTCATCACCGCCGACCACGGCTGCGACCCGTCATGGGAAGGATCGGATCACACGCGCGAGCATATCCCGGTGCTGGCTTTCGGCAACGAACTCGCCGCCGGATCGCTCGGCAAGCGCAAGACGTTCGCGGATATCGGGCAGAGCCTGGCGACGTATTTCGATCTGCCGCCGATGGACTACGGCGAGAGCTTTATCTAGGCGAACTTGCGGCGCCTGATTGCCAGGAGTCCGAGAAGAGACAGCAGCCACAGCCCGGTACTTCCGCCACCGCTGTCTTCCTGCGGCGCGCTGACGTTGACTGTTGCGTTCGCCGAGTTGTTTGCCGGGTTCGCTTCGGCTTCCGTGGACGACAGGGAGAAGTTGATTGTCTTCGTGCCTTCGCTGGTCGCGGTCAAACCGAGGCTCAAGGTCGTGTTTGACTGTGCCGCGAAGGTTGCGCCTTCACAATCGATCTGGGTGTTGCTCACGGTGCAGTTACCCAGCGGCCAGCTCGCGCTATCCGCGCGCAGCCCCGGCGACAGCGCGATACTCAGCGTAACGTCCGTCGCGTCGAGGATAGAAGTGTTCTCGAGTAACGCCGTCAGCCCGGTGCTCTGATCGATGCCGAGCTGCCGCGTGGTCGGCGGCGTGACCGCGAGGTTGACTGCCGGCTGCACCGTCAGCGTGACGCTGCTCTCGTTGTCTGAGAGGTCGGCATCGTCGACCGTGGTTACGGTGGCTGTAAAATCGCCAGGACCGACTTCTGTGGTATCTGAAGTCAATACCACGCTCACGGTTGCCCTGCCGGCGACTTCGCCAATCGTGCAATTGACGACGCCACCGCCATCGATACAGCTACCCAAAGACGCGGCAGCCGAAATAAGTGAAACGTTGGTGGGTATCGTGAAATCGGCAAGCACGTTGGTGGCCGGAAGTGTCCCGGCATTTACGAGATCGAACGAGATCGTGGCCGCATTGCCGAGAAGCTGTTGCGGGTTCGGATCTTCTATCCCGACACCCATGTCAATGCTCGGCAAGGGAGCAATGCAGCCCCGTATTTCCGCCTGTGCGATGTCGTCGGCCATCTGGTCGAGACTGCACTGCGAGAACCGGTTGCTGCCGTTGAGGCTCGTCGCCATGATGTAATCACCGATGACGTCCGAGCACGCCGACTCGGGAGCACCGTCGTGCGGTGCGCCGAAGTTGTGGCCGATTTCGTGCGCGGCTATCAGGCTGTCGAAGGTCGCATCACGACGGCCCTCGCTGAGGCCCGCGCCGAAACTGTTGCTGCAAAGCACCTCGCCTCCACCCTGTCCGACGCCGCCCGTGTAAGCGATACCCACCGTCGAGTTGCTTGCAGGGTCACCGCCTTCGACATCCTTGCCCGTCCAGAGATGGGTAAGGCCGTTCACGTTCTGGTTGGCTTCCCCATCTCGGTAGGTGCCGAGTTCGCCAAGCAGTGCGCTCGCGTTAACCGTCGTGGAAAACGGGTAGGAAGGGCTGGAAGAATTCGAGAAAACCTGCACGAGTGGCCAGTTGATCTGGATACCAACCTGTTCGCTGAAATAGCCGTCGACGAGGCTCATTCGATCGATGATCGCCAGGCTCGGGTCGCCCGCGTGCAGGTCGAAAAACTCGGCGTCGGCGACGATACCGATGTCGATTTCGGACACGGCGCCTTCACCCTGTGCGGATGCCGCGTTCAACTCCGATACCAGCGAATTATATACGGCGCTTCCGCTGGTCAGCTCGCCACCCGCACCGCAGGTCATCGACCCCGCAGCGACATACGCGTCAGCGAGGCGATAGATGATCGAAGTATCCGTGTTCGCGAGGTTGTCGCCCGGCCGTCCGATGGCGTATAGCTCGTTGCCGTCCCAGATCAGGCCTGCCGGGATCCCTTTCGAAATGACGATGCGGGCCCAGGAATCGTCGATGCCGCGGAGCCGCCCGCGGTAGGGGACTATGGCGCCGCCGGAAACGTCGCGCGCGGTATCCAGCAAGCTACTGTTGGGTGTCAGCTCCAGTTCGAAGCTGCGCCCCAACGCGTCGAAGCTGAGGTCAACGGGCCCCGCCACGCCGATTTTCTGGCTGCCGTCGATGCCGGCACCCCTGATGCTCAGGCGTTGCAGCGACTCGTGGTGTGACAGGGAAATTCCGGCATGCTGCCCGGCAGACGTCGCCGTCGAAAAACTCAATATTGCCCAAAAGGCTAACCATCTGACGCCTGACATAATGCTCTCGGGATTGCTGAAACCGACCAACTGTTAGCTAATCAGACACCTTCGAGGGCGACAAGGAATTATCCGTCGCTTCGCGGCGACATCGCCCTTCAAAGTGTGTCGCAGTTCTCAAATTTTCGACAAAGCGGCACTGCAAGAGTTCTGTGCAGTCGAGTTTATTCGCCCGGGCCGAGCAGGAGCGCGCAGGTCGGTACTGCCTTGTCGCGCTGCCACGATTCAAATTCCGCGCCGGTCAGCAGGTACACCTGGTCGGGTCTGCGGACCAGGTGCATTTCGCCGGCGAGCTCGCCTACATCCGTTACAAGGCGCACGACGTCGTCCTCGACGACATAGGTGCCGCGTACCGGGAACCCGGGGAACGGGTCGATCTTGTTGCCGTCGTTATCGACGGTTACTTCGTCGGTGAACTTGTCCCAGGTAAAACGGTTGTCCGACAGCTCGATCGTATTGCCTTCGAACGCGATACAGGACGGCTCATAAGTGCCTGCAATGTTCGTGTCCGCCGCGCAACCTGCGGCAACCGCGAGCGAACAGAGAAGCGCCAGTGTTTTTGAGTTCATCGTTATTCCTCGTGGCCGGAGCGCCAGGTTTCCGGTACCCGAATGGCAATGACTTCGCCTTCCGCGGTTACGGCGCCCTCTGATATTACCCTGCAATCCAGAATTGTCTTCCTGTCCGTGCATTCCCGAATCGAAGCATGCAACTCCACGGGCTTGTCGATCCTGATCGGTTTCAGGTACCTGACATTCAGGTTACCGGTGACGCACCATATTGGCGGTCCTTCGCCGACCTCGAAGCCGTCGCGCTCGTAATAGTTCGCAATCGACGTGCACACAGAGTGGCAGTCGATAATGCTGGCGATCGTACCACCGTACAGGTACTGCGTCGGCCCGGCGCACTGTTCGGGCCGCGGCATGTAGGTGCAGACGGACTCCTTGCCGTCCCAGTAACTCTTGATCTGCAGGCCATCAGGATTCTCCGGCCCGCAGCCGTAGCAGTGATTGTGAGGAATCCTGTCCTGGATCGCGGTCATTCTGCTGCGCCAGCCGATGGGCGCAGCCCCGGAGCGAGATACATGCCGAAAATTGCTGCGACGACGATCGACACGGGCGCCGCTATCGTGAACCACCAGGGATGCGGGATGATCAGCAACATCGTGGCTGCGCCGGCCAGTACGATACCGCCCACGACGATGGCATAGGGCAGCGGCTTCGATTTGGCAAGCAACGCACCTGCCAACGTTCCCAGGAAGGTGCCGGCGGCCCAGGCGGCACCGACGAACAGGATGCTGCCTACCGGTAGTGTGGACATGTATTCGCGAACCTGCTCCGGCTCGCCGAACTCGATGTCGGCCGGGGGCGGGTAGACCAGGTGGCCGAGCATCTGGACAACCTGGATCGTGAGCATCGCGACGATCACACCAACAACCGCCGCACCGAGGTTCCGTATCATTCCTGTGTTCCTGCCGGCGATATTTCAACGGCATTCCGCGCCGCGAGAGCCGACTTGATGCGTGACGCCAGGGCATTGGCCTCGGAAGCCACGCGATCGGTGTCGATGGTCAGGAATTCGCGTTCGCGCATCAACACCGCACCATCGACGATGACCGATGCAACGTCCTGCTCGTCCGTCACGTAAACGAGGTGTGAAATTACGTCGAAGGTCGGTACGTGGTGGACGTCGTCGAACGCGACCTGGATCAGGTCCGCACGCTTGCCGACCTCCAATGAACCGATTTCGTCACCGAGCCCGATCGCCGTCGCACCGCCGATGGTCGCCATCCTGAGAACGGCGCTTGCCGGCAGCACTTCCGGGTCCATCCGGGTGACTTTCTGCAGGAATGCCGCCAGGCGCATCTCTTCCCACATGTCGAGATCGTTGTTACTGGCCGCGCCGTCGGTACCGAGCCCGACACGCACTCCGGCATCGAGCATCTCGGCGACCGGAGATACACCGGATGCGAGTTTCATGTTGGAGGAGGGGTTATGGATGACGCCCACCTTGCGGTCCCGCAGGATCGGAATTTCCGTCGCGGTCGGCCAGACGACGTGCGCCGCGATGGTCGGCCCATCGAAGAAGCCGATCTCGTCGAGCATCTCGATGCTGGTTTTGCCGTAGTTGTCCTTCGAGTACTGCGATTCGAACGCCGACTCGGATACGTGGATGCTGATGGCGACGCCGTGCTTCTGCGCCGCCTCGCGCGTCTTGCGCAGTTGCTCGGCGTCGAGCGTGTAATTCGCGTGCGGACCGAAGATCGGCGTGATCCGTGGATGCCGGTTCTGCCAGCGATCGATGAAGCCTTCGCCGTTGCTGATGGAATCAGAGGCGCCCTCCGCATCCGGGCTGCGCTGGTCGATCACGGTCGCCGAGATCAGGGCGCGCATGCCGCAGCTTTCGATGACATCGGCGATCGTGTCCGGGTAGTAGTACATGTCCACGAAGGTCGTCGTGCCGCCACGGATCATCTCCCAGCAAGATAGCTCCGTGCCGATGCGCACGAACTCGGAGTCCACAAATTGGATTTCGGCAGGAAACATGTAGTTGTTCAGCCAGTCCATGAGCGCGAGGTCGTCGGCGAGGCCGCGCAGCAGCGTCATGGCGGCATGCTGGTGGCCGTTGACGAGCCCGGGCATGACCACCCGGCCGCCACCGGAC
>Ga0224509_10000094_pt1 | contig 21646 bp, 20 predicted proteins | sample SF_Jan12_sed_USG_5_FD_170158 | JGI IMG/M metagenome (GOLD analysis project Ga0224509, IMG submission 170158) | Sediment microbial communities from San Francisco Bay, California, United States - SF_Jan12_sed_USGS_24 | ecosystem: Environmental > Aquatic > Marine > Sediment | place: USA... | reverse complement strand
CCCGCCTTCGCCGGCATGCGGGTTCAGGCCGCAGACGACCACCTCGGGCGTGGCAATACCGAATCGTTGCCGGAGGTCATTGAGCAGAATGCGGAGCACGTCGCGCAGCCCGTCAGCCGTGATTGCGTCCGGCACGTCGCGCAGCGGCAGGTGTGTCGTTGCGAGTGCGATTCGCAGATCGCCGGCGGCCAGCAGCATCACCGGCAACGGCGCGCCACAGCACTTTGCCAGGAACTCTGTGTGCCCGCGGAACGGAATGCCGGCATCGTTGATGACGCCCTTGTGCAGCGGCGCGGTCACCAGCGCGCGATAGCGGCCCTGCAGGCAGCCATCAACGGCATGCCGCAATCCGTCGAGTAGCGTCTCGGCGTTCGCGGTGTCCGGCTGCCCGCAGACCGTCGCTGCAGGAAAAGGGAAGGGAACAACCAACAGCTCTCCGGGTGACGCGCTACGGGCAACAGGTTCGTGCAGCGCTATCTCGGTTACCGTGACGTCCAGCCCGAGCTGCGTGGCGCGCGAACGAAGCAATGCTGGATCGGAAACGACGACAAGGTCGGGCAAAGCGTTTTTTGCCGTGAGCGCCAGGCACAGTTCCGGGCCGATGCCGGCGGGCTCGCCGGCCGTGATTACCAGTGGGGCCGATTCAGTCAAGGCGAGTGCGGTCGGCGTCGCCAGCCAACGGGATCACATCCGTTTGACGACGAAAGCCTCGTCGCGGAGCCGGCGCATCCACAGCTGCGTCTCGTCTTCCATCTTGCTGTTACGAATGCGTGCATCACAATTCCGCCGCTTCAGGTCTTCAGTGTTGTCATAGACGCGGCGGTCCAGTACCTCGACGATGTGCCAACCGAACGGACTGCGGAACGGTTTGCTGACCTCGCCGATCTCGAGGTCGTCCATGATCTGTTCGAATTCCGGAACGAAGGAGCCCGGATCGGACCAACCGAGGTCGCCGCCGACCGGTGCCGTCGGGCCATCCGACAGCAACTTCGCAAGCTCGCCAAAATCCTCGCCTTCCTCGATGCGCTCGAGCGCATCGTCGAGCTGTTGCCTGGCCGTCGCGTCGTCGATGATTTCGTTCGGTGTGATCAGGATGTGACGCGCCTTGGTCTGGTCGATTTCGCTGCGCTGAATAGCGCTCCTGAGCTCGTTCACCTTGACGATATGAAAGCTGCTCGAGGTGCGAAACGGCTGCGAGACATCGCCGACTTCCATGTCAGTCAGAACGTCCACGAAGAACGAGGGAATTTGCTGCCCTTCGATCCAGCCGAGGGAGCCGCCGCGGAGCGAGGTATCGCTCTGCGAGTAGCGGATCGCCATTTCCCCGAAATCGGCGCCGTCGACGATCTGTTGATAGACTTGCTGGGCCAGCTCGAGCGTTTCGTCGATTTGCGCCGACGTCGCACCATCCGGCAGGTTGACCAGGATATGCGAAAGATTCCAGCTGGAGTTGACGACGACGTTGTCCTCGAGGTCCGTAATGCACTGCTCGATTTCGCGGTCTGACACGTCGATCTCCTGGCCGACCATGATTCTCCGCAACTGTTCCAGAGTGATTTCTTCTCGCATACCGCGGCGGAAGTCAGCGTAGTCGACACCATCGGCCGCGAGGGCGGCCGGCATCTGGTCGAAGGGAATGCCTGCCTGTTGCGCCATGCGCGCAATCGAATCGTTCAGCATCTGGTCCGATACCGAGAGACCGATCTGATCGGCTCGCTGCAACTGGATCTCGGTGAGGATGAGCCGTTCGAGGATCTGTTCCTGCAGGACGTTCGCCGGCGGTAGCTGGAACCCCTGCTGCTCCGCTCGCTTGATGATCAGTGAGACCTCCTCGCGCAGCTGACTTTTCAATACAACGCCTTCGTTGACGATCGCCGCCACGCCGTCGAGAAACTCACCGGTCTCGGAGAGTTCTTCAGCTGTAGTCAGTGGTGCCGCCGCGATTGCGGCAACCGCATATAGGTATCTGATTTTTAACACTATTTTCTACCGGGGGTCTGCAGAGTAGCCAAGAATACCACGTTCGAGCAATTTGTCAGCGGCCGTGCCGACGCTGGCCATGCCCTTCAGTACCAGTTGCAGACCGTAGGTCGTATCCCGAGTTCCGTCACGCGTGGAGATGTAGCGCCGGGAAACGATGCGCAAGCCCCAGCAGCAGCTCTCGTACTCGAGCCCGTAGAATTCCTCCAGGGCTTTTTCGTCGCGGAAGGAATAATTGTAGCGGCCGACGAAATTCCACTTCCGGCTCAGTGGCCACGACCAGGACACGTCGCCCTGCTCGAGCGAGTCCCGCCTGAAACGGTAGGCGAGATTGATGATGCGGTTCGTCGCCGGGCGGTATTGCAGTCGCGCCTGCGACTGGGTCGTGCCCCGGTCGCCGCTGGTTCCCCACTGGTGCCCAAGATCGAAATTCACATTCCTGAGCAAAAGGAAACGCAATTCGGCGATATAGTCCGATGACTCGTCCGTGAAAGTGGGAGCGGATGGCAGCGCCACGTTGCTCGTATTGAAATAACGAATCTGCCCGATGGTGCCGGACATCAGCTCCTCGCCGGTGGCAACGTCGAGGATGCGCGAGGTAATACCAACGCTGAGCTGGTCCGTATCGGCGATGCGGTCCACGCCGAGGAACCTGTTCTTCCGGAACAGCTGTACGAGATTGAGGTCGGGCGTGATCGTGTCGAATACCGGCAAATCCGACTGGTCCTCGAACGGCACGTGCACGTACAAAAGGCGCGGTTCGATCGTCTGCACGCGTTTCCTGCTCGAGTTGTTGATGAGACGCTCCAGGACGAGGCCCGTGTCAACGCTCGCGATCGGCAGCACGCGTTCCGGATCGTTGCGCTGTCCCGGTTCCGTGTTGCTGAGGTCGTAACTCGTATAGTCGATGGCGATCGATGGCGTGAAGAACAAGCCGGGCCGCGTCAGCGGCAGCGCGAGTTCGGGTGCCAGGTTGAAACGCCAGCCCGTCACGCCGACGTCGCGGTCGAAGTTAACGATTTCGCCATTCAGGTTTATCGTCGAACCCAGCCACAGGTCCGGCCAGCTGCCGCGCGCAAGCAACTGCGGCAGGCGGCGATAGGGCTCGTCTTCGGCCACGATCGCGTCGTCGATGGTCTGGTAGTCCTGGGCCTGGCCGAAAAGCGACAGCTTGTCTGTATGAAAATCGAAACGCACCGAACGATTCAGATGCGTAATTGTCGACGCACTCAGGCTGCCGCCAAGGTCTTCGAAGTACTGGTTGTCCGAGACCTCGCGAAATTCGACTTCGCCGCGCCAGCGGTTCCAGAGCAGGCTCCTGTGGTCGACACTGACGTAGCTCCTCGATTCTCCGATCAGGCTGTCGTCGTTGAGATATTCCGCATCCACCACGCCGTTGTGCGCTTTCGTCAGGTAGCGGAATTGCCCCTGCATCTGTACGCCCCGGTCGGTTAGCAAGCGCGGCGTGAAGGTCGCGTCGTAATTGGGCGCGATGTTCCAGTACAACGGTACGACGATCTCGTTGCCGCTTCGGCTGGTGCTGCCGATTTCGGGCGTCAACATGCCTGTCTTGCGAGCATCGCTGATCGGGAAAGACAGGTAGGGGGCATAGAGTATCGGTATGCCCTGGAAGCGCAGCTTGACACCGCGTGCCGTGCCGGTACCGCTGCGGCTGTCGAGATCGATGTCCCTGGCCTGCAGCAACCAGTCGTTCGATCCCGGCGGACAGGTCGTATAGCTGACATTGTCGAGCTGCAGCAACCCGTCCTGGCTGATCTGCAGCAAGTCTGCAGCGCCCCTGGAATTGTTGCTGCCCATCGAGAATTCGGCGCCCGAGAAACCGATCCGCCCGGACTCGTATTCGAATTCGGCGCTGTCGCTCCGTATCTGTGTGCCGGGGTCTTCGTAGCGCACGTTGCCGTTGAGATACAGCGACAGCGTTTCGGGGTCGTATCGGGCGCTGTCTGCGCCTGCCAGCTTGTCTGCGCGTCGCAGCAAGATGCCGCCGCTCAGCGATGCCGTGGGAACCTCGCCCAGCTGGGCTTCGACGCGGCCGGCTTCCAGTTGCAAGGCATTGGGGTCATCGAGGGGAACAGCTTTCGGTGAATCCGCGGACAGCCGCGTGTCCAGCGCGTTTTCGCAGGCAAGCGGATCGGCGGCATGGGCCGCGGGCAGGCCGAGAAGGCAGATCGACGTGATCAGGTATCTGGAAAACAAGTCTGAAGCCGAACCAAATGCTCGTTTGGATGCGATGAAACCGGGATGTTATCAGGCATTCTTATTTGTTACCTTGTTTGTTAACTTCGCACAGTTTGCCAAGCGCTTCAAAGCGTTACGGAGACAACCGATTAAGCATTCGAATGCCGGGGCGGATGCCCGTCTTGCAGCCCTGAAACATTGGGTCGAGGGTGTCGACTCGGTCGCCGGTGGCAATCTTGCGCCCGCTTCCGGCGACGCAAGCTTCAGGCGTTACTTTCGATTGCAGAAGGGCGGTGAGAGTTTCATCGTCATGGACGCGCCACCACCGCAGGAAGACTGCCTCCCGTTCATCCGAATTGCCGGCTATCTCGAAGCGATGGGCATCAATGCACCGCGCGTGATCGAGGCAGACCTGGAACAGGGCTACCTGTTATTGACCGACCTCGGTTCCACGCTGTACCTCGACCGCCTCGAGGCCGATCTCTCGAGCGCCGGCAGCCTGTACGACGATGCATTGCGCGCACTCGCCGTCATGCAGGACCGCGGCGCCGCCTACCAGGCCTTACTGCCGCCGTATGACGAGGAACTGCTGCGCTTCGAGTTGTCGTTGTTCCACGACTGGCTGTGCGGCACCCATCTCGGTATCGAATTCGACGCCGCAGAAGAATCGGCCTGGCAATTGCTTTGCGACATGCTCGTGGGTAACGCGCTGGATCAGCCGCAGGTATTCGTGCACCGGGATTATCATTCGAGAAACCTGATGGTGACGAATGAAAACAATCCCGGCGTGCTGGATTTTCAGGACGCGGTCGAAGGCCCGGTGACTTACGATCTCGTGTCGCTGCTCAAGGACTGCTACATAAAGTGGCCGGCCGAGCGCATAAGGCAGTGGGTCAGCGGCTATTACGGTCTGCTCGACAAATCCATGCATGAAGCGATGACGGAGCGGGACTTTGTCCGGGAATTCGAACTCATGGGCGTGCAACGCCACCTGAAAGCCGCCGGAATCTTCGCCCGGCTCAATCATCGCGACGGCAAGCCGGGTTACATGCTCGACATACCGCGCACGCTCTCCTATATCGTGGACCTGCTGCCGCGCCATCGCGAGCTGGCGTTCCTGGTACAGCTCATCACCGATCGATGCCTGCCGCAGCTGGAGTCGCGGGCGTGATCGCGATGATCCTCGCCGCCGGGCGAGGCGAGCGCCTGCGGCCGCTCACGGAGACAATTCCCAAGGCGCTTGTCGAAGTGCGTGGGAGGAGTCTTCTCGAACGGCACCTGGACAGCCTCAAAGCCGCGGGAATCGACACGGTCGTGATCAACCTGGGTTGGCTGGGCGAGCGGATTGCCGAGAGGATAGGGTCGGGTCACGCTTTTGGATTGAACGTGATCTACAGCCCGGAAGGCGACAACATTCTCGAAACGGGTGGCGGCATCCACCGGGCATTGCCGTTGCTCGGCCGCAGCCCCTTCCTGGTCGTCAATGCAGATATCTACACGGACATGCCTTTGCCCCCCGCCGAGCTCGCCGAACCGGACCTGGGCCATCTCGCCCTCGTGCCGCGTCCGGCACACAAGCAGCAGGGCGACTTCGACCTGCGGGACGGGATCGTTTGCGAAAGCGAGGATCCTGCCTATACGTTCTCGGGCGTTGCCGTTTACCGGCCGGAGTTTTTCGCGGGCTGCAAGCCGGGGCGTTTCCCGCTCGCACCCATGCTGAGGGCTGCGGCCTGCGAAGGGCGTCTCGCCGGCAGCCTATATGACGGGTTGTGGGAAGACGTCGGCACGCCGGAACGCCTGGCCGATCTTAATCGCCCGTAGGAGGGCCGCTGGTCACGTTCGCATCCTCCAGGCGCAGATGCCGGAGGAAATGCGGCAGCAACTTCTCGCGCACGGCGTCGAGGTCGCTGTCGCCGCCGAGCGTGGCCAGATCCGTCATTTCGAGACCCGCGTAACCGCAGGGGTTGATCCGCAGGAAAGGTTCCATGTCGATTTTGACGTTGAGCGCCATCCCGTGATAACTGGCGCCACGACGGATGCGCAATCCCACGCTGGCAAACTTGGTGTCGGCAACGTACACGCCCGGCGCATCGGGCCGGGCCCGGGCGGCAATGCCATACCCCGCGGCCAGGTCGACGACGCTCTGCTCGAGGGCGGTTACGAGGTCGCGGACACCGAGCCCGAGCCGCTTCAGGTCGATAAGCGGATAGATCATGAGCATGCCGGGGCCGTGGTAGGTGACCTGCCCGCCACGGTCGATCTGCACGACCGGGATATCGCCGGTTGCCAGCAGGTGCTCGCGGCTGGCATTGAGGCCCAGCGTGAATACCGGCGGATGCTCGGTGAACCAGATCTCGTCGACCGTCCCGGCCGTGCGCGTATCGGTGTAGCGCTGCATCGCCCGCCACAGGGGCTCGTAGTCCTGCAGCCCGAGGTTGCGGACGGTTATCGACGACGACAGCTTCTGCGCGGGCTTGCTCACAGGGCCATTATGACATCGTCGTGCGCCGTCGCGTCGCGGTAGATGTTGTCCAGCTGCTCCCGGCTCTCGGCGACGATCGTTATGGTTACCGATACGAAGCGGCCGTTGCGGCTGAAAGAAGATTCGATGGCGTTGTCGTCGAGCGGGCCGGTGTGTTTCTCGACGAGTTCTCTGGCTGTCTGACGAAATACGCTACTTTCGCGCCCCATAAGCTTGATGGGAAACGAGCACGGGAAACGCATGACCGACTCGTCGCTCATGGGTGCTATTCCAGCCAGAGCATGACGGTGTCGACAATACGCTGCCAGAATGATCCGCTCGGGTTGTCTTCCAGCGCACGCAGCTGTTGCTGCAACAGGATCTCGTCGTTCAGGCTGACCTTGAGCTCGCCCAGCGGCTGGCCGGTGGCGACGGGCGCCTCGATGATGGCGGGCATGTTGTGCACGGACTCGAGCGAGTCATAGGCCCCTCGCGGCACGGTGATATAGAGGTCTTCCATGACCCCGAGCGATGAATACTCGCTGGCGGATTTCCATACCCGGGCGCGCGTAATTTCCTCGCCGGCTTTGTACAACAGGCGCGTTTCGAAGAAGCGAAAACCGTAGTTGATCATGGCCTGGCTGCCGTCGATCCGTGACTTGTCGCTTGCGGTGCCCAGCACGACGGAGATAATGCGCATGCCGTCGCGCTCGGCTGATGCGACCAGGCAATAGCCCGCAGATTCCGTGTGGCCGGTCTTCAGTCCGTCGACGGAATCGTCCCGCCACAGCAGCCGGTTTCTGTTCGGCTGCTTGATATCGCCCCACTGAAATTCCTTGATTGCGTGCCACTGGTAATGCTCGGGAAATTCCCCGATGAGGGCGCGCGCGAGGATCGCCAGGTCACGCGCGGTCGAATAATGCTCGTCGTCCGGCCACCCTGTTGCGTTCACGAAATGCGTGGATGTCATTCCGAGCGCCTGTGCGTACTGGTTCATCATCGCGGCGAAAACTTCCTCCGAACCCGCTACGTACTCGGCGAGAGCGACGCTCGCGTCGTTGCCCGATTGCACGATGACGCCCAGCAGCAGGTCCTTGACGCGAACCCGGGTGCCGACTTCGATGAACATGCGCGAGCCCTGCATACGCCAGGCCTTCTCGCTTATCGTAACTTCATCCTCGAGCGTAATCTGGCCTTCCTCGATGGCGTGGAAGACCACGTAGGTCGTCATCAGCTTGGTAAGGCTGGCGGGCGGCACCGGCGCGTCGGGTTTCAGCGAGGCGAGTTCGTGGCCAGACTTTGCGTCGATCATCAGGTAGCTCGTTGCGCCGATGATGGGCGGGGCCGGAACCGGCCGAGACTGGGCAAAAATCGTGGTGCTGGCCAGGAACAGGCATAGAACAGGTACTAGACGCTTCATTCGATCACAGTGGGGAATCCAGACGGGGCGCTATTTTAACCCTATTGGCCGGATTATGTGTTGGATGTCCGCAGGAGCGATTCGCCAGTCTGCGGGAGCGATTATCGACGCGCGAACGGGGACCAAAAAAAAGGCCCTCGTTCGAGGGCCTTTTCCTTTCAGGGAATGGCGCCGTCAGCCGGCGGCCGCCATGAGTTCATCCCAGGTCAGGTCCAGCGTCTCGTCGATAGCACCGTCGCCATTGATGTCGATCTGCAGCCGGACCGTATTGGCGTCCAGCGCAATCATGACGATGACGGCCTGATCGGCGCCTTCGATACGCAGCTCGCCAACGAACGGATAGTCCTCGCCCATGGATTGCAGTGCGAGCGAGGTGGTAACGGTGACCTCACCGCCGATGCGCGGACTCGAGATCGTGAACGATGTCTCGACGGTTACCGCAACCGGGAACGTGGACGCGTCTTCAGTAATTTCGACGGTGAAGCCCGTCAGGATTTCTTCCATACCGTCCGAAGTCGTCACGAACGTGCTGGTCGAGACCGAGACGGTCGTGACAGGCGGCATGGACGTGTCGATTTCAATGCTTATGGTGCCGTTCGCGCTGGTCGTCTCGCCATCCTCTGTAATCGCGAAGGCCGAGAATTCAATTTGCATGCCTATCAGGAAGTTACCGGACGCCACGTCGCCACCGAGGGTGATGATGGTGATCGTCATGCCTCCGTCCACCACAACGCCCGAACCGTCGTCGCAATTCGAGAATTCGAACGCATAAACGTCGCTTATGGATGGTTCGAGCGGGTTATCGACTGTTATCTGTACGTCGACGGTGCCCGATATCGCACAATTTTCGCGGCCCGCGCTTGTTGCAAACAGCTGCGACGGAGTGGCCGTTTTCATCGCGGCCGGGAGCACCGACTTCATCACGGGTGACAACGCCGCGCCGGCGCCGCTCGTTGTAATAGGTATATCCGGGTTGAATAACGACGAAAAAACGCCTTGTCCCATCGCCACCTCGGCGACGGTGCCCGCAATGACCGGGGCATTCTGAGCCGTGATGGTGGCGAAATCGGCGGTGCCCGTGCCGCCTGTCAGTGCGCCGCCATCGTCGCTGCTGTCGCCGCATGCCGCGATTAACGTGAGGCTTGCTGCAGCGACGCAAAAATTCCTGAATGCCTGTTGCATAGCGATCTCCTGCTGGAAACAGGACGATTTTCGCATTATGGCAGTCTCGATAATGTGAACTGCGTCAGACGCAACCGGATGCGCCGCCAGCCAGAAAAGCTGCTATAGAGCGACCAGGTAGGGGTTCGAGATGCCGAGCGCTTCCAGTTTCCGGACCAGCGCATCGTAGTCGTTCACACCGTCGATCGGGCCGATGCGTACGCGATACATTGGTGGAGTGGCGGCCTCATCGGCGAATATGAAGGTGCCGCCTATTCCCCCGGATAACAAAGCGGAGCGGCGACGTTCGGCATTTGCGCGGTCGCCGAACGCCCCGACCTGCACGAAGATCTCACTGTACTTCTGTATCTCGGGCGTGGTTTCCGGCTCGGGAGCCGGCGCCGGTTTTGGCGCGGGTGGCTGAGCGGGTTCGACGACGCGCACCGGCCGGTCGCCCGGCGGATCGTCGAATGAGATCGCCGTCACCTCCACGAGGCTGGTGCCGTCCCTGACCATGTCGAGTTTGAGCGCGGCGGCGTAGGACAGGTCGATGATGCGGTTGTGGACGAAAGGCCCGCGATCATTGACCCGTACGATGATGCTCCTGTTATTGCGCAGATTCCGCACCCTCACGTAGGTGGGAAGCGGCAATGTTTTGTGCGCCGCCGTCATCGCGTACATGTCGTAGGGTTCGCGGTTCGACGTCAGCCGGCCGTGAAACTTCTTGCCGTACCAGGAAGCGACGCCACGTTCCTTGTAGCCTGAACCGCTGTCCATGACGCGGTAGGTCTTGTCGAATACTTCGTACACCGGGCCGTTGCCGTAACGGCTGCGCGGCTCGGGGCGCGGTACGGCATCGCCTGGCAGATCCGGTATCGACGCGCTCCCCGACGGTGCGCTGTCGCGCACCTGGCCGCTGCAGGCCGCCAGCGAGAGCGTGGCCAGCGCGATGACGCCAATCGCTGCGCGACTACGGCGCACCGCCGCTCACCTCGAGCGCAATCTCCTGGCCGAGCTGGTGCACGGCCAGCGCATACATGACGCTGCGGTTGTAACGCGTAATAACGAAGAAGTTGTGGAAGCCGATCCAGTGTTCGAGCCCATCGGCGCCTTCGTAAGTGAGCAATTCGCCTTTGCTGTCGCCTGGCAGGCTGGTCACGAACATCACGCCCTTGCGGCTTAGCGACGCCACGGTTTCGCTGGGTTTGAGCGTATTCCCGGGCTCCGGTACCGGTCCCTGCCAGCTGCCGCCCAGCGATGCCTGCGCCGCGACCTCGGCACCCGATTTCCAGCCGTGTTCCAGGAAGTAGTTCGCGATGCTGCCCGCGACATCCGTCCAGTCGTTCCAGATGTCCCGCTTGCCGTCACCGGTCGCATCGACGGCGTAGGCGCGATAACTCGATGGCATGAATTGCGGACGTCCCATGGCGCCCGCATAAGAACCCGTGGCGTCGGTAGGCGCCATGCCTTCCTCGCGCACGAGCAACAGGTACTCCTCGAGTTCGCGGCGGAAGAACTTCTGGCGGGGCGGATAGGAGAAGGCCAGCGTAGCCAGCGCATCGAGCACCCGGAAGCTGCCGGTGATCCGGCCGAAGTAGGTCTCGACGCCGATGATGCCCACGAGCATCTCCATGGGCACGCCGGTCGACTCGCTGACTTCCCGCAGTGCGGCCTCGTTTTCGGTCCAGAATTGCGCGCCGGCCTGGATGCGTTCCGGCGTAATGAAGATCTCGCGGTATTCGGCCCAGCTCTTGGTCTTCTCGGCGGGTCTCGCAATGGCATCCAGGATCGACTGCTTGACCTCGGCGTTGCCCAGGGTGTCCCGGAGTTCCTCGCGATCGAAATCGTGCTGCTCGACCATAGAGTCGATGAATGCGATCACCTCGGGTTGGTCGAGATCGATGGCCAGTGCATTGGCTGCGGAAAGGACGCAGAGGACGACGCCCGCGAGTAATCGTGAAGTCATTATTGCGGTAGTAATTTCCGGTGCGAGTGGATCGACATGAGAATACCGAAACCGGCCATCAGCGTCACCATCGAGGTGCCACCGAATGATACCAGCGGTAGCGGAATACCGACGACGGGAACCAGTCCGGTAACCATCGCGGTATTGACGAATACATAGACGAAAAAGGTGAGGCTGATGGAGCCGGCGAGCAGGCGCGCGTACGTGCTGTGTGCCTGGATGGCGATGAACAGGCCGCGCGCGACGACAAACATGTACAGCGTCAACAGGGTCAGCACGCCGAGCAGCCCGAGTTCCTCGCCCATGACCGCAAATATGAAGTCGGTGTCACGCTCCGGCAGGAATTCGAGCTGTGCCTGCGAGCCATTGGTCCAGCCCTTGCCGAACAGTCCGCCGGAGCCGATGGCGATCTTCGATTGGATGATGTTGTAGCCTGCGCCCAGCGGATCGCTATCGGGATTCAACAACGTGAGCACGCGCTGCTTCTGATAGTCCTGCATGAAATTCCACAGCATGTACGCGCCAGGGACAGATAGCGCGGCGAGCGCCAGCATGAGGCGAATCGAAAGGCCGGCAAGGATGATGACGATCACACCCGAAGCGGCGATCAGCAATGCGGTGCCCAGGTCCGGCTGGCGCGCGATGAGCACCGTTGGTGCGATGATGATCAGGGCAATGATCATGATGTGACTGAGGCGTGGCGGCATCTGACGGTCGTGCAGGTACCAGGCGGCCATCATCGGTACGGCGAGCTTCATGATTTCCGAGGGCTGGAAGCGAATGCCGAGATCCAGCCAGCGCCGTGCACCCTGGCCGACCTCCCCGGTAACGAGCACGAGCGCAAGCAGCACCAGGCCGCCGAGATAGGCCCACGGCGTCCAGCGGCGCAGGAAGTCCGGGGAAAACTGTGCCGCAACAAGCATGGCCACCAGCGCAACGCCGAGGCGCACTACCTGGTTCAGCCACAGCCGCATGTCCTCCCCGACGGCGCTGTACAGCACGACGAGGCCGAAAGCGCAGATCAGGAGCAGGCCACCGAGCAACGGGCCGTCGATATGCAGCCGCCGCAGCAGCCGCGTGAAGTCACCGAGCGGCGCGGCTTTGCCGGAAACGAGGCGCTGTGTCTCAGTCAGCCGCATCGTCGTATCCCAGGTACTTGTCCATGATCGCTTTGGCGATCGGCGCCGCGACGCCGCTGCCGCTACTGCCGTTCTCGACGATGACGGCCACCGCTATCTGCGGGTTCTCCACGGGTGCGAACGCGATGAACAGGGCGTGATCCTTGAGCCGTTCCTCGATTTCTTCTTCTTCGTATTCCTCGTCCTGGCCGACCGAAAACACCTGCGCCGTGCCGCTCTTTCCCGCCATGCGGTACGGGGCGCCGCTGCCTACGGCGCGCGCGGTGCCACGAGGACCCTGCATTACGCTGTTCATTGCGCCGAGTACCGTGTCCCAGTTCGAGTCGTCGTCGAGTTCGACGTCGTCGAGCCTGACGGGCGATGTGAGTGTTCGCTCACCGCTCAGCGGGTCCTCCCACGCGGCAACGATTCGCGGCTCGTACCGAACCCCGCGTGTCGCGAGTGCCGCGGTCGCCGTCGCGAGCTGCAGGGGCGTCGTCAGCATAAAGCCCTGGCCGATGGACGCAATGACCGTCTCGCCCTGGAACCAGCGCTGGTCGGAGGGATTGCGAAATGACTTGCGTTTCCATTCCGTGGACGGCACCAGGCCCGGCCGCTCGCCGACGACGTCGATACCGGTATCGCTACCGAGACCGAAGCGCGCGAGATAGTCGTGCATGCGGTCGATGCCGATGTCGTTACTGATCTCGTAGAAATAAACGTCGCACGATTGCTCGATGGCGTCGTGTATGTCGACTTCGCCGTGTCCCTCCGGTTTCCAGTCGCGGTAGCGGTGTGTCGTATTCGGCAAAATGAAAAAGCCGTAGCAGACGGTCCTGCGCTCCAGGTTCGTTGCGCCTGTCTCCAGTGCGGCCAGCGCCAGCATCGGCTTGATCGTGGAGCCGGGCGGGTATGTTCCCCGGACGGCGCGGTTGAAGAGCGGGCGGTCCATATCCTGCTGCAGCGAAGAGAACTGTGACTGGCTCATACCGACGGCAAACAGGTTGGGATTGAAAGACGGAGCGCTGATGAGCGCAAGCACCTCACCGCTCCAGGGGTCCATTGCGACAACGGCGCCGCGCCGGCCGGCGAGCTGCTCGGTGGCGAGCGCCTGCAGGTCGAGATCGATGCTCAGATACAGGTTGTAGCCCGGCGCCGGCTTTTCGTCAGCGGGCAAGGTCTCCTGCAGGTCACGCGACTCTGCCGGTACGCGGCGGCCACGTGCGTTGGTCACGATGTGGCGAAATCCCGAGTCGCCGTGGAGCCGGGATTCGTAGCTGTTCTCGATGCCGGTCTTGCCGGTCTGCGTCGTGCCCGCGTAGCGTGACGGATCCAGTCTCTCGAGATCCGATGTCGACAGCGCACCGACGTAGCCGACGGCGTGTGCGATGTACTCGCCGTGCGGATAGTGACGCACGAGTCGCGGCCGGAAATCGACGCCCGGGAATCGCGGTCGCTGTATGGCAAATCGTGCGATCTGCTCGTCGTCGAGACGGGGGTTGAGTGCCACCGGCTTGAAGCGCGGACCGCTCTCGCTGAGTTCCCGGAGCCGCGGGATGTCGCTCGCTTCGATCAGTTCAAGCGTGGCAAGGCGTTGCAGGGTCGCGTCGACATCCAGCACCTGCTCGGGAATCAGCTCCAGCTGGTATGCCGGCAGGTTTTCGGCAAGCACGCGGCCCTGCCGGTCGAAGACCAGGCCGCGAATCGGTGGCACCGCTTCGATGCGAACCCTGTTGCCGAGCGAGCGCTCGGCGAAATGTTCGTAGTCGAAGACCTGCAGCTGCACGAGGCGGGCGATGACAAGGCCGAGCAGGAGGACCCCGAACACGCTCGTGAGGACGACGCGTGCTATGAAGATGCGTCGCTCCGAATAATGGTCTTTGATCGGGGACAGCAGGTCCAAATCAGCCTCCTGTTTGGACCCGGTACCGCAGGCCCGACAGCATTACCGACAGGAAGGGCCAGGCGATGGTTCCCGCGACCACGGGCCCCCAGTAATCGATCGCGGGCGCCGTTACCCCTGCAACGCCGTTGATCCAGAAAAGCAGGAACTGGTAGAGGGTGAGCAGCGCGAATACCGTTGCCGTGAGTTGTGATAGCGGGAAGACGCGCATAAGCAGGTGAAACTTGACCGTAATATAGATGATCACGCACAGTGCCAGGGCGTGCTGGCCGAGCAGCGTTCCCTGGGCGACGTCGAGGAGGATGCCGATCAGCCACGCGATGCCCACGCTGTAACTGCGGGGCACGGCCATCGCCCAGAACACGAGTACCAGCGCAAGCCAGTCCGGGCGGAACGGTTCCGCTGCGGTGGGTAGCGGCATCATCGTCAGCATGAAGGCGATCAGCAGCGTGATGAGAACCGGTAGCTGACGCAGTGCGCGCTCGTTACTCATCGTCGGCTCCGGGGTCTTGCTTGCGGACCCAGATGAGCATCACCTCACGCACCTGGTCGAGCGCGGCTGCCGGTGTCGCCGTGACCTCGGCAAACGATTCCTGCGGCAGGCGCGTCACCTGATCGACCACCGCAACCGGGTAACCGGAGGGAAACGCACCGCCGAGTCCCGAGGTAACCAGCAGGTCGCCTGGCTGGATGTCGGCGTTGTTGGCGAGAAACGGCAGGCTGAGACGCTTGTATTCGCCGGTGCCGAAGGCGACGGTGCGCAACCCGTTGCGGTTCACGACGACAGGCAGTGCATGATCCGGATCGCTGATCAGGATCGCCTGCGATGTCGAAAGGCCGGTCTCGATGACCTGGCCGACGACACCCGACGCGTCGACGATCGCCTGGCCGTCATAGACGCCTTCGCGGCTGCCGACGTCGAGCACGATATTGTGCCGGTAAGGATTTGCGTCGACCGCCATGATGCCGGCGACACGGACCTCGCCGCGTACCTGCTCGCGGGCGTCGAGCATTGCTCGCAGGCGGTCATTTTCCGCTTTCAGTGCGGCGAGCTCCTGCATACGAGCACGAGTGATCAGTGCCTCGGTCCTGAGGCGGCTGTTCTCGAGCTGTAGCTGGTTCTTGCTCGCGGAAAGATCGCGCATCCACGACCAGGCACGGGCCGGCGTATCGACCACGATCTGGATGGGATAGACGGCGACGCCAATAACACGGCGCACGGCGTCGAGGTGATGTTCACGGTTGTCGAGCCACATGAGCAGGATGCCCAGGACGACGAGTGCCAGCGCCCGGAAGCCCAGCGCCGGAATCCTTGCAGGGTTGCTGTTGCTTTGCGAACCGACCATCAGGAGTTAGCCGCTTGTTCGCACAGGGAACTCACTCCAGTCCGAAGACCGCCGGGCCGTGCTCGTCGATGAGTTCGATAACGCGGCCGCCACCGCGTGCAACGCAGGTCATGGGATCGTCGGCGATCACGACGGGCAGCCCGGTCTCTTCCATGAGCAACTTGTCGAGGTCCCGGAGCAGGGCGCCGCCACCCGTCAGCACGATGCCGCGATCGGCGACGTCCGCGCCGAGTTCCGGCGGGGTCTGCTCGAGTGCTTCCTTGACGGCGCCGACGATGCCCTGCAGCGGCTCCTGCAGGGCCTCGAGTATCTCGTTGCTGTTGAGCGTAAAACTCCGCGGCACGCCCTCCGAGAGGTTACGGCCTTTCACCGAGATCTCGAGGACTTCCTGGCCCGGGAACGCGGAACCGATTTCGTGCTTGATGCGCTCCGCCGTTGCCTCGCCGATCAGGATGCCGTAGTTGCGGCGCACGTAGTTGGTTATCGCTTCGTCGAAGCGGTCGCCGCCGATACGTACAGAGGCAGCGTAAACGATGCCGTTCAGCGAGATGACGGCGACTTCCGACGTGCCGCCGCCGATGTCGAGCACCATGGAGCCGCGCGCTTCATGAACGGGCATGCCGGCGCCGATCGCCGCCGCCATGGGCTCGTCGATCAACAGCACCTTGCGCGCGCCCGCGCCCTCGGCCGACTCGCGGATTGCACGCCTTTCCACCTGCGTGGAGCCGTAGGGCACGCAAACGAGCACCCGCGGGCTCGGCCGGAAGTAGCGATTGCCGTGCGCCTTGCGGATGAAGTGCTGCAGCATCTTCTCGGTGACCGTGAAATCCGCGATAACCCCGTCCTTGAGAGGCCGGATCGCGGTGATGTTGCCGGGTGTGCGTCCCAGCATGTTCTTGGCATCGGCGCCGACGGCCTCCACGACCCGGCCGCCTCGGCCCGAGTCTTCGCGGATCGCCACCACCGACGGCTCATCGAGCACGATTCCGTGACCTCGTGAATAGATCAGTGTGTTGGCGGTTCCAAGGTCGATCGACAGGTCATTGGAAAAATAACCCAGGATGTTTTTGAACATGGTGGAACGGTGCCTGAAGCGAGATTAACGATGCAATCTAGCAATGCCCACGACATTGCGCAAGGCGCCGTGTATCATTGCGTGCGCGTTCGCCGGGCGGCGATTTGCAGGGCCCCCAATCGCAGGTAAATCGATGTCACTGGACAAGGATCAGGTACAGCATATTGCAATGCTGGCGCGCCTAAGGGTTGCGGACGACGAGATCGCCGAAACGGTGGACAAACTGTCGCGTATTGTCGATTTCGTGGACCAGCTCTCGCAGGCCGATACCACGGCCGTGGTGCCGATGGCGCACCCACTGGACGCGGCCCAGCGCCTGCGCCCGGATGCCGTCACGGAGCCTGATGAGCGCGATGAGGCCCAGAAAAATGCCCCCGCCCTCTCGGACGGCTTCTATCTCGTGCCCAAAGTCATCGAATGAGCAGCAAAGACCTTCACACGCAAGGCCTGATGCAGCTCGCGGAGGGCCTGGAGAACGGTGATTTCACGGCTGTCGAGCTCGTGACGGCGCTGCTGGACAGGATTCAGGCGCACGATGGTGAACTCAATGCCTTTATCACCGTAACCGCAGATGCCGCGCTTCAGGCGGCAAAACGGTCCGATGAACTGCGCCGTAAAGGCGATGGCGGAGTCCTTAATGGTCTGCCGCTGGTGCATAAGGATATTTTCTGCACCCGCGGCGTGCTGACGACCTGTGGTTCACGGATGCTCGAGAATTTTGTGTCGCCCTACGACGCGACGGTCGTCAGGCGAATGGCGGATGCCGGCGCGGTGATGCTCGGCAAGACGAACATGGACGAGTTTGCGATGGGCTCGTCGAACGAAACCAGTTATTTCGGCCCGGTGAAAAACCCGTGGGACCTCGCGTGTTCGCCGGGCGGGTCCTCGGGCGGGTCGGCTGCCTCGGTCGCCGCACGGATTTCGCCCGCGGCAACCGGCACCGATACCGGGGGCTCGATCAGACAGCCCGCAGCACTGACGGGCACGACCGGCCTGAAACCGACGTACGGACGCGTGTCGCGCTACGGGATGGTCGCGTTCGCCTCCAGCCTCGACCAGGCCGGTGTAATCACGCGCTCAGCCGAGGATGCCGCGCTCCTGCTCGGCGTAATGGCCGGGTTCGACGCGCGTGACTCTACCTCGATCGACCACCCGGTGCCGGATTACCTCGCTGGTTTGGGCCGGCCCTTGAAGGGGTTGCGGGTCGGCATCGTGCGGCAGCATTTCGACGCGGGGCTCGACGAAGAAACAGGCAGTGCCGTTCGCGAGGCGCTGTCGGTGCTCGAGGCGCAGGGTGCCAGCCTTACGGAAGTCGACCTGCCGAACCTCGACCTGTCCGTGCCCACCTATTACGTGGTGGCGCCGGCCGAGTGCTCGTCCAACCTGTCGCGCTTTGACGGCGTTCGTTTTGGCCACCGTGCCGAGAACCCCGAAGATCTGCTGGATCTCTATTGCCGCAGCCGCGGCGAGGGCTTCGGCGCGGAAGTGAAGCGCCGCATCCTCACGGGCACATACGTGCTGTCGGCCGGATACTACGACGCGTACTACCTCAAGGCACAGCAGGTACGGCAGCTGATCGCGGACGATTTCCGCAAGGCGTTTGCCGACGTCGACGTCATTGCCGGCCCTACCGCACCGTCGCCGGCGTTCAGGCTGGGTGACAAGACGGACGATCCGATCACGATGTATCTCAACGACATCTATACGATCGGCGCCAACCTCGCCGGGCTCCCCGGCATATCCATCCCGTGCGGATTCGCGAGCGAGCTTCCCGTCGGGCTGCATCTCGTGGGCCCGCACTTCGGCGAGGAGCAGATACTGCGCACCGCGCACCAGTACCAGCTGCTGACCGACTGGCACACGCGCTGCCCGGAGGGCTATGCATGAGTGCGGCGTGGGAAGTCGTCATCGGGCTGGAGATACATACCCAGCTTGCGACGAAAAGCAAGATCTTCTCCGGCGCGTCCACGGCCTACGGCGCCGAGCCGAACACCCAGGCTTGCCTGATCGATCTCGGCTACCCGGGCGTGCTGCCGGTGCTCAACGAGGAAGTCGTGCGCATGGCCTGCAAGTTCGGCCTGGCGGTCAACGCGACCGTTGCGCCGAGATCGGTTTTCGCCCGCAAGAACTACTTCTATCCGGACCTGCCGAAGGGCTACCAGATAAGCCAGTACGAGCTGCCCATCGTCGAGCACGGCGAACTCTTCATTACGGACGGAGAGGGTAACGAGAAGCGCATCGGAATAACCCGCGCGCACCTCGAGGAAGACGCCGGCAAGTCGGTTCACGAGGGGCTCGATCGCTACTCCGGCATCGACCTGAACCGGGCAGGCACGCCGCTGCTGGAGATCGTTTCGGAGCCGGACCTGCGGTCGGCCAAGGAGGCCGTTGCCTACATGCGCAAGATCCACACGATCGTCCGCTACCTCGGGATATCCGACGGCAACATGCAGGAAGGTTCATTCCGCTGCGATGCCAACGTGTCGGTACGGCCGCGCGGCGACGAAGTACTCGGGACGCGCACCGAGATCAAGAACCTCAACTCGTTCCGGTTTGTGGAGCGGGCTATCAACTTCGAGATCGAGCGGCAGATCGACGTGCTCGAGGATGGCGGCGAGGTGGTCCAGGAAACCCGCCTCTATGACTCCGGCCGCGACGAGACCCGCTCGATGCGTTCCAAGGAAGAGGCCAACGACTATCGCTACTTCCCGGACCCGGATCTGTTGCCCGTCGAGATCAGTGAGGCATTCATCGACGGTGTGCGCGAGACCCTGCCCGAATTGCCGGACGACAAGCGGCGCCGGTTTGTCGACGACTATGGAGTCAAGCAGGACGATGCCGCGATCCTGACGGTCAGTCGCGCGCTCGCCGATTACTTCGAGGAAGCCTCGGCGTCTGCGGATGCTCAGGCACAGGTCGTGGCGAACTGGGTGATCGGCGATCTGTCGGGCGCACTAAATAAGGAAGGGCTGGAGATCGAGGCCTGCCGCATCCCTGCGGAGGACCTTGCGGGACTGATCAACCGCATCCAGGACAACACGATTTCCGGGAAGATCGCCAAGGAAGTGTTCGAGGCGATGTGGGCCGGCGAGGGCACTGCCGACGCGGTGATCGAGGCGCGTGGCCTCAAACAGATAACCGACAGTTCGGCGATCGAGGCGATCGTGGACAAGGTAGTAGCGGACAACCCGGGTCAGGCCGCGGAATACCGGGCCGGCAAGGAGAAACTCATCGGCTTTTTCGTTGGCCAGGTCATGAAGGAGACTGGCGGCAAGGCCAATCCCGGCCAGGTGAATGAAGTCCTGCGCGCGAAGCTAAAAGAAGGGGGACAGTGACCCTAATTCGTCGGCCGCTCGATCAATCCCAACCCGGTCGCAGAATTAGGGTCACTGTCCCCTGATTCCCATGATCGTGGATCGAATAACGCCATTCGTTTTTGATGCACTGCCTGTCCGTGGTGCGTTGATCCAGATGTCCCGTTCCTGGCGCCGCATGCTGCGCGATCACGATTACGATCAGCTGGTTCGAGAGACCCTGGGTCACGCGGCCGCCGCGACGGGTCTGATTGCGCACAGCCTGAAGTTCGATGGCGTTATCACCCTGCAGATCCAGGGCAGCGGCGGGCTGCGCATGCTGGTGATGCAGTGCACGAGCGATCTCGAGCTGCGCGGCATGGCGAGTGTCGACGAGGAAGCGGCCGCGGAGAGTTTCGGCGATCTTGTGCAGGACGCCCATTGCGCCATTACGGTCGATGCCGGTGAGCGCCCCTACCAGGGGATCGTCGAGATCGAGCGAACATCCCTGGCCGACAGCCTCGAGAACTACTTCGCCCGATCCGTGCAGGTGCCAAGCCATGTCGCTCTCGTGAGCGATGCATCCTTGAGCGGCGGCATCCTGCTGCAGCAGATGCCCGGGCAGCACGGGCTGCCCGACGATGACTGGAACCGGCTCGGCTACCTTGCCGCGACGCTGCGAACCGGCGATTTCGGTTTTACGGACGGTATGGCGCTGATCGGCAAGTTGTTTGCCGAGGACGACGTCCGCGTGTTCGAGTCCAAGCCCGTCGTATTTCGCTGCCGCTGTTCGCGCCGGCGCGCCGGGGAGATCCTGCGCATGCTGGGCGAAGCAGAGACCCGCGAGGTACTGGCCGAGCGGGGGCAGGTGGACGTCACCTGCGAATACTGCGGCCGCCGCCGAGAATTCGATCCCATAGACATCTCGCGCCTGTTTACCGACAACGCCGTCGCGGGACCCGACTCCGTGCAGTAGCTCAGTTACCGAACGCCTCGTCCCCGAAATCCGGGCACTCGTCGACAGGATCGGGCATCTGCAGGTCTATTTCGCTATCGATGATCCAGCATTCGTCGAAGATCGAACAATAGCAGTAGGTGATCGAATTGCCCGGGCGCGCCAGCGACGCCAGGAATTTCCCGACAAGCACCCGGTCCGTCGTCGATACCATGTCGATCGTCTCGCCCGGTATGAGCACCCGGCGGCTCACGTAGGTCTGCCCGAGCCGATGGGCGCCTTCCTCGCCGACGAGTTCCATCGCATGGTGCCAGTCGTGCAGGGGCTTGCCTTCCAGGAATACCCGCATGGAGCGTATCCGGGCTGGCCCGACGCCGGCATTGGTCAGCGAAATGCCGAATTCCGCCGCATCCGCGGAAAGATGGTCGCTGACCGTCAGCTGCACGAACGGCCAGACTGCGGCGGCCGTTTGTTTGCGGGTGGCCTCGGATTCAGTGAGCGCCGCGTACAACGCGACGATCGCAATAAAGACGCCGACCAGCGACAGGACGGTTTGCCAGAATGTCAGGCGAACGAACGCCCGCTCGCTGCCTGAAAAATCGGGTTCGGATGGCGGTTCCGTCTCATCGGGGTCTTGCCGGGATTCGGGTTCGTCTGTCATAGGTGCCTGCAGCGCCGGGAATCAATGCCAGTGCGGAGCATAGCCTATTGGCCAATCCACGAGGACCATCCGCGGGCAACTGGCCCCATTCCCTGTTACTGGTCCGAA
>Ga0224509_10000092_pt1 | contig 21774 bp, 18 predicted proteins | sample SF_Jan12_sed_USG_5_FD_170158 | JGI IMG/M metagenome (GOLD analysis project Ga0224509, IMG submission 170158) | Sediment microbial communities from San Francisco Bay, California, United States - SF_Jan12_sed_USGS_24 | ecosystem: Environmental > Aquatic > Marine > Sediment | place: USA... | reverse complement strand
TTTGCCCGCATTCTCGCACCTGCTCGGCTCACGGCTGCCGGTGCACGTGCTCACATGGGTACGCGCCTATGACAATCCGGCCGTGAAACCCGGCGAGGGCCCCTTCGATGCGTATCGCTTCGAGCTGGCGAACTTCGGCATTGGCCATCGCCAGGTCGTTGTGGCGCAGACATCGGCTGCGCGTCATGAGGGCCTGCTGGCAGGTTTTACGTGCGCCATCGACAGCAATCGGGCAAGCCTGCACCTGATCAATCGCGGCACGCAGACAAAGTCGAGCAAGCCGATCCTCGAGCCCTGGTTCGTCGCCAGCGCGGCCCTTGAGAGCCGCGCACACCCCTTCCTCCTCATCGATCCGGACGCCGGCGACCAGGCCGCAATGCGCGTCAGGTTTGACGGCAATCCGCAGCCGGATGCCGACTGGCCGGTCGAGACACTGGAATACCAAAGCGCCGATGGCGAAGAGACGACCATGGAGCTGGCATTTACGTTTGCCGACTACGCGTTGCTGATGCCTGCTCTGCATGAACATTTCCGTACGGTGCCTACGGGCTTCGCATCGGAAGAGCTCGTCACCGTGTCCGAGTTCCTCGATACAAGCGAGGAACACCGCGATCGCCTGGTCCCGTTCGTGTGGGGCATCGGCGAGGACGGCGTACTCGTCCGGCTGGTGGTATCGCGTGCGCTCATTTTCGCCTGCCGGGATCGGCTCAACTACTGGCACGCCCTGCAGGAACTCGCCGGCGTCCAGAACTACTACGTCGAGGAAGCGATCGAGCGGATTATCGAAGAGCAACGCGCCGAGTTGGAAGCCGAACGCGAGCAGCTGCGAAAAGAGCATGCAGAGGAACTGGAGTCCGTTCGCTCGGAGGCCGCCGGCGAGGCCATGGGGCAGCTTGTCGACGTGCTCATGGGAGCGGACTTGTCCGGCATGGTCGTCGGTGGCGGCCAGCTTGCCACGATGCCGGCTGCCCGCCCGGCCGAGGTCGAGGCGCCGGCGGAAGCCGACGAGGCCGGAGCGGAAGCCGAGCCAGCCGAGGTCGAAGAACCCGAAGAGGAGTTGAGTTTCGACGAGCCCTGGCTCGACACGCCGGCGTGCACGACCTGCGACGACTGCATGGGCATCAACAAGATGATGTTCGCGTACAACGAGGACAAGCAGGCGTATCTGACAGATCCAAAAGCCGGTACTTATGAAGATCTCGTCCGTGCGGCCGAGATCTGCCCGGCCAAGTGTATCCATCCCGGCAAGCCACTGGACCCGAACGAGCCGAACCTGGACGAACTGATTGCCCGAGCGGCGCCATTTAACTGATGAACAGCATCCTCGTAGCGCCCGCAATCATGGTTGGCATCGGCCTTTTCTTCGGCGCGATCCTGGCCATCGCGCAGCGCTTTCTCAAGGTGGACGAGGATCCGCGAATCGAGGCAACCAACGAACTGCTGCCCGGGACAAATTGTGGCGCCTGTGGGCAACCGGGATGCCTGCCATTCGCGGAAAAAGTCGTGTCCGGCGAGATCGAGCCGAGCAAGTGTACCGTAAGCACTGCCGAGGCCATCGAGGAGATCGCAGAGTATTTGCAGGTCGATGCCGGCAGCCAGGAGAAGCTGGTTGCGAGGCTGCGGTGTGGCGGCGGTCGCCTGCAGGCCAACCAGATCGCCGAGTACCAGGGATTCGAGGGCTGTCGGGCGGCGGCGCTCGTATCCGGCGGCGGCAAGGGTTGCGCCTGGGGCTGCCTCGGTCTCGCAGACTGCGAGCGTGCCTGCACCTTCGACGCGATCCACATGAACGCCAACGGGCTGCCGCAGGTGAACACCGAAAAATGTACTGCCTGCCCGGACTGCCAGGCGGCATGTCCCCGCGACCTGTTCGAACTCGTGCCACTGAGCCAGAACCTCTACGTCCAATGCAACATACCGCTCGCGGGCGAGGCCGCGACGCAGCTGTGCAACGTAGCCTGCGACGCCTGCGGCAAGTGCGCTGCCGATGCGGCCCCGGGGCTGATCACGATGAAAGATAACCTCCCCGTCATCGACTATTCGTCCGGCGGCGAGCCGAGACCGGACGCCGTGTTCCGCTGTCCGACCCGTTCGATCGTCTGGCTCGAACGCGAACAATTCCAGGACCAGGAGTCCCGGAAAGCGGGGGCCGGCTGATGGCCACGATGCGCAACACCGCGATCCGCTGGTACCGGAAAGTATTCGGCGCACCGGCCGGCTCAGACATTCGCGATGAAGGCCTCGCCACCGTACTCGATGGCAATACCGCAGTCGCGTTATCGGAGGCGGGAATCGCCACGCATGCCGTTCTCGGTGGCGGCGCCCCGGTGGCCCCGGCCGATGGTGTGTGGCTCGGCGAAGTCGCTCACGGCACCAATTTGTTCGGCCAGGCACTCGCCGCACAGTCGGCGGAGGGCCCCCGCGGCATCGTCGCCGCAGCGACGGGTCTATCGCTCGCGGGACGCCGCGCAACGGCATTTCTTTCCGGTACCGATATTGCTGCTTCCCAGGACTTGCTGATTTCGGCAGCCGGCAAACATGTGCCTCTCATCCTGCACGTCGGCGCGCGCGCTGCGACCGGGCACGGCTCCGCCCCGGGTACCGGGCACGAGACCGTGCACCTTGGTGCCGACGCAGGATTCTCCGTACTGTTCGCCGCCAACGTCCAGGAGGCCGTCGATTTCACGTACATCGGGCGGCGCGTCGCGGAGGAAACGCTCGTACCCGTCATGGTGGTCATGGACGGCGAGCAGACCGCGCTCGCAGCCCAGGACGTCCGCCTGCTTTCGCCGGCGCAGGTGAGCGCCCTGCTGGGTGCAGCCGACGATCCGATCGAATCGCCGACCGAAGCGCAACGGCTGCTATTTGGCGAAACGCGGCGCCGCGTACCGGCCTGGCACGACCTGGACGAACCCGTGCTCACCGGCGCCCTCTTCGACGCCCGGAGCTTTGCGCTCGGGGCGATTGCCCGCGGCCCGTTCTTCGACAGCTTCGTCGGTGAATCCCTGGAACTTGCGTTCGCCGAATTCGAACGCAAGACCGGCCGCCGGCACGAGACGGTGTCCCGTTACCGGCTTGACGACGCGGCAACGGTCCTCGTTGCACAAGGGTCGGCCATCGAGACCGCACGTTGCGCGGCCGACTACATCCGCAAGCATCACAAGGTCAAAGTTGGCGTACTGGGTATCCATGTGCTGAGGCCTTTCCCGGCCGACGCAATCGGCGCGGCGCTCGAGGGGCGCGAACGCGCCTTCGTGCTCGAACGCGTGAACACACCACTCGCCGGAGACCCGCCCCTGACCCGCGAAGTCCGGGCGAGCCTGGAGCGTTCGCGTAGCGGTCCGCGCCACGCGTGCCAGTCCGTCGTATACGGCATCGGCGGTTTGCCATTCCGCGTCGCCGACCTGGCCGATCTCTGCACCCGAAAGAATCTTCCCGCGGGCGTGCCGCTGTTCCTCGGCATTTCGTTCGACGACCCATCTGCCGGGCAACCCAAGCGCGAAGTGCTGCTTGACGCGTTGCGACGGGCGTATCCGGATATTGCCGACCGGGGCGTGCGAGCATCAGGCAACCTCGACGCAGGCGTGTCGCCGAAGGCGATGACGATCTCGATCCGGCAGTTGGACGCAGAACTGGGCGGGACGTTCGTCGAAGCGGCAGCTGCCCTGCTGTACAAGCTGGAGGAGGGGCGCGTGCGCAGCCGACCGTCGATCGCGTGGGATGGCTGGGGCGAGGTTCAGACGGACTGGCTGGTGCTCGGGAACGACGATCTGCTTGATCCGGGTGACGGACTCGTTGCAGACGTCACGCTGGACGCCACCCGTAACGAGATTTCACTGCGTGAAAAGGGACGAACATACAGCATCGACCCGGTGGCTGACGGTGAGCGCCCGGAGATGCTGCTCGGCGCTCTGTTCGGATCGTTGCTCGATGCCGGGATGATCGATCACAAGTCACGTCGAATCATCTCGGCGCGCCGCGCGCTGCTCGACGGCTTCAGCGCTGAGCGGCGTGACGCAATCATGAGCGCTTTCGAGACGGGACTCGAGCAGGCCAGCGAGGTGACGCCGCAAACGGACACGGGCGGCGTGGCGTGGGACGGCGAAGCGCCAGCTGCCGTGCGCCACCTCGGTCGTGATGACGACATATTTGCGAGCCTGCCCCGGTTCTGGGACCAGACCGGCGTGCTGTACCGGGACGGCCAGGCGGACCGGCTCACCGCGGATCCATTCCTCGCCACCGGCACGATGCCGCCGCTCAGCGCAACGTTCAACACGACGAGCGGCAAGCGTTCGCGGATGCCGGTATTCGAACCGGCGCACTGTACAGGCTGCGGCATGTGCTGGACGAACTGTCCCGACAGCGCAATCGGCGTCGTCTCTTCGGCACCCGCGGCGCTGATCGACACCGGCATACGGCTCGGGAGTGCGGAAGCCGTTCGGCCGGTCGCATCGAAACTTGCCGCGCGGATTATCGCGGCGAACAAGAAGTCCGAAGACGTAGCGCCGGCGTTCGGCGCCCTCCTCGAGGACGCGTATGCCTGGCTGAAGGAAAAGATGCCGCTCGACGAAGACCGCAAGAAGGCCATCGATGACGGTATTTCTGCGATCGTTCGCGAACTGGGTACGCTGCCGGTTGCCGTCACGCAACCATTTTTCCACGACGCGGAAACCGTGAAGAAAGACGGTGCGGAACTGCTGTCCATCGTCATCAATCCGGACGCCTGCAAGTCCTGCGGCATCTGCGTGCGTAATTGCGAGCCCGAAGCGCTGAAATCCGTCGAGCAGGATGCGGCGATGCTCGCGACAGCCCGCGACCGCTGGTCGGTGTTCTCGTTGGCACCGGACACGACATCCGAAACGATCGAACGCATCGCGGAAAATGCCGAGATAGGCAAGATGTCGTCGATACTGCTGTCCCGTTATTGCCAGTTCGCGATGTCGGGCGGAGATCCGGCGGAAGCCGGGTCCGGCGAGAAGATTGCCGTCAAGCTCGCGCTCGCCGCAACAGAGTTTCGGCAGCAACCACTCGTGCAAAATTTCGCGATGGCCCTGGCCGATGCCGGCGAATCGGTGGCGAAGCTGGTCGACGAGACGCTTTCGCATGCGCTTGCGGTCGAGGACCTCGAGGCCGTGAGTGAGCAGCTCCGGACGACGAGCAGTCCGCGAGTCGATTTGCGTGAGCTCGCGGAAAGCGTCGGACAGGCAGGCGGCGACCATTCTGTCGATACCGACCACCTGTTGCGCCTGCTCGAACTCTCGAAGCGCATCACGGCGGCGAGGCACGATCTTGTCTCGGGCTCTCACGGGCTCGGCCGCGCGCGCTACGGCCTCGCCGTCGCGGGCGGGACTACGGCAGCATGGGCCGGCGCTTTCCCACACAATCCTTTCCAGGCGCCGGTCGTTATCGACATGACCGGCGATGCCGCACAGCTGGCCGCCGGCCTCGTCGAAGGCCATCTGCACGAAACCACGGAGCTGGTGCGGCTCCTGCGCCTCGCGCGGCTGGAGATTGAACAGCCGGACGGTATCGAATGGAAGCGCGCGGCACTGGCGAATCTGCGCTGGCAGGATCTCGCCCGCGACGAACTCGAGTTGTGCCCTCCTCTCGTGCTGATTGGCAGCGACGAGATGCTCGCAGGACAAGGCCTGGGCCAGCTCATATGGCTCCTGAATTCGGGCCTGCCGGTCAAGATGCTGGTCCTCAGCGGCCTGGATTTCGGCCTGCGAGAGTCGAGGACCAACGATCCGCGCGCCAGCCTCGGGCTGCTCGCCCTGGCGCAGCGCGAGGCATTCGTCGCACAAACGTCGATAGCGGACCCCGCACATCTCGGCCAAAGCATGCTCGAGGCACTCGCTTGCGAAGGCCCCGCGCTGCTTCAGGTGTATGCGCCGAGTCCCGCGCGTCATGGCTTCGAGACGCGGCAAACGCTCCATTTTGCGCGGCTCGCCCTGCACAGCCGCACGATGCCGGTGTTCCGCTACGACCCGCACAGCGAAGGGGTATTCGGGTCGCGCATATCGCTCGAAGGCAATCCAGCGCCTGACGAGACCGTGGCGCCACCGGGCGAGGACGACAGGATCTTCACGACCGCCGACTGGGCGTTGGGGCAGGACCGTTTCGGCAGGCAGTTTCCGCCGCTCGCCGCCGACGCGCCGGCTCCGATGCCCTTTCACGAGTGGCTGCAGCTCGACGACAGAGGCCGTAAGAACAAGTCGCCGTATGTCGCCGCCGGCGACGGTGACGAGGAAAAGCGATTTGCCGTCTCTGCCCCCGTTGCGGACGTGGCAGACGGATGCCTCGCAAACTGGCAGACCCTGCAGGAACTCGCCGGCGTGATAACGCCGTTCACGGCGGCGGTTGAAGCCGAGATCCGTGCCGCGGTCGCCGCCGAGCACCAGGCAGAGCTCGACGCACAGAAGCAGGCTTCAGAGGACGAGATCAAGGCGATCCGGGAGCAGACCCAGAACGAGATCGCCGCGCAGATACGTAGCCGCCTGCTCGCACTCGCATCGCAGAAGCGGAGCTGACGGCAATGAAAGTGTTTCGCCGGTTACGCCGCAACTTCGAGCACGGGGTTCATCCGGCCCACCACAAGCAGCAGACGGAGAACCTGCCGATACAGCGAGTTCCCTTCGGCAAGCACTACATCATGCCGCTCGGGCAGCATATCGGTGTGCCGTCGCGTGCTGTCGTCGCGGCGGGCGACCCGGTCGAGCGGGGACAGTTGATCGCGGAGCCCGGCGGTTTCGTTTCGACGGCCCTGCATAGCCCGGTCAAGGGCACCGTAAGCAAGGTTGGCGATTTTCGCGGAGTCGATGGCCGCTTCGCGCCGGCCATAGCGATCGAGGCCGATCCGTTTGCGACGCAGGAAGTCGATCCTGACGCCGCGCCTGACTGGCGTTCCCTCTCGCTCGAAGCATTCATCGAGGCCGTGCAGATGGCCGGCATCGTCGGCATGGGCGGCGCGGCCTTTCCGTCTCACGTCAAATTGTCCGTGCCCGACGGCGTAAAGATCAGGCACCTGCTCATTAACGGCGCCGAGTGCGAGCCCTACCTGACCACCGATCATCGCCTCATGATCGAGCGTCCCGAGGCGTTGCTCGAGGGCGCGGAAATATTGCGGCAGAAGCTAGGCGCCGAAGAGACGGTGATCGGGATCGAGGCGAACAAGCCGGATGCGATCGAGACCATTTCCAGGCATCTCTCGCCGGACCAGCCCGTGCGCATCGTGACGCTGAAGGTCAAGTACCCGCAGGGTGCCGAGAAGATGATGATCAAGAGCGTATTCGGCACCGAAGTTCCGGCCGGGCGCCTGCCGCGCGATGTCGAAGTCAACGTCAACAACGTCGGCACTGTCGTCGCCATCGCAGATTATTTCCTGCGCGGCATGCCGTTGATCGAACGGGTCGTGACGGTGGCGGGTCCGGGCGTATCCTACCCCGCGAACCTTATAGTGCCGCTCGGCACATCCGTGCGTGACGTCGTCAAGTTCTGCGGCGGCCTCGAGGCGGGAACCCGCGAGATCATCATGGGCGGGCCGATGATGGGCAGGCCCATCGCGAGTCTCGACGTCCCCGTGCTCAAGGGCTGTTCGGGTGTACTCGTCTTCACGGAAGAACAGACGGTGCGCCGCAAGGAGTACCCGTGCATTCGCTGCGGCCGATGCCTCGAGGCATGCCCCTATTTCCTGAACCCGTCGCGTCTGGCACGGCTTTCCAAGGCGCGCATGTTCGACGAGATGAAAGACTACAACGTCTTCGACTGCGTGGAATGTGGCTGCTGCACCTTCGCGTGCCCGTCCAACATCCCGATCGTGCAGCTCATTCGTACAGCCAAGGACGACCTGAAGAATCGCAAGGAACCGGACGCGTGAAGCAAAAAGATCCGGACCTGCTGCTTTTCCACGCGCCGTTGTTGCGCCAGGGGATGACGACGCCGAAGGCGATGCGCGACGTGCTGATCGCTCTGGCACCTGCAACCGGCGCATCGCTGTGGTTCTTCGGCATGAGCGCCGTTCTCGTGCTCGGTGCGAGTATCGCGGGCGCGGTGCTCGCGGAGTGGTTGTTCGCCGATCGGGCGTCGCGCGGCGAGTCGCTGCGGGACGCGACCGGTGTGCTGACGGGCCTGTTACTCGGCCTGACCCTGCCGCCCGGTCTGCCGATGTGGATGGCATTTCTCGGCGGCTTCGTCAGCATCGCGCTGGGCAAGGTCATCTGGGGCGGTCTGGGCCATAACCTGTTCAATCCGGCGCTGCTCGGCCGTGCGTTCCTGCTGGCCACGTTTCCCATCGCGATGACAACGTGGGTGTCGGCCCATCCGGAAGGCGGCTTCTTCAGCGTCTATGCGGGTAATCTAGCGCTGCCCTTCATGCAGGCGCCGGTCGACGGGGTGACGGCGGCAACGCCGCTCGGCTTGTTGAAGTTCGAGCAGGAAGTCACGCCGCTGACGAACCTGATGTTGGGCAAGATTGGTGGGTCTCTCGGCGAGACCAACGGAATCCTGCTGCTGCTCGGGGGCGTCTATCTCTGGCTGCGGCGAGACCTCGACTGGCGGATACCGGTCGGAATCCTCGGCACGGTCGTGATCTTCTCCTTCTTCCTCGGCCTGTTCGACGCCGAACGGTTTCCGACGCCACTGTTTTCAGTGTTTTCCGGCGGCCTGCTGCTCGGCGCAATCTACATGGCGACCGATCCGGTGACGTCGCCCGTCACACCGCGCGGCGCATGGATTTTCGCCATCGGCACCGGCGTACTGGTGATGCTGATCCGGGTATTCGGCGGCCTGCCCGAAGGCGTCATGTACGCGATCCTGTTGATGAACGCAGCGACGCCTCTGATCGACCGCTACACGCAGCCGCGCGTATTCGGGCACGGGGCCGAGAAGCAACCATGAGTACGGACACCCTCAAGCAGCCGGCTGCACCGAGTTCGTTAAGGCTGGTAATGACGCTCGCGATAGCCGGACTCGTTTCGGGCGTCGCGATCATCGGCATCTACGAATCGACGCTGCCGACCATTACGGCCAACAAGGCGCGCGAGCTTCGCGAAGCCGTGTTCAAGGTACTCCCGGGGGTCAGCCGCATGCAGGCGCTCGTCTACCGCGACGGCAGGATCGTAGCCGTACCGGAGCCGCAGAAAGACGAACCCGTAGTCTACGGCGGCTACGATGAACAGAGTGACTTCGTCGGCTACGCGATGCCCGCCGCGGGACCCGGTTTCCAGGACACGATAGCGCTGCTGTATGGCTACCTGCCTGGCAAGAAACAGGTCGTCGGCATGGAGATACTCGAAAGCCGCGAAACACCGGGCCTCGGCGACAAGATCTACAAGGACGCCGAGTTCGTCGCCGAATTCAGCGCCCTGTCGATCGAACCCGAGATCGTCGCCGTGAAAAAAGGCACGAGCACCCAGCCCAATCACGTCGACGCAATCACCGGCGCGACGATCTCGGCGAAGGCCGTCGTAAGGATCATCAATGAAACGCATGCGGCGTGGGCCGAACAGTTGCCGGCGCCGGGCTCGGAGCCGCCGTTGACCGGCGAGCCAGCAGACAACGGAACGGGTCAATGAAGAAAAACGAATCCTACGAAGAATTCGTCAAGGGTATCTGGCGCGACAACCCGGTCTTCGTGCAGGTGCTGGGCATGTGCCCGATGCTCGCGGTCACTAACTCGGCGATCAACGCCATAGCCATGGGCATGGCGTCGATGTTCGTGCTGGTCGGCTCGAGCTTTCTGGTTTCGCTGTTCCGCCATGTCATTCCGAAGCAGGTGCGCATTTCCTGCTTCATCATCATCATCGCGACCTTCGTCACCATCGCCGACTACACACTGCTGGCACTGGTGCCCGCGGTACACAAGGAACTCGGTGCCTTCATCCCGCTGATCGTTGCGAACTGCCTGATCCTCGGCCGCCAGGAGGCCTTCGCGTCGCGCTATCCGACCCGGCTCGCCGTCATGGACGCGCTGGGCATGGCCGGCGGTTTCATGCTGGCATTGTTCTCGCTCGGCGCCGTGCGGGAGATCCTCGGTGACGGTGCGCTGTTCGGGTTCAGGCTCTTCGGCGAGAACTTCGAACCCTGGATTGTCATGATCCTGCCGCCGGGAGGCTTTCTCACGCTCGGCGTAATCCTGCTCTTCTTCAACTGGTTCAAATACAAGAAGGACGAGTTCCTGGCCGACGTCGCCGAAGCCGAGAGGAGCGGTAGCTGATGGACAACCTGCCCTGGATCTTCGTAAGCGCGCTATTAGTGAACAACTTCGTACTCACCTACTTCCTCGGGTTGTGCCCGTTCCTCGGCGTTTCAAATTCCCTGGCGACATCGGCGCGCCTGGGCCTGGCCACGACCTTCGTCATGCTCGTGACTGCCGTTTGTGCCTGGGTTCTGAATACCTACGTGCTGATACACGCCCCCTATCTGCGCCTGATCTGTTTCATCGTCGTTATCGCCAGCACGGTGCAGTTCATCGAAATGCTGATCAAGAAGCTCAGCCCGGCGCTGTTCCGCGCCATGGGTATCTTTTTGCCGCTGATTACGACGAACTGTGCGATCCTTGGTCTTGCGATTTTCGCGACCAATCGCGGCTACGGTTTCGTGGAGGGTATCGTCTATGCGCTGGGTGCCGGTATCGGTTTTACGCTGGCCATGGTCCTGCTGGCCGGCCTGCGCGAGGAATCGGAGCTGTCGAACATCCCGAAACTGATCCAGGGAACGGCGATGAACCTGATCATTGCCGGCGTGCTGTCGATGGCATTCATGGGGTTCGCCGGGCTGTTCAGCTCGTCCTGAGGGGGCCGACTTTGCTATGACCAGCTATCTACTGCCCCTGCTCGCAATCGTCGCCCTGTGTGCCGCCTGGGCCGTCTTCCAGCAGTGGCTGGCGGCGCACGACCCCGACGCGAAGCGGCGTTCATTGAAGTGCGGCGGCTGCGGCCGCCGGGATGAGTGCAACGATCCGGACCGGCGATAGGCTCGCCGCGGCTGGCGGCGAATCCCTGTCCGCACGATGCCGCTCCGGACCGAAAAATGCGGCGGATACCGAAGTACCCGCCGCATCGGGTTCGCAATACCTGTGGTATTGCTTGAGGGAGTCGGTTGCAGCTGTCCGGTCAACATTGCCAATTCATCCGGTAATCGGATTTGCGCTCTATATCCGTGTTTTCGTGTATCGGCTACGTCTACTGGCGTTCATTGTCCGGCAACGGTCCGGACACGGCCATAGAAGGCGCGTCAGCGCAAAGTCAAATTCGGGTCAAAAGCCTGCCGGGCAGGGCTCAGCCGTTCAGGCGGTAGCCGAACCCCTTGATATTCTCGATCGGGTCGCCGATGTCGGGCGACCGATAGAGCTTGCTGCGCAGCAGGTGGATGTACTGCTTCACGTCACTGGCCGCGGCGCGGTCGCTGTCCGGCCAGAGGTGGGCGATGATTTCGTCGCTGGAAAATACCCGTCCCGGCTCGCTCGCCAGTAACGTGAGCAGCTTGTATTCCTTCGGGGAAAGCGACAGGAACGATTCGCCGACCGTCACGGTCTTGCTGCGATCGTCAATATGGATGTCGCCGACGTCGAGGCTGCTGAGCGTCTCGGGGACCTCGAGCCTGCGGAGGATAGCCTGGACTCGCGCGTCGAGTTCACGAACATCGAACGGCTTGGTCAGATAGTCGTCTGCACCCATGGCGAGACCCCTGACCACGTCATCGGTGTCGTCGAGCGCCGTCAGGAGCACCACGGGAACCGCCGAACTCGCGCGGATGGCCTCGAGTACCGCCCATCCGTCCAGCCTTGGCAGCCCGACGTCGAGCAGCACGAGTTCGGGCACTCCCGCATTGAACGCCTTGAGGCCCTCGACACCGTCTGCCGCCGAGCTGACAGCGTGCCCCTTGGCCTCGAAATAGGCACGAAGTAACTCCTGGATCGGGATATCGTCTTCGATAAGCAGCACTCTCATGAGTTGCCCTCCGGGTCCGACGCCTGCGTTCGCGCGCGCCTCGCTTCATTCTGGAGTTGTGCCATCGCCGATTCCACATCCGCGGGCGCTCGCAGTTCGCCCGAGTCCATGCCGCGGCGGTACGCGCTGATGCGTTCCTCGAGCGCTCGGGCCGCGGCGCTGATGCCCGGATGGCCGAAGGTGCTTCCGGAACCCTTGAGCTGGTGGACCCTGTGACTCAGTATCTCGAACCGCTCGGCGTCCCGCGGCGCGTCCAGCCACGCCGTCATTTCATCCTCCACTGCCTGCACCTGCTCGGGCAACTGTGACACGAATGCCGCCGACAGCCGCGCCAGTTCCATCGCCACGATTTCATCCGGCGTCGTCATGCGCATCACTCCGGAATTGTTGCCAGATTTGCCCGATCCTGTCGGAAAGTGACATGGGGTCGAACGGCTTGACGATTACGTCGAACACCCCCAGGCGCTTGTAGTGCGCCATGTCGCCGGCCTGTACCTTGGCCGTGATAAACACGGCCGGCGCGCCTGCGGCGCTCTCCCGGCTGCGCAACGCGCGCAACGTCGCGGGACCGTCCACCTCCGGCATCATGACGTCAAGGAGCAGCAGGTCGGGGCCGAAGTCGTCGACCACTTCCAGGGCGTCGGAGCACGATCCGCATGCAGCAACGGTATAGTCGCCGACCATCTCCAGCGACATGCTCACGATCTTGCGAATATCGGCATCGTCTTCGACGTACAGGATCTTGTGCAGGCTGTCGTTCCGCATGGCGGGTTCAATCCGCGTGCGCTGCGAATCCGGCGCTGGCCGCGATTCGTTCGGCACCCGCCTCTACGTCCCAGTGCGGTTGCATTATCGGCAGCTCGAAATAAAAACACGTGCGGACACCGGGTACGGATTCGAAGGCAATTCGGCCACCGAGCCTGTCGATTATGGCCTTCGAGATGCTCAGGCCCAGCCCGGTACCGCCACGCTTCCGGCGGTCGGTCGCATCCGCCTGCGCGAACTTCTTGAAGACCTCGTCGTAGAACGATTCGGGGATTCCCGCCCCATTGTCGGTAACTGTTACGCGCCAGTAAGCATCGTTATGGACGGTCTCCACGCGGATTACGCCGTCTTCGGGCGAGTGCTTGACCGCGTTCGACAGGAGATTGGTAAGAACCTGCATCAGGCGATCCTTGTCGCCGAGGACCCACGCATTTTCCACACCGGTATCTAGCTGCAAATGCACGCCGAACTGTTGCGCATAGTCCTGGTTCGCCTCGACCGCATCCATGACGAGCTTGCCGAGATTTACCGGTCTCAAATGAAACTTCATCTTCTCCGATTCGATCTTCGCGATACTCAGAATATCGTCGATCAGTCGAACGAGCCTCTGGCTGTTGTCCTTCGCGATGCGAATCAGGTCCGCTGACTTCTCCGGCGATTTCGCCGGTACTCCGCTATCCAGCAGGGAGAGCGAGCCGTGTATCGACGTCAGCGGCGTTCGCAACTCATGGCTAACAGTCGCTATGAACTCGTCCTTAATGCGCTCGGAGGCTTTCAGCTCACTGATGTCAAACGTTACACCGACATAGTGAGTAACCTGGCCGCTGCCGTCCTTGACCGAATTGATGTTCAGCCACTGCGTGTAGTCTTCGCCGTTCTTCCTGCGATTGATGATCTCGCCATGCCAGTGCCCCGTATCGGATATGGATTTCCACATTGCCTCGTAGAATTCCCGCGTCTGCATGCCCGATTGCAGGATTCTCGGATTCTGTCCGAGGACCTCCTCGGGTGCGAACCCTGTGATCGCGGTAAACGCGGGGTTCGTCGACTGAATGCGCGCATCACGGTCGGTAATCATGATGCCTTCGCTGGTATTCTCGAAGACAGTCGCCGCCAGCTGCAGGCGCTTCTCGGACCGCTTGCGCTCAGTCACGTCCCTGACGATATGGATGATGATCGGGCGGCCTTCCACGCTGATCCTGGTGCCCTCCAGTTCCATGGCGAACGCCGAACCGTCACTGCGCATGCCGGTGGCCTCGGAAATCCTGCCGGGTGACTGCGACCTGGACTGAAAGTCTGCTGCGTCGTAAAGCGGCCGGCTTTCGGGTTGGATGAGCCTGCGGAAGTTCCATCCGACGACCGAGTCCGACGAGTAGTCGAACATGCTCTCGGCAGTCCGGTTCAGAGATTCGACATTGCCGCGCTCGTCAACGGTGACGACTCCGTCGACAACATTATCGACGATCGCATTCAGCCGTTGGGAGCCTGATCGCAGCGCTTCGCCCTGTGCAGACGTTCTGCGCAGGAGGACGAGACTCAACGCCGAACTGAACAGCGCCACGATCACGATCAGGTAAAGGCTGCGGACTCCCACGCGCCGTGCAGCGTCCAGATCGAGCAGTCTTTGATCGAGTAGCTGGTCCATACCGGCGATGATCTCGAGACCCGACTGGAATGCCTGGTCCATCTGAGCCATGGTCGTTGCCGCCTCGGTTTCTGCTGCGCTGATCTGGGCCGGATCCGCTGCTGCGAGTCGCAGCGATTCCCTCTCTTCGGCTAGGTCGAGGACACGCCTTGCGAGTGTTTCCACCTCCAATGCCACTGCATCCATGTCGCGATAATAGTCGCTAAGGTCGACCTGGGAACGGCTGTGCATGTCGAGACGACCCCGCGCCTGCCGATATTCCTGCAGGTGACGCCCGAGTGCCTGTTGCTGGGCGGCAACCTCGTAGTTCTCCAGAACGTCATTGCCGGGCCGGTTCAGGTTTCGCCACGGGTCGAAGAGCGCATGCACGTCCTTGTCCATTGCCGTCACGCTATTCGACTCGGCCCAGTGATTCTGGATGCCGAATAACAGGTTGAAGGTCCAGACGAAAAACGTCAGGATGAGAAGCCCTGCTACCCCGTAAGCAAGGGTGTGGCGTTCTTGTTTTATCATCAACCCCGATCCTCGAGGCAATACCCCGAAGCCTGTTCTTGCAGCCACTACCGCTTGTCTTAAGTTTAATCCTTCAGACAGCGAGCGCGCTGTACGAAGGTACAGTTTTGGGCCGGTATCTAGGTCAGTTCCACTGAAAAGAACGCCTGACAGCGCGCATTCACCGGCTACATTCAAATCATAGCGGACGCTGCGGCAAATACTGACAGTCATGATCAGCAAGATTGGCTAGCATGATTAAAACGTAAATCCGTCGCATAGAGCGGATCATCAATATGGCTGGCCTCGGAAAAGAATATAAGTCAGGCGAGGTTATCTTCCGGCAGGGAGACACGGGCAGCTGCATGTTCGTCATTCAGGACGGCGAGGTCGAAGCGATCGCCGAATCCGACGGCAGGGAATTTCGGCTCCGAAGGATGGGGCCGAACGACTTTTTCGGCGAGATGGCGCTGTTCGAGAAAGAGACCCGCACAGCCACCATTCGTACTACCAAGCCCACGCGCATACTTTCGATCGACAAGAAGAACTTTCTCGGCGGGATTCACGAGGACCCGTCGCTGGCTTTTCGTATCGTACAAACGATGTCGCACCGAATTCGCGATTTGACAGACAGGTTGGCGAGGTACGAGCAACAAAAATAATGACGGCGCGGTAACCACGTGCCAAGCGAGATGAACATGGTTGAGGGGCTGGAACTCCTTACAGGCAAAGCACCAAAACCGCACAAGGGGAAAGCGATGACGCTGGGGGACGGCTCCAGGGTCGCCGTTATCGGAGCAGGGCCCGCCGGCTCGATGTTCAGCTACTTCTTCCTGAGCATGGCGGAAACGATTGGACTCGATGTCAACGTCGACATATTCGAGCCGAGAGGTTTCTGTCATCGCGGACCAGCCGGTTGCAACCACTGCGGCGGCATCGTTTCCGAATCACTCGTTCAGCGGCTCGCAACGGAGGGCATCAGGCTGCCCGACTGCGTCGTTCAGCGGGGTATTGAATCTTATACCCTGCACATGGACGTCGGCGACGTCGAGATCGCGACGCCGTTGATGGAAAAACGTATCGCCGCCATTTACCGCGGCAATGGTCCGCGCTCGTCGGAACCGCTCGATACCCATAGCTTCGACGGCTATTTGCTCGATCTGGCAAAGCAAAAAGGTGCCCGGGTCATTCCCCGGCTTGTTACCGGCTTGCGGCGCGAAAAGGATTCGATGACGGTGCAATGCGCAGACCAGTCCAGCGACACCTACGAGCTCGCGGTTGTGGCGACCGGTGTCAACAGCCGGCTGACCGAGATGCTGGGGAACGAGTCAGGCGAGTTCACTCACCCGGACAGAACCAAGACTTTCATCTGTGAATTTCACCTGGGACGCAAGCTTATCCGCGAGACTTTCGGTCCCTCGATGCATGTGTTCCTGCTCGACATTCCGAGGCTGGAGTTTGCGGCCCTGATTCCGAAAGGCGACTACGTCACCCTGTGCCTGCTGGGCGAAGATATTGACGAGGCGCTTATCGACAAATTCTTCAGCGCCAGGGAGGTCCGTGAGCGATTTCCCGATGGTGTGATCCCCGGACACGTCTGCCACTGTTATCCCCGCATCAACATCCGCGAGGCAACGCCGGTTTATGGCGACCGCCTCGTACTTATTGGCGACAGCGGAACTACACGCCTGTTCAAGGATGGAATCGGCGCGGCCTATCGGACGTCCAAAGCCGCTGCCAAAACGGCCGTTTTTCATGGCGTAAGCGCAGAAGATTTCAAGAATTACTACGCGCCACTGTGCCGCAAGATCAGTAACGACAACCGCGTCGGCAAATTCGTGTTCAGCGTAGCAACCGTGGTCCAGAAAGCCAGGTTTGCGCGGCGGGGAATCCTGAGTATGACCGCGACCGAGCAGCAGCAAGTCGACAGTCCGAGGCGCATGTCCGGTGTACTCTGGGATCTTTTCAGCGGCAGTGCCTCCTATACCGACGTGTTCATACGCACGCTGCATCCCGCCTACGTTGGCAATTTGCTGAGGAATCTGGTCGCTGCCAATCTGCCGGGTGGCCGCAGTCGGGATCGGCGAAACGCGGATGAGGGAAATGGCCGTGTCCGACACTAAGACGCGGCATGGTACTCCGGTCGAACTGCCGTTTCAGATTTTTGCACGGCAGTTCGAGAAGCTGCCGCCGTGCCAGGCGATGTGTCCCAACAGCGGCGACATTCGTGGTTGGCTCGGGATCATTGCCCAGAGAAAGAAAACCGGACTCAGCCTCGACAACGCCTACGATAAGGCCTGGCAGAGACTCGTGGAATTCAACCCGATGCCGGCCACGATCGGGCGTATCTGCCCCCATCCCTGCGAGGACCTGTGCAGCCGTCAGGAGAAGGACGGCGCGGTATCCATCAACGCGATGGAGCGGTTTCTCGGCGACTGGGGACTGTCCAGGGCATTGCAACTGCCGCAACCACCAGGGGAAAGATACCCGGAATCCGTGGCCGTGATCGGCTCGGGTCCCGCCAGCCTGTCATTTGCCTACCAGATGGCACGTCGCGGTTATGGTGTCACCATTTACGACAAGGATGATCGGCCAGGCGGCATGCTAAGACATGCAATTCCCGATTATCGGCTGCCCAGGGAAATACTGGATGCGGAAGTCGATCGTATACTCAGGCTGAATATATCGCTCGTTACCGAGGTCGATGTCGGTGTAGATCTGTCGCTGCAACAGTTGAGAGAGGAACACGACCTGGTATTCCTGGGCCTTGGAGCGCAGGCGGCGCGTCGCCTGGACATCCCCGGCGAGAAAGGTCCCGGGGTCATGTCCGGCATCAGCTATCTGCGCCAGCGCAAACACGGTCAGGCGACGGACTGCGGACGTCGAGTACTCGTCATCGGCGGCGGCAATACCGCGATCGATGCAGCCCGCAGCGCCAGGCGAGACGGTGCCTCGGTGACGCTCGTTTATCGCCGCAGTAAGTCCGAGATGCCCGCCACAGCCCGCGAAGTTCAGGATGCGAAGATCGAAGGAGTCGAATTCCGGTTTCTCGCGGCTCCGACGCGGATCATCCGTGAGGGCAGCAGGATCCGGCAGGTCGAAGTCCAGGGCATGCGGCTTACCGAACCCGACGCTGACGGGCGTCGCCGGCCCGAACCCATCGCCGGCAAACTCGAGCAACTACCGGCCGACAGCGTCATCGTAGCCGTATCGCAGGCGCCGGGCTGGCACGATACGGACGCCGTGCTGCATTCGGGATCGTGGTTACATGCTGAAGATGACGGCAGACTTCAACAGCGACTATTTGCTGGCGGTGATGACCTGGGTCCGGGAATCGCGAGTCGGGCCGTGGGGCAAGGACGTCATGCTGCGGAATCGGCTGATGCAGATCTTCGGGGCCTGGCACGCCCGCAAGTGAAGCCTTCAAGTCCTCAAATATCGGGAAAATCGATCAGGGTCGACTATTACGCCGATCGTCAACGTTCACAGGGTTCGCGTCTACCTGAAGACGAGTGGCTGGCGTGTCCGGAGGCCGAGATCGACCTGACGCTTACCTATCGGCAAGCTAGCGAGGAAGCCGAACGGTGTATGTCTTGCAGCCTCTGCTTCGACTGTCAGCAATGCTTCATGTACTGTAATGCCGGTGGGTTCACTCGTATCGAAGAGACGCGCCCGGGCAAATACTTCGCAATCGCACTCGATGTCTGTGAGGGCTGCGGCAAGTGCATTGAACTCTGCCCATGCGGCTATCTCGAACCCCGGGAAACCCTTACCTGAACACCTTCAAGATCGCCCGCTCATGTGCCTATGTACGCTATCGCGAGGCCGTTAATAACGACGTGCATGACGTTATCGACGATGATAACCAACCATGCTGACAACCACGGTGGGGTGTCCGGATGAAATCCGGTCGCTTTGCACTCCGACCAAGAACTACTCCCAGGCCAGGGCCGGTTTTTCAGCCACGCGACGTACCTCGCCAGGTGCCAGCGATCGATGACGAAGTGGGTGCCGCCAATTACCGCGAGCGTGGCGGGGTTTTGTGTAATGAACAGAAACGGTATCAGGTAGAAAAGGCAATGTATCAGCGCCGGCAAAGAGCGCTTGGTCTTCTCGACGGCCATCCATTCGCTTTGCAGCAAATAATCGCCTACGGCGTGGGCTACTAATTGGTCAGCCGTGAACATGAGTGCCTTGCAATCGTCCAAGTAACCGAAGAAACGATCACGAGAGGTACAGTGACCTGAGTTCGACGGGCGGGATACGTCCATCCATAGTATGGTCGACCGTCGAACAAATCAAAATCGGTGGTTACTCCGACTCACTAACACGGTAAAACGGGAACAGCAGATCATCGTGATCCTGGCGTTCGAAAACGATATCTTCGCGCGCGGCAAGCGCATCATGGACACGCTCCGTGACCAGTGTTTCATTGCCCCGCGCGACGTCTTCGCCGAGCTTCGAGGCTCGATTCATCTCGTCCCCCTGCGCCAGATTCGGGCCGATGCCGAGAACACGGCCATAGCCGACACCGGCGCAGCACAAGGTCGGGTGCTCGGATGCCAGCGAGGAAGCGTTGAACAACTGCACTCGCCGATGTATTTCGAGCGCCGCATCTATCGCGCTACCGGGTTCCATGAACAGGGCGACAATATCGTCCGCAAAGCAGCGTACGAGGTCGGCACCGTATTCTTGCAGTACCGGGATCGTGACTCGTTGCGCATCCAGTATCCGTGTCAGGCTGTGCAGTTCTCCGAGCTTGACGGTGGATATTGTAAATCCTGTCATGTCGATCGACAGGATTGCGCGTTCCCGTGAGTACTTATCCCGAAACTCCGACTCACCAATTTCGCCGCGCCGGAGTCTGAAGAAATCCTCGTAAACTTCTTTGCTCCAGCCTTTGAAGCTGGCTAGCGTGTCGACGTCTTCCAGGAGTCTGTGCGGGTATTTCACGTTAGTCACCTTGTTAAATTGTGGTCCGTGTCTGTCGTGACACGTCCGTTGCAGCTTTCTTGGATTCCGTTTGCGACATCATGTAGGCGCATCCACGGGCTCACCTTCCTTCTTCTCCGCACGCTTTGCGATCGCCGCTGTCATGCCGCGAAACAGGAACGCGTGAACCGGGAGCAACGCATACCAGTAAATGAGTCCCGCCGGCCCGGCTGGATGCCAGTAGGCGGTCGCCCGGAGAATGCGATGATCGCCCCGATCGCGGATATCGAACTCGAACACGCCGGAGCCCGGCCCACGCATTTCCATGAGCAGGGTCAGGCGCTTGTTGGGCTCGGCGGCAATGACACGCCACGCGTCGACGACGTCGCCAACTCTCAGCTCTCTGGGGTGCCGGCGGCGGCGGTAGAAACTCGGACCACCGGCAAACCAGTTGATCAGCCTGCGCAGAAACCAGAGCGACTCCGCATAGTAGTAGCCTTCATCGCCACCGAATGCCATTACCTGCCGCCAAAGCGCCTCCTTGCTTGCCCAGGTCGACGCCATGCCACCCGCTCGCTTCGCGTAGTACGCATATTCGGGGTGAAAGTTACGGCAGACGATCGATCCTTCGGCCCAGTGCGCGCTAAGTGTATCGTTCTGCTCCGCCTCGAGCGCCGCGGCGACGGATTCCTTGAAGGTTTTCAGCTTCAGCGGGATCAATTCGTTGATGGCTTTGTTGTCAGCAATGACATCGTGTTCCAGTCCGTCAATGAGTGCGCGGGCGATATTCGTGGGCACTGCCGTAACGAGCTTCAGCCAGTATGATGACAAACGCGGCGTTAACACGGGCAAGCTCAGGAGCCAGAAGCGTTTTCCCACAATTTCTCCGTACTGCCGCATCAATTGCTCGTAAGTAAGCACCTCCGGACCGCCGACGTCATAGATCTTGCCCAGTGCATCCGGCAGGCGTGAGACGCTTACCAGGTAGTCCAGCAGGTTATCGAGCGCGATGGGCGTCGAGCGCGACTGCACCCAGCGCGGCGTGATCATGACCGGCAGGTAGTTGACGAGGTCACGAATGACTTCGTAAGCCGCGGAGCCAGGACCAACAATCATGCCGGCACGAATCTCGGTTACGGGCACCGCCCCGTGCCGCAGCACATCTCCGGTCTCAGCTCTCGACTTGAGATGGCGTGAGCGCGGATCTGCCGGAATCAGTCCGCCCAGGTATACGATGCGGCCGACGCCTGCCTCGGTAGCGGCGGCTGCGAAGTTCTTCGCCGCCTCGGCATCCAGCTCCGCGAAATTGCGCCCGGCCGCCATCGAGTGCACGAGGTAGAAGGCCACGTCGATGTCCTGCACCGCCGCCGCCAGCGTCTCGGGATCCAGCGCATCGGCTGCGACCAGCTCCACGTTACCCCAGTCGCGTGCCTCCAGCACTGCCCGGTGGCGCGCAGCCGCACGCACCTGCCAGCCAGCCTCGATTAGCCGTGGCACAAGGTTGGTCCCGATATAGCCGCTGGCGCCGAATACCAGCGCCCTTGTCCTTGCCGTCACACCGGCTCTCCGTCCCTAATGAGAGAGGATTGTCGAACGCAGCCGCGGCTGCCGCAAGTTTCTGTAACACAACGGGATGAATCGGCTTTCAATAGTGTCCTGACAAACCCGGGAAAAGCTGACCCTCGGGCCGGGCATGCACATGCGCGCGCCGGATGTGGAAAGCCACAATAGCGGCGGCCGTCCTGTTGACCTAGCGTTAAAGAAAGATCCAGTGAGGATCGTGCCATGACCTCGAAACCTTTCCTATCGTTCGGTATTACCCTGTTCTGCGTCGTGCTCGCCGGCTGCGAAAAACAGGTCAGCTACTCAGCGGACGTGAAACCCATCCTCGACAACTACTGCATCAGCTGTCACTCAGGCTCTAGCGAGGGCACGGCGGCGAGCGGATTTTCCGTGGATGATTACGACTCCCTGATGCGGGGCACGAAATTCGGT
>Ga0224509_10000091_pt1 | contig 21864 bp, 19 predicted proteins | sample SF_Jan12_sed_USG_5_FD_170158 | JGI IMG/M metagenome (GOLD analysis project Ga0224509, IMG submission 170158) | Sediment microbial communities from San Francisco Bay, California, United States - SF_Jan12_sed_USGS_24 | ecosystem: Environmental > Aquatic > Marine > Sediment | place: USA... | reverse complement strand
GGAAGACGTCGATGATTCGGCAACGGCTTTCCTGGTGAGCGATAATCCCTACGCCGATTACGCTCGAATGGCCGCTGTTATCCACCCACCGCCGCATTATGCCGCGGGCATCGATGCGTCCGCCGTGATATCGACGACTGCGGAGATCTCGCCGACAGCACACGTCGCGGCGAATGTCAGCGTTGGCGATCGGTCAATTATTGGCGACAATGTCTACGTGGGACCGGGCACCGTCATCGGGCCTGACTGCAGCGTTGCCAAACACTGTCGGCTGATCGCCAACGTCACGCTGGTTCGCGACGTCAAGCTCGGTCTGCGAGGGATTCTTCATCCCGGTGCCGTGATCGGGTCCGACGGATTCGGCAATGCGATGACGCCGGCAGGCTGGATCAAGGTGCCGCAACTCGGCGGCGTGAGCATCGGCGACGACGTTGAGATAGGCGCCAACACGACGGTTGATTGCGGCGCTATCGAAGACACGGTTATCGAGGACGGCGTGCGGATCGACAATCTGTGCCATATTGGGCACAACGCGCACGTTGGCGCACATACCGCGGTGGCAGGGATGAGCGGTATCTCGGGAAGTGCGACGGTCGGAAAACGTTGCATGCTCGCCGGGCAGTCAGGGATCGTCGGCCATATCACGGTTTGCGACGATGTGGTGGTCAGCGGCAAAGCCGTAATATCCAAAAACATCACGGAGCCCGGAGTCTATGCCGGTACCTTCACTGCGGAGCCAGCCAGGGAGTGGGGCCGCAAGGTCGCCCGTTTCCGGCGACTCGACCAGCTTGTCGAGCGCGTGCGTAAACTCGAAAAGGCCGGCAAGTAAATAACGATGAGCAGCACAATTCATCCGACGGCGATTATTTCCAAGGGCGCGAACGTCGACGAGGGCGTCGCAATCGGGGCCTATGCGGTCATAGGCGACGACGTGACCATTGGCAGCGGCACGCGCATCGATAGCCACGTCGTTATCAACGGCCCCACTGCGATCGGGCACGACAACCATATCTACCAGTTCGCATCGATCGGTGACGACCCGCAGGACAAGAAGTACCGCGGCGAACCGACCCGGCTGAAGATCGGCGACCGCAATACAATCCGCGAGTTCTGCACCATCAGCCGCGGGACCACGCAGGACCTCGGCGATACCATCCTCGGCGACGATAACTGGATCATGGCGTACGTGCATATCGCGCACGACTGCGTCGTGGGTAACAAGACGATCATGGCCAACAACGTGACGCTTGCGGGTCACGTGCATGTCGGCGACTGGGTTATTTTCGGCGGCTTTTCAGGCGCGCACCAGTTTACGAAGATAGGTCCACATGCGTTTCTCGGCATGTATTCAGGCGTTAACCGGGACGTGCCGGCCTATACGATGGTCTCCGGCCAGCCCGCGGTCCCGCGCGGAATCAACGGCGAAGGACTGAAGCGTCGCGATTTCAGCGAGGAGCAGATTCGCAATATCAAGAACGCCTATAGGCTCGTGTACCGCAAAGGTCTGAAACTCGCCGATGCAATTGCCGAAATCGAAAAGCTGATCGATTCGCAACCCGAACTCATCGTCTTTCTGGATACGCTGCGCACGTCCGAGCGCGGCATTATCCGCTGAACCTGTGCCCTTGCGCGTCGGACTGGTTGCTGGCGAGTCGTCGGGCGATCTGCTCGGGGCGGGACTGATAGCGGCTGTCCGGCGACGAATACCTGACGCCGTGTTCGAAGGCGTCGCCGGCCCGGAGATGGTTGCAACCGGCTGCGAGCGCTGGGCCGATGCCGAGGAACTCGCGGTCATGGGCGTTGTGGAGCCATTGAAACACCTGCCGCGTTTATTGCGGTTGCGACGCTCGTTGATAGCGCGTTGGCGCGAAACGCCGCCCGACGTCTTTGTCGGAATCGACGCGCCGGACTTCAATCTGGGCCTGGAGGCTGCTCTGAAAACCTCGGGCATTCGCACGATTCACTACGTCAGTCCGTCAATCTGGGCATGGCGTGCAGGGCGCATCCACAAGATCCGCAGGGCGGCCGATCGCGTCATCTGTATCCTCCCGTTCGAGCCGGCGATTTACGCAGAGCAGGGCATGGATGCCGTATTCGTCGGTCACCCGAAAGCGGACGCGCTTTCGCCCTCCGCCGACGTTACGGTCGTGCGCCGCGAGCTGGCTCTGCCGATGGAAGCGAGAATCATAGCGATGCTGCCGGGAAGCCGCAGCAGCGAGGTGACACAGCTTGCGCCGGTTTTCGCCGCGACCGCCGCGACGATAGCAGCCAGGGAGCAAGACGTGCATTTCGTCACGCCGGTCGCCGCACCGAAATTGCGGCCGGTCATCGAGGCATCCCTGCGGCAGCATGCAGTTGCCGACCGCTTCACGATCATTGACGGGCGTTCGATCGAGGCGATGTCGGCGTCGGATTTCGTGCTGCTGGCATCGGGAACGGCAGCGCTGGAGTCGGCATTGCTCGGCAAGCCGACGGTGGCCGCATACCGCGTTTCCGCATTGACGGCGTTGATCACGAAGGTATTCCGGTTGGTAAAGGTCAAGCATTTCACGCTGCCCAACCTGCTGACGGGCGAGTCATTGATTCCCGAGTTCATCCAGGGTGATGCGGACCCTGCCAGAATAGCCGGAGCGGTTATGGACCTGCTCGATGATCCCGAACGTTGCGCGGTCATCAAGGCGAGATTTGCTAAACTGCGGACCGAGTTGGCGATGAATTCGAACGAGCGCGCAGCCGACGCGCTGATAAGCCTTACAGCACAGGGATAGCCGGGCTCACACACCGACAATGCAGCAACTGCAAGCAGATTTCTTACCCGATCTCGTCGCAGGCGTCGATGAGGCAGGACGCGGGCCCCTGGCCGGACCGGTCGTGGCGGCGGCTGTGATTCTGCATGCGCAGCGACCGATTGCCGGTCTGCGTGACTCCAAGAAGTTGTCCGCAGCCCGCAGGGATGCGCTGGAAGCGGTGATCAAGAGCCGCGCCCTTTGCTGGTCGGTGGCCTGGTCGGACCGCGCGGAAATCGACGCCCTGAACATACTATCCGCAACCATGCTTGCGATGCGCCGTGCCATCCTCGGCCTCGCCGTTGTGCCGCGAGCGGTGCACGTCGACGGCAACCGCCTGCCGGACCTCCGCTTTCGCGATGGCAGCATCGACGGACTCGCGATCGTCGGAGGCGATGCCCGGATCGAATCGATCAGCGCGGCCTCGATCATTGCGAAAACCGCGCGCGACAGGATGATGGTTGCGATGCATGCACGTTATCCCAACTACGAGTTTGCGCGTCACAAGGGCTACGGTACCGAGTTGCACCGCGCGCGCCTCAGGGAACACGGGCCGTGCCCCGAGCATCGGCGCAGTTTTTCACCGGTGAGGGCGCTGCGGTGAGCGCTTCGTCGTTCGTGCACCTGCACGTCCACACCGAGTATTCACTCGTGGACAGCACGGTACGCATTCCGGCATTGATGACGAAAGCGGCCGCGGATGGCATGCCAGCGGTTGCCATGACGGACAGGAACAACCTGTTCGGGCTGGTGAAATTCTACAGACGGGCGATAGCGGCGGGCGTCAAGCCCATCATCGGTGCGGACCTGCGAATCGCGAATGAGGACGATCCGGGCCGGGCGTTCACGCTGATCGTGCTTTGCCAGGACAATCACGGCTACCGCAACCTGTGCCGCATCATTTCGCGCGCGTACCTCGAGGGCCGGATTCGCGGTGAGCCGATGATCCGACGCGAGTGGCTGGACAGGGATAGCTGTGAAGGCCTCATCGCATTGTCGGGAGGGTTGCACGGCGACGTCGGCCATTCGCTGCTCGTCGGGCACCTGGATGAAGCGCGGCAGCGGCTCGTCGCCTGGCGTGACATATTCGACGACCGCTATTACCTGGAACTCACCAGGACCGGCCGCGGCGACGAAGAAGGCTGCGTACAGGCGAGTCTGCTGCTGGCAAGCGAGCAGGCCGTACCGGTCGTCGCGAGCAATGACGTGCGTTTCATCGAGCAAGAGGATTTTCATGCGCACGAAGCCCGGGTGTGTATTCACGACGGCCGGGGACTTGCGGACCCGGACCGGCCCCATCACTACAGCAACCAGCAGTACCTGCGATCATCGGCCGAGATGATCGAATTATTTTCCGACGTGCCGGAGGCGGTCGAAAACGGGCTGGAGATCGCCAGACGCTGCAACCTGGACCTGAAACTCGGCGAGAGCGTATTGCCTGCCTTCCCCGTGCCGGAAGGCCAGACGGAAGAGCAGTTCCTGGAGGCCGAGGCAAGACGTGGACTCGAAAAGGCACTTGAGGAGATATGCGCGACGCGCGATATCGCGACCAATGAACGCGACGCCTTCAGGGCCCCGTACCTCGAGCGCCTGGAGACCGAACTCAGGGTCATCCGCGGCATGGGTTTCCCGGGCTACTTCCTGATCGTCGCCGATTTCATTCGCTGGGCGCGCAACAGCGAGATTCCCGTGGGTCCGGGCCGGGGATCCGGTGCAGGCTCGCTGGTGGCCTGGGTGCTCGGCATTACTGATCTTGACCCGCTCGAACACGACCTGCTTTTCGAGCGATTCCTGAACCCGGAGCGCGTCTCGATGCCGGATTTCGACATCGACTTCTGCATGGAAGGGCGCGATCGCGTCATCGAGTATGTCGCCGAGCGCTACGGACGCGATCGCGTCGCGCAAATCATCACGTTCGGCACCATGGCGGCGAGGGCCGTCATCCGCGACACGGGGCGCGTGCTCGGCCAGCCATACGGTTTTGTCGATCGCATCGCCAAGCTGGTGCCTTTCGAAATCGGCATGACGCTCGACAAGGCACTGGAGCAGTCCGATGAACTGGCGACCATGTACCGCGACGACGAGGAGGTGACCGCCATCATCGACCTCGCGAAGTCGCTCGAGGGACTGGTCAGGAACGCGGGCAAACATGCCGGTGGTGTTGTGATTGCACCGGATCAACTCACCGATTTCGCGCCGCTCTATTGTGAAGACGGCGGCAGCAGCCTGGTCACGCAACTCGACAAGGACGATGTCGAAGCGATTGGCCTCGTCAAGTTCGACTTCCTCGGCCTGAAGACGCTCACGGTCATCGATTGGGCGGAACGCATCGTCAATGCGACCTACCCGGACGAATCGCTCGACATCAGCCGCGTGCCGATGGACGATGCCGAGACGTTCAGGTTGCTGCAAAGCACGCAGACTGCCGCGGTGTTCCAGCTCGAGTCGAGCGGTATGCGCGATCTCATCAAGCGCCTGCGGCCCGACCAGTTCGGCGATCTTGTCGCACTGGTAGCACTTTTCCGGCCCGGCCCGCTGCAGTCAGGCATGGTCGACGATTTCATTGCCCGCAAGCACTCGTCCAATCAGGCAGAGATCGACTACCTGCATCCGGACCTCAAACCCGTACTCGAAGAAACCTACGGCGTGATCCTCTACCAGGAGCAGGTCATGCAGATCGCGCAGGTGCTGGCCGGTTACACCCTGGGTGGCGCCGATCTCTTGCGGCGTGCGATGGGCAAGAAGAAGCCCGAGGAGATGGCGAAACAGCGGGAGATCTTCATGTCGGGCGCGACGGAGCGTGGCGTGGCCGAGCCGACAGCGACACGCATTTTCGACCTGATGGAGAAATTTGCAGGTTACGGGTTCAACAAGTCGCATTCTGCTGCTTACGCGGTTCTGTCCTACCAGACCGCGTACCTGAAGGCGCACTATCCGGCCGCATTCATGGCGGCGGTAATGAGCGCAGACCTGGACAACACCGACCGGTTGGTGACGCTCAAGGACGACTGCCGCAAGCTCGGCCTGGAACTCGCAGCGCCGAGCGTCGATCGTTCGACCTACCATTTCAGCGTGGCCGGCGACCGGGCGATTCTCTATGGGCTCGGCGCGATCAAGGGAGTCGGACGATCGGCGGTAGAAGCCCTGATCGCCGAGCGCGAGGCGAACGGTGATTACAGCAGCCTGTCCGAGTTCTGTCGCCGGGTCGATCATGACAGGGTCAATCGGCGTGCGCTCGAGGCAATGATCAAGTCCGGCGCGATGGATGATTTCGGTCAGTCGCGCCGCGCCCTGATGCACCAGGTACCGGAGGCTCTCAAGAGTGCCGATCAGTACGCGCGTGCGGTGGCGGCCGGCCAGAATGATATGTTCGGCCTCGAGGCGCCGCCGGAGCCGGACGACGATAAGGCTTCCCTGGAAATGGACGAATGGCCCGAGCGCCTGCTTCTCAGCAGCGAAAAGGAAGCGCTCGGACTTTACCTGACCGGACACCCGTTCCACGCGGTGCGCGCCGACGCGCGCTGTTTCGTGGATGGCAATCTCGCCGATCTTGCGGCGGAGCCACCGCCGCAGTCGGCTCGTGGCGAGCGAGATTACTCGCAATCACGACGCGAGGTGACGATTGCCGGATTGGTCGTCGACGTTCGCAAACGCGGCAATCGTGTCAGCGTCGTGCTGGATGACGATAGCGGTCGAATGGAAGTCAGCCTGTTCGGCGAAGCTTTCCAGGAGTTCCGGCACCTGCTGGTGAAGGACGAGATCGTGGTCGTGAGCGGCCCTCTGCGCTACGACGACTTTATCGGCGCATGGTCGGTAAACGTGAAGAACGTGCTGCATATCGATCGCGTCATCGAGAGCCGGGCAAAGAGCATGTTGCTGCGGCTGGCGCCGAACGGTCAGGGAGAACAGCTGTTGATGAAACTGCACGACGTGCTGTTGCCGTACCGGGAAGGAAACTGCGAGGTTGCGGTGCAGTATTTCGGCGACGACGCGAAAGCACGGCTCGAACTCGGCGCCGAGTGGTCGGTGCGCCCGAGCCGGGAGCTGCGCGACAAGCTGAGTGAACTCCTCGGCAGTAACAACGTCCGGTTGCTGTACGCACCCGGCCGAGAAATCATGTAGAGTCACTTTGCCGGCTTGAATCCGCCTATACGACGCGCTACCGAAGACTCCGCTATGGATCTGAAATTCCTGGATTTCGAACAGCCGATTGCCGAACTCGAGGCCAAGATCGAGGAATTGCGTTTCGTCGGTGACGACTCCGAAATCAATATCAACGAGGAAGTTTCGCGCTTACGGGCGAAGAGCGAGGCGCTCACGAAGAGCATCTTCTCGAAGCTGAGCGCCTGGCAGATCGCGCAGGTAGCGAGGCATCCCATGCGGCCCTACACGGCCGATTACCTGGAGATCCTGTCGCCGGATTTCCAGGAGCTGCACGGCGATCGCATGTATGCGGACGACCCGGCCATCATCGGCGGTGTCGGCCGTATCGACGGGCGAGCTGTCATGTTCATAGGTCACCAGAAGGGGCGCGATACCAAGGAGCGGGTGCGACGCAATTACGGCATGCCGAAACCGGAGGGTTACCGCAAGGCGCAAAGGCTGATGCGGCTCGCTGAAAAATTTTCGCTGCCGGTGGTGACGTTCATCGACACGCCCGGCGCTTATCCCGGGGTCGGTGCCGAGGAGCGCGGCCAGAGCGAGGCGATCGCGTACAGCCTGTACCTGATGGCGGGCCTGAAGACGCCTATCATCAGCGTCGTCATCGGCGAGGGCGGTTCCGGCGGCGCGCTTGCGATCGGCGTCGCCGACAAGCTGCTGATGCTGCAATACGGCATCTATTCCGTTATTTCGCCCGAGGGCTGCGCATCCATCCTCTGGAAAAGCGCGGAGAAAGCACAGGAGGCGGCCGAAGCCATGCGCATCACCGCTTCCAGCCTCAACAACTTCGGTCTCGTCGACGAGGTGCTGCGGGAGCCGCTCGGCGGCGCGCACCGCAATCCGGCCGAGGCCGCGGAAGTTATCCGCAACGCGCTGATCAAGGCGCTGGACGAACTCGACTCCGTATCGGCCGACCAGCTACTCGAGAACCGCCAGAGACGGCTCGCCGGATTCGGCGAATTCAAAGAGGCGTGACGTTCGGCCCCGAGGTTCTCCTGGAGCGTCTCGATGCGCTCGAGACCGCCGGCAACAGGCCCGATCGATATGTAATCGCATTGAGCGGCGGGCTCGATTCCGCCGTGCTCGCGCACGCCCTGGCGGTTTCGCGGGAGCGTCATGGCAAGTCGCTGCTGGCGGTGCACGTCGATCATCAGCTGCACCCCGAGTCCGCCAGCTGGAACGATTACTGCCGAAAGCTTGCCGGCACACTCGGCATCGAATACGTTGCGGAGACGGTATCGGTTGACCCGGCCGGCGGCGGTGGCCTCGAGGCTGCTGCGCGCTCGGCACGCTACAGTGCGCTCGCGCGGCACACAGCTGATGGGGACTGGTTGTTGAGCGCGCATCATCGCAACGACCAGGCCGAGACATTGTTGTTGAACCTCATGCGGGGCAGCGGTCCCGCCGGCCTCGCCGGCATCGGGCTGCTGACGCGATTTGCGGCAGGCTGGCTGGTGCGGCCGCTCATCGACGTCTCGCGCGACGCGCTGCAAGCCTACGCGGCGGAGCACGAGCTGTGCTGGATTGACGACCCCTCCAATGAGGATCTGCGCTTTGATCGCAATTACCTGCGGCATGAAGTACTGCCGGAGCTCGATCAGCGCTGGCCGGGCGTCGTCGAACGGCTCGCCCGCAGTGCGGGCCTTGCCGCCGAAGCAGCGCTCATGCTCGATGAACTTGCTGCGATCGACCTGCAGGGTGTCGGCGGCCGGGCTGCCCGAATCGATATCGCAGGATTGCTGGCGCTCTCCGACGCCCGGCAACGCAACCTGCTGCGATACGCCGTCCGACAAGCAGGCTTGCCCGCGCCGGGCGCCGCCCGACTCGCCACCGTGCTGGACAGCGTGCCAAGAGCCCGAGAGGATGCTCAGCCCCTGGTTGAGTGGGAGGGCGCGGCAGTTCGACGCTATCGCGGCAATCTCTACCTGCTGCCGCCGCTTTCTGAGCCAATCTTGCCGCCTGAGGGGCAGCCGTTTGTCGCTGCGCCGGTCTCGCTGGGCCCGGGCATGGGCGTCTTGCGTCTTGCGCCGGGGGCCCCCCGGGGAATGTCCGGCGCGATTGTCGAGCGCGGACTCTCCGTGCGCACGCGCAGAGGGGGAGAGGAAATAAAGCTTGCAGGTCAAAAACATACGAAGAAAATCAAGAAACTGCTTCAAGAAGAAGGCGTGGTTCCCTGGATGCGGGAGCGCCTGCCGCTCGTCTACGCCGGCGAGCAGCTGGTAGCCGTCGCAGACCTCTGGATCGCGGCCGACGCGGTAAGCGAGCCCGGTACGGCGGTATGCTGGGATGAACGACCTGAACTGCACTGAACAGGGAGCCGTTGTCGTTGTTTCGCCAGAGGCGATCTGTTAACTTTTAAAACCGTCTTTTATCCAACGACGGCGCGACATCCAGAGGGTTGGAAAGAAGCACCCAGACATGTGCTTTGTATCCAGCCCTTATCTTTTCCCGCCGCAGGAGCAACCGGGCTCACACATGACATCGTATGTATTCATCACCGGCGGGGTGGTGTCGTCCCTCGGCAAGGGCATTACCTCGGCGTGCCTGGGTGCGATTCTCGAAGCGCGCGGCCTGTCGATCAGCATGATAAAGCTGGATCCTTACCTGAATGTCGATCCCGGCACCATGAGCCCGTTCCAGCACGGCGAGGTCTTCGTTACCCATGACGGTACGGAAGCCGATCTCGACCTTGGCCACTACGAGCGCTTCGTGCGCACGGTTACGGGCCGCAACAGCAACTTTACGACCGGCAGGATCTACGAGAGCGTGATCGCCAAGGAGCGGCGCGGCGAATATCTCGGCGCGACCGTGCAGGTGATCCCGCACATCACGGACGAAATCAAGGAAAGCGTGCGGCGCGGAGCTGGTGACGCCGACATCTGCCTCGTCGAGATCGGCGGCACGGTGGGCGATATCGAGTCATTGCCATTTCTCGAGGCGATACGCCAGATGGGCGTGGAACTCGGTCACGATCGTGTCGTATACGTGCACCTCACTCTCGTGCCGTACATCGCGACGTCGTCTGAGATCAAGACCAAGCCGACGCAGCACTCGGTGAAGGAGCTGCGCTCGATCGGTATCCAGCCCGACATCCTGGTCTGCCGCTCGGAGCAGCCGTTACCCGATGAGCAGCGCAAGAAGATCGCGTTGTTTACAAACGTGCAGGAAGCCGCCGTCATCTCGGCCTACGACGTCGACGATCTTTACAAGATCCCCGAGATGATGCACGAGCAAGCTCTCGACGACATCGTCGCAAGGCAGCTGCGACTGGACCTGCCGCCGGCCAATCTCAGTGAATGGCAGGCGATCGTCGACGCAAAGCGCAACCCGACGGGCGTGGTCGACGTCGCGATGGTGGGCAAGTATGTCGACCTAAAGGACTCATACATCTCGCTTTCCGAGGCGCTGCTGCATGGCGGCATCCACACCGAGACACGCGTTAATGTCCATTACATCGAGGCGCAGGACATCCTCGAGCACGGGACCGACTGCCTGAGCGCGATGGACGGTATCGTGGTGCCAGGCGGATTCGGCGACCGGGGCATAGAAGGCAAGATCCGCGCCGTTCAGTTCGCGCGTGAGAATGGTATCCCGTATCTGGGTATCTGCCTCGGCATGCAGGTGGCCGTTATCGAAGCTGCCCGCAATCTCGCCGGGCTGGGCGGTGCCATGAGTACGGAATTCGACAGGTCCACGCCGCATCCGGTCGTTGGCCTGATCACGGAATGGCAGACCGCGAGCGGTGATGTGGAACAGCGTGACGAACAGTCCGAACTGGGCGGCACGATGCGACTCGGAGCGCAGGAGATACTGTTGACGGAGGGCTCGCTGGCGGCGCGGACCTATGGCGACAGTTCAATCCAGGAGCGTCACAGGCACCGCTACGAAGTCAACAACAATTACCGTGCGCAGCTGGAGGAGGCCGGCATCCGCTTCTCCGGACTGTCCGTAGACAATCTGGTCGAGATGGTCGAGATTCCAGGGCATCCCTGGTTTCTGGCCAGCCAGTTCCACCCCGAATTTACGTCCAATCCGCGTGACGGCCACCCGCTGTTCAAGGGGTTCATCACGGCGGCGCGACGGCACCACGAAGGGGAGCTACCCAGGGTCGCCGAGGCATGAAGCTGACGCATTTCGAGGCCGGCAACGACCGGCCGATTTTCCTGATCGCGGGAACCTGTGTCGTCGAGAGCGAGGCCATGGCGATCGACACTGCCGGCGCGTTGAAGGAGATCTGCGCGAAGCTGGACGTGCCGTTCATTTACAAGTCGTCCTTCGACAAGGCGAACCGCAGCTCGGCCGGCAGCTTCCGCGGCCCGGGCATGGACGAAGGGCTCCGCATCCTCGGGGCAGTGCGCGACCAGGTCGGCGTGCCGGTGCTGACGGACGTGCACGAGGATACGCCCATGGATGAGGTTGCCGAGGTCGTGGACGTATTGCAGACACCGGCGTTCCTGTGCCGGCAAACGAATTTCATCCTGCGCGTCGCGGGCACGGGCAAGCCTGTCAATATCAAGAAGGGCCAGTTCCTGTCGCCGTGGGAGATGCAGAACGTCGTCGAAAAGGCGAAATCGACCGGCAACGACAGCATCATGGTTTGTGAGCGCGGCTTCTCGTTCGGCTATAACAACCTCGTCTCGGATATGCGCAGCCTTGCCGTGATGCGCGGCACCGGTTGTCCGGTGGTATTCGATGCGACGCACTCCGTGCAGTTGCCCGGTGGCATGGGATCGGCGTCCGGTGGACAGCGGGAATTCATCCCCGTGCTCGCGCGCGCGGCGACCGCCGTGGGTATCGCGGGGCTGTTCATGGAGACGCATCCGAATCCCGAGGAAGCGCTGTCGGACGGACCGAACGCCATGCCGCTCGCGCATATGGCCAACCTGCTCGAGGCTCTCGTCTCGATCGACACGAATGTAAAACAACGCGGTTATCTCGAAACGGAGCTCGGGCTGGCCGAGTAATTGTCCAGGGACACAGAAATGATCAGGATCAGCGAAATTCGCGGTCGGGAGATTCTCGATTCGCGCGGCAACCCCACGGTCGAGGCGGACGTTACCCTTGAAGACGGCACCATGGCGCGAGCGGCGGTGCCGTCCGGCGCTTCGACAGGAACACGCGAAGCGGTCGAACTGCGCGACGGAGACAAGTCGCGCTATCTCGGCAAAGGTGTCAAGAACGCCGTCGCAAACGTCAACGGGGAGATTCGCGACGCGCTCGTCGGAAAAGACTTCGAGAATCAGCGCGGCCTCGACGAATGCATGATCGAACTCGACGGTACCGAGAACAAAGGGCGCCTCGGCGCCAACGCATTGCTCGCGGTGTCGCTGGGCACGGCCCGGGCTGCGGCTCAGTCGAGCGGCACGCCACTGTTCCGTCATCTCGGCGGCGATACGACCATGCCGGTGCCGATGATGAACATCATCAACGGCGGTGCGCACGCCGACAACAGTGTGGATATCCAGGAGTTCATGATCCTTCCCGTCGGTGCACCCGGGTTTTCCGAAGCATTGCGTTATGGAGTCGAGATCTTCCACGCGCTGAAGGCGGTGCTGCGCGGTAAAGGGCTCAACACGGCGGTTGGCGACGAGGGCGGCTTCGCGCCCGATCTGCCGTCGAATCGTGCCGCGCTCGACACCATCATGGAGGCGATCGAAAAGGCCGGTTTTAGCGCCGGCGACGATATCCTGCTCGGCCTCGATGTCGCCAGTTCCGAGTTCTACGAGCACGGTCAATACAATCTCGCGTCCGAAGGACGCAAGTTCGATGCTGCCGGTTTCAGCGAGTTTCTCACCGAACTCGCAGACGGTTACCCGATCATCAGCATCGAGGACGGCATGGACGAGAGCGACTGGGAAGGCTGGCGCGTGCTGACCGACGCCCTGGGCGAGCGGGTACAGCTTGTCGGCGATGACCTGTTTGTCACCAATACCGCGATACTGTCGCGAGGCATCGACGAAAAAATTGCAAATGCGATATTGATAAAACCCAACCAGATCGGTACCTTATCTGAAACTCTTGATGCCATTACTATGGCAGTGGATGCAAAATACGCTGCGGTGATCTCGCACCGGTCCGGGGAGACTTCGGACAGCACGATCGCCGATATAGCGGTGGGCACGCAGGCAACGCAGATCAAGACGGGCTCGTTGTCGCGATCGGACCGCATCGCCAAGTACAACCAGCTGCTGCGCATCGAGGAGCAATTGGGCGGGAACGCGCGCTACGCTGGTCGTAATGCGTTCTCCGTGAAGGCGCAATAACTTAAAGATCGGGGATATCACTTGTCGAACCTGCGCTGGCTGCTGATAGTGCTCGGCACCGTTGCCGTTCTGATGCAGGCGCAGCTGTGGCTGTCTGAGGGCGGCTACCGCAAGACGATGAAGCTCCGCGCCGCGGTAGCGGAACAGCGAGCCATGAATGAGGGTCTGCGCGACCGCAACGCGGCGCTCGACGCGGAGGTGGTGAATCTCAAGCAGGGTCTCGAAGCGGCTGAAGAACGTGCCCGCACCGATCTCGGGCTGATAGGACGCAGTGAAACTTTCTACCAGGTCGTTCCCGACGCCGGTAGCGGCGACTGAGGCCCCCTTGTCAATAAACACAGGCGCACTTCCGGAGTGGGCCCGCGCGCATGGCGCGCCGCTGTTTGCCGCGACGATTCGCGACCGGCCGTCCGATTTCCAGGTTGTCGAAAATCTCGGTTTCGAGTTCAGCGGCTCGGGCGAGCACGACTACCTGTGGGTGGAAAAGACGGCTGCCAACACGGACTGGGTGGCGCGTCAGCTCGCGAGGCATGCCGGTGTGCGACCGGCGGATGTCGGCTATGCGGGCATGAAAGATCGCCACGCCGTCACCCGGCAGTGGTTCAGCGTGCCCGGCCACGGGGCCGCCGACTGGGCGTCATTCGCTGCCGACGGTGCCGTGATTCTCGGCATTCACCGCCATCAACGGAAGCTGCGGCGCGGTGCTCACAAGAGCAACGCGTTTCGCATCGCGCTCCGCACGCCTGACGCGGGCGGGATGCGGCAGACTGTCGACGAGCGCCTCGCGAGCATAGCCGCTCGCGGCCTGCCCAATTATTTCGGTCCGCAGCGCTTCGGCCGCGACGGGGCCAACCTCGATCTCGCGCGGCGGCTGTTTGCGGGGGCGCGCCTCAAGCGCGACAAGCGCAGTATTGCAATCTCAGCGGCGCGGTCTTTCCTGTTCAACCAGATCCTCTCCGCACGGGTTGCTGACGGTAGCTGGGAACGTATCCTGCCCGGCGAAGTGGTGAACCTCGATGGCTCGGGCAGCGTATTTCGTGCCGATGCGGTGGACGAATCGCTCGAACGCCGCGTCGCGGACATGGACATCCACCCGACCGCAACGCTGTGGGGACTGCGCAGTGAGATTTCGCCAGGAGTGATCGAATCCCTTGAACGACGGGTGGCTGAAGCCCACAGCGACCTGAGCGTTGGCCTCGAGCAGCTGGGCGTCAAAGCCGCCCACCGCCCGCTTCGGCTGCGTGTTTCGGACCTGTCCTGGGATGTCGAGGACGACGCCCTGTGGCTCGACTTCACCCTCCCCGCGGGCGGCTTTGCAACCGCAGTCCTGCGCGAGATCGCCAGGACGTAGGAGCGCGCCTCGGCGCGCGATCGACGACCTTCGTCAGGCGTCCGGGTCATTTGTCTCCCTCATGGCTCGCCGCGCTGTGCGCGGCTGCGCTTTACTTCGGTCGACAAACGCCCCGGCACGCCTGCTGTAGGAGCGATTCTTGAACCACGATTCCGGTTGATTCGATCGCGCGCCGAGGCGCGCTTCTACTGCACGGGGTGCTACTGCAAGGGCGGGCTGAGGGATGCTTGTTCGGGGAAGTAAATCGCAGCGAAGCGAGCCATGACGAGAACAAGTATCGCGAAGACCGCCAATTAATCTTGCCTGAGCAGCACGTAGACCGCGCCGGTGCCGCCGTGCACCTGGCGCGTGGAGACGAACGCGAGTACGGCATCCCATTGCCGCAGCCAGCGGTTGACCTTCTGTTTCAGAATGGGCCCGCGCGCCCCGGAGCCCAGGCCTTTGCCGTGTACAACGCGGATACACAACTTGCCGTCGCGCGCGCAGGATTCGATGAACTCCAGGAGCCGCGGTTTTGCCTCGGCGACCGTCATTCCATGCAGGTCGATTTCCGCCTGCACGCTGAAGCTGCCCCGGGCGAGTTTACGCATGGTGCGTCTGCCGACCGTGGGCCGGCGAAAACGCAGGCTCTCGCCGCCATGGCCTTCCGTGTCGTCGATGTCTGCCTCGAGGCTCTCGTTCAGAGCAGCCATCTCATCCGCTCGGGAGAAGCGGGCTTTCGGTACCGGCTTGCGTATGGCTTCCTCGGCCCGTTTGGTCGTACGCAGCGGTTTCGCGTCGGCAAGGGCGCGGCGGAACAGATCTGCCTCGTCGTCAGTCACGGTATCCTTTCCTGAAAGCTATGGTGCAGGGGGAACATTGAGTATAGTGAGCGCGTCGCGAGCAGCCAAACGATCACGTCCGACCCAGCAATAATGAAAATCCTCGTAAGTAATGACGACGGCTATCTTGCGACAGGCATCAACGTACTTACTGAGGCGCTTGCTGCGGTCGCTGACGTCGTGGTGGTCGCTCCCGACCGCAACCGGTCGGCAGCCAGCAACTCGCTCAGCGTGCATACGCCGTTACGCGTTCAGAAAATTGCGGCGAACCGCTACAGCGTGGACGGCACGCCGTCGGATTGCGTGCACCTGGCGCTCACCGGCTTTCTCGATTACGAACCTGACCTGGTCGTGTCCGGGATCAATCATGGAGCGAACCTCGGCGACGACGTTATCTACTCGGGCACCGTGGCGGCAGCCATGGAGGGGCGTTTTCTCGGTCTCCCCGCAATCGCCGTGTCTCTGGCCGGCTACGGGCGCCTGGAACATTTCGAAACGGCCGCGCGCGTGGTTACCGATATGGTGAAAAATCTCGAGCGCGCGTCGTTCGCATCCGACATTACGCTGAACGTGAACGTACCGGACAGGCCCTTCGAAGAGCTCAACGGGGTCGTCGCAGCGCGTCTCGGGTTTCGTCACAAGTCCGAGCCCGTGGTGCGCGAAAAGGACCCCCACGGACGCACGATCTACTGGGTAGGTCCGGCCGGCCGCGGAGCGGATTCGGGCGAAGGCACTGATTTTCACGCGATCGAGCAGGGCGCGGTGGCGGTAACGCCATTGAAGGTCGATCTCACGCGGCATGAGTCCCTGCCGCAAATAACGGACTGGCTGTCGGATGAGTAGCACACGGGGCGGCATCGCCGGCATCGGTATGACGTCGGCACGGACGCGCGACCGGCTCGTCGAGCGCTTGCGTGCCCACGGCATCCGGTCGGAGGCGGTGCTGAGCCAGATACGTAACGTGCCGCGGCACCTGTTCGTGGACGAGGCGCTGGCAAGCCGCGCGTACGAGGACACCGCGCTGCCGATCGGCCGCGGCCAGACGATCAGCCAGCCGTACGTCGTGGCGAAGATGACCGAGGCCCTGCTCGACGGATTCGAGGGCGAAAAGGTGCTCGAGATCGGCACGGGCTGCGGATACCAGACGGCGGTGCTCGCATCCCTCGTAAAGAAGATCTATTCCGTGGAGCGTATCCCCGAATTATTGAGAAGGGCCAAGCAGCGGCTGCGTGACCTCGACATCTACAATGTGCAGTTTCGGCCGGGCGACGGTTGGGAGGGGTGGCCCAAGTATGCACTCTACGACGGTATCATCGTGGCCGCTGCGGCGTCGGTCGTGCCGGAGAAACTCCTGGACCAGCTGGCACCCGGGGGCCGCCTGGTCATGCCGGTGGGAGCGCCGGGCTACCAGGAGCTGATGCTGGTCACGCGACAACGTGACCACTTCGAGAAGAATTCGCTCGGGGGCGTGAGTTTCGTGCCGCTTGTTCACAATTGAATTCATAATTATTAATATGTTACGACATATTTATAATGTTGATTCTGTATCTTGGTCAGCAAAGGAAAGGTAGCCAGGATGGCTTTATTCGGACCACTTTACGAGCGCGTCATGCGCTGGTCGCGACATCCGCACGCCGAGTGGTACCTCGGCGCGATGAGTTTTGCGGAGTCGTCATTCTTCCCCATTCCGGTCGACGTCATGCTCGCGCCGATGTGCATGGCGATGCCAGAGCGCTCGTGGCGCTATGCATTGAACGCCGCGTTGTTGTCGGTCGCCGGCGGTATCGCCGGCTACGCTATCGGCTATCTCGCGTTCGAAGCCATCGAACCCTGGCTACGTGAGTCACACTACTGGAGCGCCTATCAAACGGCGCAGGCCTGGTTCGACCGCTACGGCTTCTGGACAGTATTCGTCGCCGGCTTCTCGCCGATTCCCTACAAGGTGTTCACGATCGCTGCCGGTGTTGCAGTGTTGAATTTTCCCGCGTTCGTCCTCGCATCGATCATCGGCCGCGGTGCCCGCTTCTTTCTCGTGGCGGGTGTCGTGAAGTACGCTGGCGTACGGCTCGAGGCCACGCTGCTCAGGTATATCGAGCGTATCGGCTGGGCGGTAGTCGTGGTCAGCGCCGCCGTCATTGCCTATCTCATGGCGCGGGGGTGATGCGCGCGCGTGCCGTCCCGGGCGTGATCGTCATGCTAATGCTCGCGGCCTGCGGTTCGGGCAGCAGCTGGCAAGCAAAGCCGGAGCAGCACATCGTCCGCAAGGGAGAGACCCTGTTTTCGATTGCCTGGCGCTACGGCAAGGACCCGGTCGACGTCGCGCGCTGGAACCGGCTTGGCGATGGTTCGCTGATCTATCCCGGGCAGGTCATCCGCCTGACGCCGCCGTCCGGGACCAGCCGGTCCGGCGCATCGGCGCGCAGCAGCAGCCGGCAACCCCTGCCGTCGATTCCGGCACAGCCGCCGCCGGCCTGGACCTGGCCGACCCGCGGGCAGATCGGGGTGGAATTTGGCGGGAAACCGGGGAGCGGAACCGGCATCCTGATCGATGGTCGCGCCGGACAGGCTATTGTTGCCGCGGCCTCCGGCCGGGTTGTGTATGCGGGCGGTGGACTGATCGGCTACGGTCAGCTTATTATTCTTAAACATAACGACACCTACCTCAGTGCCTACGGGCACAACGCCAAGTTGCTGGTCAAGGAGGGGCACGCCGTTCGCAAGGGCCAGCAGATTGCGACGATGGGGGAGGGGCCGGAACGGAAGCCGCGACTGCATTTCGAAATCAGGCGCAATGGCGAGCCGGTTAACCCGCGACGGTATTTGCCCGCGAGATAATTCGACTTTTACCTGATTCTCCGCATCGTGGTTGCAGCGAGGGGGTATCGGCGAGTGCAAAAAGCGCGATCGCAAAACGGTAAGTCGAAGCATGCAACCGGGAGCAATCCTGTTTCCCGTGGTACTTCACGCACGGTGGGAAACGGCAGCGCAGCTAAGTCCGACACGGTCGCCGTCCGTTCACACGATCCCACACGCCTCTATCTTTCCGAAATAGGCGTCTCGCCGTTGCTGACGGCCGATGAGGAAAAGAAGTTTTCGCGCCTGGCGCAAGGCGGCGACGAGGCAGCCCGGCATCGGATGATCGAGAGCAACCTGCGTCTCGTCGTGAAAATCGCCCGCCGTTATATCAATCGCGGCTTGCCGCTCCTGGACCTGATCGAAGAGGGCAATCTCGGTCTCATCCACGCCGTGGAGAAGTTCGATCCGGAGCGTGGGTTCCGCTTCTCGACTTACGCCACGTGGTGGATTCGCCAGACCATCGAGAGGGCGATCATGAATCAGTCGGGATCGGTAAGGCTGCCGATCCACGTCATCAAGGACATCAATACCTGCCTGCGGGCGGCCCGCAGTATCCGACAGCAGCAGGAGAGGGAACCGACCACCGCGGATATCGCCGGGTATTTGCAGCGCGATGTTGCCGACATCGAGCGCCTGATGGCGCTGCATGAGCGCGTTACGCTGGGGTCGGGCAATGTCGACGAGACCGGCTCCGGTCCCGTGGACCGCCTGCGTGCCAGGCGAGAATCGGAACCGCCCCGCTGCGCGCAAAGGGAGGTCGTCAACGACATCGTCGATCGTTGGGTCTGCGAACTGAATGAAAAGCAGCGCGAAGTCGTGGAGCGTCGTTTCGGCCTGCACGGCTACCGCCGGGAGACGCTCGAACGTATCGGCGAGGAGATCGGCGTGACACGCGAGCGGGTCCGGCAGATCCAGCTGGAGGCACTCAGGAACCTGCGCGCAATGATGGAGAGTAACGGCATCTCCGGAGATGCCATCCTCGATTGAGTCAGATGTAGAAGACCGCGGCCAGGCGGCGGCCTTCGCCAGCCAGAACGTTGAAGGTGCGTGCGGCAGCCGCCGTATTCATGACCTCCAGGCCGATGTTGCGCCTTGCAAACGCGAACGTCAGTTCGCGCGGCGGGAACACCGTGCGATCGCCGGTGCCCAGGATCACGAGTTCGGGTTCATCCTCGAGCAGCATTTCGAAATGTGACAAGCCCAGTTCCTCGAGGGGCGGTGGTGCGAAGTCCTCGACCAGGCCGTCGGGCGTCAGCGCTATCGTCTCGGTATACCTGTTCTCGCCGATCACGATTGCCTTGCCGGACACCCGGCGGATCGTCGTTACCGATGAGATTTCCCGCGTGAACTTCAAAACCCGTTTCCGTTACCATCGTCCGCTCCCGCGTAATCATAGCGAACAGCGAGATCGGACCCAAAAGCGTGCCACTATCTTACGACAGTATGGCTGCCGTCGTACTCCTGCCGCCGCTGCGCGGCCGGCTCGGCGACCACAAGTTGCTGCGCTGGTTGTCGCAGTCGCAGCTCGAGCAAGTGCCGGTGCCGGTAGATCCGCTCGCACAGGTGCTCGGCGCGCTGGGACTGGAACGGCCTGTCGAAGGCCTGGCCGCGCTGCGCATGTGGGGACAGACGGGCGACCGTCCGGGCACCTGGGTCGCTGCTGCGGACCCGGTTTACATGGAGCCACAGCTCGATCGACTCTTGCTGCATGTACTCGGTCCCGGTGATGTGAGCAGGCCGGAGATGCGGCGGCTGTTCGACGGTCTTCAGGAGACCCTCGGCGCCGACGGTGCGTTCGGTTTTGCAAGACTCGGCGGCTGTGGTTATATCCGCTCGGGGCGACCGATGGTCACGGCCCGGGTGCCGACCGTATTGCTGGACAGACAGAGTCCGGAGGGTTCACTGCCGCCGGCGGCCGCGGCCGCGGATACCCTCAAGCTGATTTCGGAGATCGAGATGACGCTGCACGAGCAGCCGGTCAATATGGAGCGCCAGGCGCGCGGGCAGCCGCCGGTTAATTCGCTGTGGATCTGGGGAGGGGGATACGCACCGGCACAGCACGCGGCCCCGGTGCCCCCGCTTTATGCCGACGATCCGTTGTTGCGCGGTTACTGGGTGAGTGTTTCCGGAACCGCTCAGGCATGGCCTGGCACGATCGGTGCGTGTCTCGACGCAACACCCGGCGGTTTCATTGCCGAGATTCCGTCCGAACCGGACGATGGGGCCGCGCTCAATGGTGAATTGCTGGTCCTTCGCGACGCGCTGCGATCGGGGAGGCTGCGCCATGCGGTAGTGATTTCGGCCGACGGACTGCGTGCAACGCTGCGGCGGTCGGACCGTTATCGTGTATGGCGCAGGACGTCAGCCATGCTGGATGGGGCTCCGGCGTGAGCACGAGTCGTCCCATCGTTCCGCGCTCCGCCCCCGATCCGCGGATACTCTCCGGTCTGTCGGAACTGGATCCGATAACAGCGAGACTTTTTGCGGCGCGAGGCGTTTCAGATCCCGGGCAGCTGGACTACGCTCTGTCGCGCCTCGCACCTGTAGGCCTCCTCGAAAACGTCGACGCTGCGGTCGATCTCCTGATAGCGAAGCGTAGCTCAAGGATTACGGTAGTCGGGGACTTCGACGTCGACGGTGCGACGAGTACCGTGCTGCTGCTGCGCTGCCTGCGAGAGTTCGGGTTTGCAGACGTCGGCTATCTTGTGCCGAACCGCTTCGAGTTCGGCTACGGACTGACGCCGGAAATCGTCCGCATCGCAGCCGAACGTTCGCCCGCCTTGCTGGTCACCGTCGACAACGGTATCTCGAGTCTCACGGGCGTGGAAGAGGCGAACAGGCTGGGCATGCCGGTGCTGGTTACGGATCATCACCTGCCCGGCAGCGAGATGCCCGATGCGGCGGTGATCGTGAATCCGAACCTCCCTGGCAGCCGCTTCCCCAGCCGCAACCTTGCCGGCGTGGGTGTGGCTTTCTACCTCATGGCGGCGCTCGGACGCAGGCTCGAGCGCGAGGGACTGAAGGACGCTGCCCGCGTGCCTTCGCGATACCTCGACCTGGTTGCGCTGGGCACCGTTGCAGACGTAGTGCCCCTCGATCACAACAACCGGGTACTTGTCGACCAGGGCCTGCGGCGCATCCGCGCAGGAAAGACGGTAGCGGGCATCGAGGCGCTATTGCGTCAGTCCGGTCGCCAGCTCGCAAGGACGGCCAGTGCCGATCTCGGCTTTGTGGCTGGTCCGAGAATCAACGCCGCCGGGCGCCTCGAGGATATTTCGATCGGCATTGAGTGCCTGCTCACGGACGACATGAACACGGCGCTTCATCACGCGGCAATCCTGGACCGGATCAACGGCGAGCGCCGCGATATCGAGTCGACGATGCGCGAACAGGCATTCGTGTACGTCGACAGGATGGACGCAAGTAATCTGCCGGCGTGCGTCTGTGTCTATGATGAATCCTGGCACCAGGGCGTGGTCGGCCTGATCGCGGCGCGGGTCAGGGAGCGTTGCCATCGTCCGTCGATCGCATTTGCGCGGGAATCGGATGCATTGCTCAAGGGCTCGGCGCGCTCGATACAGGGCGTGCATGCACGCGACCTCCTGGAGGCGGTGCACGCGGTCGAT